>OLOU01002048.1_pt1 | contig 12200 bp, 22 predicted proteins | sample 1672101 | NCBI WGS metagenome assembly OLOU01 (sample SAMEA3136645, study PRJEB25190) | human gut metagenome | biome: human gut; feature: human-associated habitat; material: faeces | place: Austria | collected 2013
ATCATCCGTCCCGTCGTCGATGCAGTAGTCGCACTCGGAGCAGTGCCACACATCGCAAACCAGCTCGCCATCGGCATAGCCGTCGCCCTCTCCGATCCAGCATCCATGCCGCACCGGCGCATCATTCGACCTCTTGTTCCATGCGTTGATTGCTTCCTGGCGGAAAGTATATTCGCCACTTGTCTGCGAAACATGGCATTTTTGGCAAGAACAAAAATACAAGTCTGTAAACCTGTGCTGAAGCACGGTTATAATAGCTTTCCCGCCGCAGAACGGGCACGGCTTTAACTTATCCATTATCATCACCTCCACCCAAAATTCCGTCCGCACATCGGGCAGCACCGAATGTTTACGATGTCCTGTGTCTCAAAGTCGCCGTTTGGAGCGCACCCAGCTCGGACGCGGAGCATCCCTTGCCGATTCAGTGCCATTTCAATGCCGCTGTATTCTTTGGTTTGATTCATCGGAACAAAGCTATTGTCTTTTCCATCGCAATAGTCGCATTTAATCATCCTTCTTGCCCTCCATTTCCGCCAGCGCCTTTTCAGCCTCCTCGCGGGTGAGAAATACGGTCTTACCAAAATCGGAAAACCTATAAAACCTTGGGGCCATTGGCGTGTATTGTACTGCAATGCACCATCCGTCAGTGTTCGTTTCGATCCATTTTGCCACCATCGGCAATATGGTCTTTTCCCCGTGGAATCCGTACACAACATCGCCCACCTTGCACGGCAGCACCACCACGCGCCCCTCCTGATCGGCCACGGCCAGCTCCCGCAGGCGCATCAGCGTCATGCCGTCGCCCAGCCTCAAAATTGCGTGCAGATTTGCAGCATCCTCCGGGGATAGCTTGCTGTCCTCATAGGCTTTCAGCCGTTCCCATACCTGTTTCTGGCTGCAATCGGTATCGTATGGGCACTTCATGCACGCGCATTGCGCAATATCGCAGAAGTTGCCCTCAAAGGTCATTCGTTCCATCATACTTCATTCCCCCATACGTCCCATCCCGGTGTCCGCTGCCGTGCGAAAAGTTCAACGCGCGGCAGATCGCCGCAGATCGCTACAATCTTCTCCCGAACTTCCGCAGGCTTCTCGCTATGTCGTCCCGCAGGCGCTAGGATGCTGCACCCGATGTTATTTGCCAGCGGATGAATCCGGTTTTTCAGGCCATGCCGCACGCCGATAATACAAAGTTCATTGTTTTGCCGGGTGTAATAGCCGCACCCGATTTTCGGTGTACCATCCGCCTTTACCTTGCACCAGTCAAAACCGAGACCGTAATACTCAAATCCCCATTCCTGAATTACCTTCATCGCGTCGGGCAAACATGGAAACACCACCCATAGAAAAAGAATTGCATCGCTCGACGCGATCCTCCCAACCGGTAATTTGCAGATTTCCTCTGTTGCCATACTCGGGTAGTGCTTTTCGTTATTTCGCGCCTTTACGCCGCTTTTCGGGTTCCGCCACGGTGGGTCTGCGTATATGATCTTGTATTTTCTAATCTCATCCCAAATTTTGTCATTCATAGATGTTCCTCACAGTGTCGATGTCGTAGGTACCGGATGCGGCTCAAACAGCCGCCGTGTCAGCCGCTCGTTTTCCTCCCGCAGCTCGGCAATCACCTTCTGGTCGCGCTCGATCTGGTCGGCGGCGTCCTTGTTCGCGCAGTAAAGTCCGGCTAGATTTGTGCCATTCTCACATATTGGGTTCTCACTGCACGTCTTGCAATCTTCTCGCAGCGCCTTGATCAGTTCTTCCGGTTTCAAATTCATTTCAGCAACCCCAATCTTCTAAGTCTCTCCACGCTCTTACACCGCTTCTTCGCGTTCTCGGTATAGGTGTCGCGGCTCCGTTCAGCTTCTCTCGCCCGATATTCCGCCTGTTTTGCTTCCTCATAGGCAAGATAAGGCGCGCACTTCGCGTGGCACCCCACTGTCCGAGACGGACAGTCCCTCTCACACGGCGGCTTCATCCGAAATCACCACCCTCATGTAATTTTCATCGTGGAAAAAGCTGTGCCTGTTGACCCGTACACAGTCTCCGTTTTAGCTCGTTATGCGCTTCATTGTCAGCCTTCCTGCTTCCACGAACGTATCTGGTTGGGCACGGTACAATTTCACAGGAGACATACTGCTTGGAATGCCATAGGGACCGATTATGAGCTTGCACCAATCGTTAAATGGCTCTCCACCACAAACCTGCTGACCGTTCATCTCCACAAGCTCTTGCAGAGTCAAAGGCTCATTCATGGCGTGGACTCCTTTCCAGTTTTCGGGCCGCACAGAGGCGAACCATCGCGCAGCTGTAAACCGCCTGTGTGCTGTTGTGGCGATACGGGCACAGAAGGTTATAACATTCCGTCCCAGGAGACGGCGGCGGGAGTGTCCGTCGCTTCTTTTTTGCCATCATGCCTCCTTTTCGACCAGCGCCGACATCTTGGACAGCGCGTCCCGGCTGAACCGGGCCAGTTTCGCGGCCTTCTCCGCGTCGCGAGTCTTGACCTTCTGCATCAGGCCGCAGGCGCGGTTGAAGTTTTCCTGCACCGCCTGAAAGAAGCTCTGAAAGACGGCAATGTCCGCGTCCGACTGGATCGCCCCTGCCTTCTGAAGCTTCTCAGCATTGGCCTTTGCGGCCTCAAGTTCGGACTGAAGCGTTTCGACGCGGTGCTTCAGCTCATCGGCGCGGCCCGTGCTATTCTTCAGGTCGGCCATGGCCTTCGCAGCTTCGGCCTGAAGCTCCGCCTGCTTCTTCTCGGCCTCCCTGCGGCGCTTTTCCAGCGCAGCGACGTCGGCCTTGTGTTTTTTCTCCACATCGGCCAGCGCATCTGCAACGGCCTTTTCGATCTCCGCCGGGTCTGCCGCCTGCACGGCGACCTCGACCGGCCGGTTTTCCAGTTCCGTGATCTTCGCGGCCTGCGCGTCGGTGCGCTCCCTGAGCGCTGCCGTCTTTTCTTTCTCCGCATCGAGGGCGAAGGTGACGTCGGCTAACTTCAGCGCCGCGCCCTCACTGGCCGCGCGCTCGGCCTCCAGCTGCTTCCGTGCCTCGTCGCGTTCCCGGATAGCCTGCTCCAGCTCGCGGGCGGAAAGATTCTCCGCATCAACCGCCTCGGCAAACTCTTCGCGCTCTTCGGCGGGCACCGCGAGCAGCTGTAAAGCGTTCGACACGCTCAAATTTCCCAACGTTGGGAAATTTGAATTGTTTCCATATTCCTTGGCAATCTGCATAAATCTCGCAGCGGAAGATTTTGAAAACTCCGTTTCGTTTTTCAGGAAATCCAGCCAGCCGCCGTGTCCGACCATGGCCTTTGCCTCGGCAAGGCGCTTGCCGATCTCCACACCGAACCAGACCGTCATGCACTTGGCCTGATGGGACAGATAGCGGATCTCGCTTCCGATGGTCTTCGCCGTCCGCGGCCCTGTTTCCGGCAGCGTCATATCTTTCGGTGCAGGTGCGGCGTCCTGCAAAATACGGCTCACATCAAACGGCACGGTCAACGCCTCCTCTCAGCATATCGTCCATTGTGACGGGCGGCTCCAAATACTCCTGCACAAAGCTGCGGTAATCATAGCCTGCGGCGCTGCGCGGGGAATAGATGGCGATGGGCTTGCGCTCGAAGGTCATCTCGTCGACCTTGTCGGTGCGGCGAATGACCGTCTGAAATACTGGCAGCAGGCCGCAGTCGCGGAGACTGCCCTCGGCCTCCAGCACGACGGGCACGTTGCGCCACATCGTGATGAGCGCCCCGGCAACGCGGATCTTGGGATTGATGCGCTGCATGTTGTCAATCTGGCGGCTGACATTGGCCAGCCCTCGGATGGAAAAGGCGTCGAGCTTGATCGGGATGATAACTTCATCCGCAGCTAGGAGCGCCGCGGCGCTCGCAGCATTAAAGGCTGGCGGGCAGTCAAACAGGACGTAGTCGTACTCGTCATCCTCACCGATTGTGCAGCACAGATCCGCAAGGACACGGCCGTTGACGCGCTGACTCGCGATTTGGGACATATCCATGTCCATCAGCTCATCGGAGCCGGGGATCACGTCGACGCCGGGATAATCCGTGCCCGTGACCAGCTCCGAGACGTACGGTTCGAAGTCGCCGCGCAGAATGTCGGCCAGCGTGACCGTTCCCATTCCGGGCCGCACACCGAAGAACTCCGTCGCGTTGCACTGGCTGTCGCAGTCAACCAGGAGCACGCGCTGTTTGTGATCGGCGGCCAGGATGTGGGCCATGTTGACGGCAGTGACGGTCTTTCCGACACCGCCTTTCAAATTTAGAATTGCGATTGCTTTCATGTGTTTTCTTCCTTTCGTTCAAACGGGAAATCATCCGGTAGCGGTTCGCTTTTGGGGAGTTCCCGGAATTCCTGCATTTTTGTCTGCTGCTGCACCTCTTCGCGGCGCTGCTTGCGCTCGTTCGGCTTATCGCTGAACGTCTGCATTTCGCCGTCGAAATGGAGCTTGAATGAACCGCCGGCTGCGCCGGTCTTGATCTTGCCAAAGGTGATGATGCGGTCGGCATCCTTTGCCTTTTGATCCTCGCGGAACATCAGGAGGACGGCGTCCGCATCCTGCTCAATCTGGCCGGTGCTGCGGAGGCTGGACATTGTCGGCGGTGGGATCATGCCGTCCTTATTGCGCTGCGGCCTCGTCATCTGACTGAGTGCCACGATCGTCACACCGCACTGGAGACCAAAGAGCTTGAGCGCACGGCTATTGGCGCTGACTCGCTGGAAATCCTCCTGTTCCCAGCGGCTTTTCCCGCTGGCCGGGATGAGCTGAACATAGTCGATGTAGATCACGTCGTAGTGGTGCGCCATCGTGTAGAGGCGGATGTCCGTGACCGTCATGCCCGCGGCCTCAATGATGTCGAGGTTGCGCCCCGTGAAATCCGAAGAAATGTAGGCCAGTTCGTCCCACTCGTTATCGCCCAGCTTGTTGAGTTGGATGGTCGGCAGGCCGATCTGCGCGGCAGCGCAGACCATCGCGTCTGCCAGCTTCCCGCAGTTTGTTTCATAGCTGAAGAACCCGACCTTTTTGGTTTTTGCTTGCTCTCGGGCTGTGTGCAGTGCAAGCGTGGTCTTGCCGTCCGAGGGATAGCCTCCGATGTAGATGAGGTCTCCAGGCTCCGTCCGGAGGTATTTGTTGAGCTTGGCAAACTTCCACGGCAGGAAGTCCGGCCTGACGGATGGATCGTGCCGCCGGTAGAAATCTTCCAGCGCCTGCGCCATATTCATGGCCCGGATGCCAGGCTTGTCGACCATGATGCGGTTGACCTGATCCAGCGCCGTGCGGATCTCGTCTTCGTCCTCCGCGTCGAGCATTGCGCCGGCTGCGTCCTTGAGCAGCTGCAAGCGGGCCTCGCTCCGCAGGATACGGCAATACTCGCGGACATTGGCGGCGGTCGGCGTGACCGTGATGATCTGGCCGATCAGGTCGGTGTAGGCTTTTCCAGCCCGGTCGAGCACCGTCACGGCATCGATCGGACGTCCCTCGCCAGCCAGCGCACGGATCGCATTGAAGATCGTCCGATACTGGCCGACCGTGAAATAGTCCTCCTTGATCGTCTCCATCACGACAGGGACGCAGCGCGAATCGATGATCATCGAGCCGAGGACGGAAGTCTGTGCGCTGATTAGCGCGTCTTGCTTGCCGGCCATCACACGAACTCCACGCCGCTGAGATCCACGCGCCCGGCATTGTCGGCCGGGACAGCCTGCCGGTTCTGCGGAAGCTCGTCATCCTTCAGCGGGAACAGACTCAGCCATTGCCGCTCGGTCGCCTTATCCAGCAGGGCGACCATGTAGTCCGGGTCTCCGGCAGACAGCTTAACGAGCTTGTTCCAAAGCATTGCAGCAGCCTGCATGGACTTGACGGGTTTTTTGATCTCAACGCGCATTTGCAAAAACCGCTGCATGGCATCCGCCAGCGGCTGACCGTTCAGCTCGCATTTATACAGAAGCGCGGACGCAACGGCGTCAGCCGATTGCGGCTTTTCTTTTTCCTTTTTCTTTTTATTCTCTTTTTTATATCCATCCTTATATATAGACGGGGAAGTTTGTCCCCCTACCCGGGGATTTTTATCCCCGTACGTACCGGGACATTCGTCCCCGTACCCATCCTGCGAGGGCGTGACGGACGGCTCTGCCAGCACTGGCGAGATGTAGCGGATTTTGCCGCCGACCTTGCGGTTCGGCTCGATGCGGACGCGGATGTGTCCGGCCTCGGCCAGCGCCGACACCCATCGTTTGACCACGTCCTCAGAGCAGTGCATCGCCTCGGCAAGCTGCGCATTGCTGGGCCAGCAGTAGCCCTCGCGCCGCATCAGCGACGACAGCACCCCATAGAGAATCTTCGCATTGGCCGGGATGGACATATCATCCAGCACCGTGGCCGGGATGACCGACCAAAAGGCGCGAAAATCTTCGCTCAAAATCGATTCACCCCCTTGCAAAACAAACATTCTGATGATATACTGAAGATGCTTTCAAGTGTCTCGTTCACGGGATACGCAGTCGCTCGGTTGTTCGCAGCAGCCGGGCGGCTCTTTTTTTCTGCCCTTTTCATTCCGAATCCTCCGCATAGCGCAGCGTGTAGGCCGCCGCGATGATGTCGTTCAGCTCGTTCACGATCTGGTCATAGGCCGGCCGCTCGGCGGTGTCGATCACGCCGTCCTCGGCGATGCGCAGCAGCTCCTTGTCACGGTTCCGGTCGGCGAAGCCGATGATGCGGTTGACCAGCTGGATCACGGCCAGCGGCAGCGGCTGACGCTTCATATCCGGCAGTACATTCAGGCTGTCCGAGGTCTGCAAAAGGTGCTTGTACGCGAACCAGGTATCGCCGCAGGCATTGACCATCAGGCAGACATGATAGTTGTCCGGGATACGGTGATTGCCTTCCCAGGCCTTGACCGTCTCGACCGACACGCGCAGCACTTCTGCCCACTGCTCCTGCGTCTTATGTGCCTTTTTCCGACACCCCGCACAGATATTGATGTATGCTTCCTGCATGGATTTCTCACTCCTTTGGTGGGATAATATCAGTGGTGGAGATCATGTGCCCTCCAAAAACCGGATGAACGGCAGGCGCGGGATCTTCACACGGCTCCCGACACAGCAGACCGGGAAGCCGAGCAGCTCCGGCCGCTGGCGCGCCGCCAGTCTGATCCACTGCGGATCGCAGCCGAGGCAGGTCGCCGCAATGGCCGGGGTGATCGTCATGCAATTCATTTGCTTCAGGTCTTCCAATGACATATCGTTCGCTCCTTTCTCAAAATGCGACGAGCTTTTTCAGCTCAATGATCCACCCAAGCAGCGCAAGCGCCAGCAAAACCAGCTTGATCGCCACGCCGACATGGTATTGACGTTCCTCTTTCTCTCGCTCGTTCATGTTCTTCTCCTTCTTGATGTTTTCCACCACTCGTGTTACCGTTAGGTGCAGGAGGCGAAAAACAATGACTTTTCCAGACTTTGCAGAATTTCAAGCGCATCTCAGGGCAACTGAACCAGACCTGAAAAAACTTGCGTCAATTAAGCATCTGTATCAGATCGACCAAATGTCACCTGAGAACGTTTCGGCGTTTGCGTCCTCGATTGCGGAGGACACACTCCATGCCGCAAATGTTATGGCGCTGGGGTATCTGGCGGCCTATCATCAGTGGCTCGCGGATTATTTCGAGCAACAACCTGAATGATTTTGTCGAGGTCAACCGAACTGGCGGAGATGTTCACCCTGCAAGGCCCGCGCTGCGCGTTCAGCCGCTCCGTCAGTTCGGCGACCTGCCGCTCTAGGCTCATGACCTTGCGCCGCAATCTTGCGTCCGTCATCCGCCCGCCTCCTTTCCGCCGTTGTAAAGATCGTCGATGGTGCAGTTCAGCGCCTCGGCCAGACGACCCACCAGCGCTCCGCGCGGAAAGGCGTCTCCGCTTTCCCATTTCGCAACAGAGCTGCGTTCAACCCCGATGCGCTCCGCAAGCTCGCGCTGCGTCAAACCGGCTTCCTCTCGAATTGTGCGAAGTCCTCTCAAATATTTCACCCTCTTTCAATTATGTGGAGTTTCTTCACATTTCGGATTATAAGTGAAGAATCTTCAAATGTCAAGATATTTTTGTGATATTTTTTCACATTAGATTTACTTGTGAATTTTTTTCACTATAATAAAATCAGGTGATGATATGAGAAACTTCAAAAAATACCGTCAAATCAACAAAGAAAAGCAAACTGATGTTGCAAACTGGCTCGGAATCGACCGCAGCACCTATGCAAAATACGAAGCAGGGGCTACGGAGCCGCCGTTCAGCACACTTGTTAGACTGGCCGAGCACTGGAATACGACCGTTTATGATTTGATGGGATATGAAGATAAAAAAAGCCCCGCCGGGCGGATGCCCAGCGAGGTAATTGAAGCTGCTCAAATTCTCAATTCGCTTGATTCTGCGACGCGGCAACGGATGATTGATCTTCTTGTGACGCTGCATACGCAGCAAACAGAGCGGAAGTGAACCTTGCCCAGTTTTCATCATTCAGGTCGAGCATCATTTCAATAATTTGTTCCATAGCAGCGATTCCCTTTCTTTTCATTTTCAAACCTCATAGCGGTTGTATTTTTATAATATTATATTATGCGGCACGAATCGACATGTTGCGCAAAATCTTATTGTGATGGAGTGGGAAAATGAATTATACCAAGTATACTGAAGGTTTTGGCTCCGAACGCTGGAGCTTCAACGCTGCTGGCGTGACTTTCCTCAACGAAGATGGGGTGGAACGGCAAGAAATCCTCTCGCATTTGCGTGGCAATACAGAATATACGGTTCGGCTGGAGCGGTTTGAGTATCAGAAGAGTCCTGCCTATCGTATACTCGTAGATGGACAGGTAATAGGGAACGTACCGAAGAATGTCGCATCTCAGTTTGCGGAAAAGGAAAACGCGGGCTTTTGGATTTGTCCTGTATCTCTTGGCGTACATGGCGGACCGGCTCTTGATGATGACTTTGACGCCGAAGATTTTGATGATGTAGACGAAGAGCCGAGCTACGGAGCGCATGTCGTTGTAAAACTCATAAGTCCCGAAGAGCAAAAGGCAAAGAATATGTCAATAGGTGACGATGGGACACTGCACCAAGAACGGCCCGACAACCCGCTTGATCATATCGATGGGTGCGACGAGCTTCTTTTGCCAGCAACCAAGGCTATCTTAGATGCAAATGAGGCCTCGACGGCAGTTTTGCAGCGCTCTCTTAAAATTGGGTATTCGCAGGCGGCCAAATTGCTTACCGACATGGAGTTCTACAATATTGTTGGGCCGTTTGCCGATTCTGAGCGCCGAACGATTTTTGTAACCCGCGAACAGCTAGATGAGAAGATTGGCAAGCATAGCGTTTCGGAGAAAGTCGTTGTTGATGTGGAAAGGCCATCAGCAGCGCGGCCAGCAGCAACAGCCGCTGTATCGAAGGAGCGTCGGACAGCTCTGGCGGCTACGCAGCCGCATGATGAAAAGCTGCTGCGTGCCCGGCGCTCCGCCAACGCTGCGAGAAGGGTGCGGAAAATTGCGCTCTGGATCGCGCTTGCGCTGGTGCTCCTTGGTATACTGATCAGCAAGCTGCCACCGATATTGTGATGGGATCACCCCGTCGTCGATCATCCCATCGACGGCGGGGCTTTTTGGCCGCTGCAAGCGTGTGGGAGCTGCTTGCAAGTACAGATTACACCCCGGGAAGGTGATTTGTCGAGAACCGTAAGGCCCTTTTTTGTTCCCATAAAAGTGCTTTTTTGAAAGGAAGTCGTTTTTTGAAACAAGATTTGTCTGAAATTTGTCGAAACAAGAAGGAAAGCCGCTATCCGAACATGACCTATCAAGATTTGGCTAACGCCTCCGGAAAGTCTCTGAAGAACATTGGTCAATTCATGCGCGGTGAAATATTAAATCCAGGAATCGACACCGTAGGCCCTGTCTGTCGCCTCCTGCATATCTCGCTCGACCGCTTTTTTGACATCCATCCGGATGATGTTCCACCGGAATCTGATATCCCGCAGGAGATTCACGACGCGCAGATGGAAATTGAGCACCTACGTCAAACAGTCGCGTTCTGCCAGCAATCCATGAAGTTAAAGCGAAAGATCATCGCCGCGCTGCTCGGCATTGTATTTCTGGCCGGGATACTCCTGCTCGTCGATCTGCTCAGTCCAAAGATCGGATGGGTGCGCGACCATCTGACGGCTGCGATCTGTCTCCGCTATTGGGGGTGACGCTATGATCTGCCGCAAATGTAAACAAGACGTTCCGGACGGCCCGTTCTGTTCCCAGTGCGGCGCGAAGCAGGAGCTGAGACGCAAGCCCAAAAAGCGCGGAAATGGGCAGGGGACAGCCTATCGCCGTGGGAAGACCTTTACAGCCTCATGGGTTGAAACATACTATCTGGATGCGGCCGGCAAAAAGCATGTCAAGCGGCACACCAAGGGCGGTTTCCACTCGCTGACGGCCGCGCTGGCCTACGCGGCGAATCCTCCGGAGCAGGCCGAGAAGCATCAACCGGAAACCGTGCGGAAGTATTACAACACCTACAAAAACGGCCACTGTGCGAAGCTGTCCGGCTCCAAACAGACGGCCTATGAGATTGCCTGGAAGAGGTGGGAAGACCTCGCGGACATCGACATCCGCAACATGCGCATCACGACGCTGCAAAATCAGCTGGATGACAAGGTCGAGACCTATTACCCGGCACGCGATATGCGGACGGTCATGTCCGGAATCTACAAACTTGCGATGGCTGACGGGATCGTGTCTGTCCGTCTCCCGGAATTTTTAGAGCTGCCGAAGCTGGTCGAGGGCGAGATCGAGCCGTTCACAGACGAGGAGATCGCCAAGTTTTGGACTGCCTACGAATCCGGGAATCAATTTGTGGCTTACATCCTCATCATGATCTATACAGGCATGATGCCCGGCGAACTGATGATCTGCCGGACCGAGATGATCGATTACGACAACCGCAAGATTGAGGGCGACGGCATCAAGACAAACATCCGCAAAAAGACGCCGATGGTGTTCCCGGATTTTTTGATCCCGGTGTTGCAGGATGTTTCAGCCCGCAGCAAGCGCGGGAAGCTGCTGGAGATGAACAAAGATAACTTCTATGATATGTGGCGCGAGACATTGCCGACGCTCGGCGTTCGTCCTCTGAAGCCGTACGCCTGCCGCCACACCACCGCGACCGCGTTGCTCCTGTCCGGGACGGCGTTGCCCATCATCAAAAATATCATGCGCCATGCAAAGATCACCACGACCGAGCGATACGTCCATCCCGACATTGAGGACGCCCGCGCAGCGATCAACACTATGCCAAAGGATAAAAAAAGTCAGCCTGAGACTTGCCCCGACTGATGTTATTGCTCGCATAGTTGCTCACAATATCGATTTTTCCCTGTATTCTCAACACTGTGATTGCCCCTGCTAAGGGAGTAGAGGTGTAAAAAGCCTGCGAGAGTTCGAATCTCTCCTTCCGCGCCAAAGTACCCAGAAACAACGCAAAATCGTTGTTTCTGGGTACCTTTTTACGAGCTATGTTCTGAGCCCGCTTTTTTCCGCGGCCACAGACGAAATGTATAAAGCTTAAAAAGTGGCGAGCAAAATTGAGAAAATACGTTCTATTGCTCACATGGTTGCTCTCGCATAAATCTGCACTGAGACTATTCTCCGCGCAGCACGACGCCATAATAATACCTAGCCATTTTTTCCTCCGGGCCTCCGGCGTCCTTATCCATCAAGAACGCTTTGGCAAGGTCGGCATAGAATTCTGGCCGATCAAGGCCGTACTTGGCAGCTACGCCGTAATAATCCGAGTACATCATGTTCATTGCTGCCCACCAGACGCAGGACTTCACGCTGACACCTGTGATATTGGCCACGGCATCCGTCTGGGCAATCGGCCAGTGCGGGCCGGTCGTGCCGTCCTCGTTCTCCATTCTGGCCGTCCACGCTTTGGCATCGTCCTCGGTAAAGCCCTCGGCCTCGTCGTGCCCGTCCATGCGGCGCAGCGCACAGATGGCATCCGCGTACACCATGACTTCTTCCGCGCGTCCAAGCGTCACCGGGCGCTCCATGATCTCATGCAGCTGCCGTTTCAGTTCTTCGATATAATGCTTCATCTCACGCCTCCTGAATGTATTTGTAAAGCCGGTCGACGTCGTTCACATCGAACCGC
>OLOU01002065.1_pt1 | contig 12124 bp, 9 predicted proteins | sample 1672101 | NCBI WGS metagenome assembly OLOU01 (sample SAMEA3136645, study PRJEB25190) | human gut metagenome | biome: human gut; feature: human-associated habitat; material: faeces | place: Austria | collected 2013
GAGCAACCTAATGGAAGGAGGGACACAGTATGCAGAGAACGTATCTGGCAATAGACCTTAAGTCATATTATGCCTCTGCCGAGTGCGCTGCCCGGCATCTCGATCCGCTGACCACCAATCTGGTTGTGGCCGATGCCAGCCGCACGGAGAAAACCATCTGCTTGGCTGTGTCCCCCTCTCTGAAAGCATACGGCATCCCTGGCCGAGCACGTCTCTTTGAGGTTGTGCAGTGTGTCAAAGATGTCAACAACGGTCGTTTGCGAGATGCCGTCCGGAACAAGACCGCTGTGTACAAGGATGGTGTTCCCTCTCTTGCGGCTGCGTACTACGATGCCACCGCCCTTGCTGCGGATTCCTCTCTTGAAGTATCCTATCTGGTGGCTCCGCCTCGGATGGCTTACTATGAGAAGGTGTCACGGCAGATCTATGGCATCTATCTCAAGTACATTGCCCCAGAGGACATCGTGGTGTATTCCATCGATGAGGTGTTCATCGATGCCACGCCCTATCTGCGCGCGCTGGGCATGGGCCCGCACGAGATGGCGAGGGCCATCGTGCGTGACATTCTCACGCAGACGGGCATCACCGCCACGGCCGGCATCGGCACCAACATGTATCTGGCGAAGGTGGCGATGGACATCGTGGCCAAGCACATGCCCGCCGATGAGGATGGCGTTCGTGTGGCGGAGCTTGACGAGATGTCGTATCGGCGACTGCTATGGAACCATCGTCCGCTTACGGATTTCTGGCGGGTCGGTCGCGGCTATGCCCGGAAGCTTGAGCATGCCGGCCTGCTGACCATGGGGGATGTCGCCCGATGCTCGATCGGCCGGGCCTCCGACTACTACAACGAGGATCTGCTCTACCGCATGTTCGGCAGGAACGCCGAACTGCTCATCGACCATGCGTGGGGCTGGGAGCCGTGCACGATTGCGGACATCCAATCGTATGAGCCGGATGCGCACAGCATCAGCAGTGGGCAGGTGCTCACCGGGCCCGCCGACTATGCCACGGGACGGCTCATCGTCAAGGAGATGGCGGACGCGCTCGCCTTGGATCTTGTCGGCAAGCGGGTGCTGACGAATCGTCTGACGCTCGCGGTCGGCTACGACATCGGCAGCCTTGACTCGACCAAACTGGATTCCTGCGCGGATTCGGCGATGAAACGGGCCTCCGATCAGGCGGGCAAGAGCTATCGCGGGCCGGTGTCCGTCGACCGGTATGGGCGGCGGGTTCCCAAGCCGGCCACCGGGTCGATCGGACTGGGGGAGTTCACCTCGTCTTCCACTCGCATCCGTGGGGCGATGACGATGCTGTACGAGCGCATCGTGGATCCGCGTCTGTTGGTGCGCCGGCTCACCGTCATCGCCGATGATGTGGCCACGGCGAATGAGCTTGCGGCCGGCAAACGCTACGAGCAGCTTGATCTGTTTTCCCGGATCGATTCGTCCGCGGAGGAGGGGGACGATGGCCATGTCGGCATTTCGAACAGTGATGTGCGGCGTGAGCATGACATGCAGACTGCATTGCTGGAGGTCAAGAGGAAATTCGGCCGCAATGCCGTCATCAAGGCGATGGACATGGAGGACGGCGCCACCGGCCAGGACCGCAATCGGCAGATCGGAGGCCATCGTGCATGAGCGTATCGAACGTATTGCGCTATCGGGCGTGAAAAGGAGTCCATATGGCATTACATGAGACGCATAGATATGACGACATCATCGATATGCCGCATCACGTGTCGCGCAGGCATCCGCAGATGTCCCGTCGTCAGCGGGCCGCCCAGTTCATGCCGTTCGCCGCGTTGACCGGCTACGAGCGGGTCATCGAACAGGCCGCATGCGATGCCGAGGCTGCCGTGGCCCGGGCCGACGCCGCCGGCGACACCGATTTCGGCGCCTGAAACGGGGCTTTACCCAAAGCTGATATTCACCCGCGTCACGAGCGACGCAAGGATAATGGAATAGTCATCCACATGGTCATAGGAGGTTCATCATGATCGATCACATCGGACTGTTCGTCGCCGACGCCGCCAAGCGCGCCGATTTCTACGAGAAGCTGCTGGCGCCGCTGGGCTATGTCAAGAAGGCCGCATACCCGACTGCGGTATGCTTCGCCAACGACGAGGACGGCGACGGCATCTGGCTGAACTTCCGCCTGTTGCCTCGCGGCATCCAACCGGTTGACCAGTGCCAGGTACAGATTGCCTTTCACCGTATCGGCGGTCTGACGGATGTCGGCGATGTACTTCGCGTCGTTGATCTTGCTGGCCGCGCCTTCCAAAGTATGCAAAGCATTGTGCTGCGCATCCTCGCGGGCGTTGCGGTAGGAATCGATGCCAATGATGTTGCCGCGCACGGTTTGCACGACCTCAAGCGCATGTTCCCGCTCCTCGCCTATCCATGCCTCAAGATGTTCCTTCAACACGGTCAGTCGCGTATTGAACAGGTTGACCTTGTTGCCGCGGAACAACATGGGGTCATCAGCGATGGCTCGAACCTCGTCGCGTTCCTTCTGAATCTTGGCAGAGGCTAGTGTGAAGTTCGAGTCGTTGGTCGTGATCCAGTCCAAACCGGAAACCAGCGTTCCCCGCTGCACGCCGTTGAGCACCTTAAGAATCGGGTCGATGATCTCTTCCTTATCATCGAGCAGCCGATCGGTGTTGATCTCCTCGCTCTCGGTCGGGAAGGATTCCAGAATCCAATCATCGGGCATGGAAGCCACCGCACGCAGACGCCGTACAGGTTCATCAAGTTGCGCGACGAACGCGAACCGGCCATTGGCATTTCTCAGCGCTTCGATTCTGGTGATCTCCGCATTCAACCCGTTCTTAATGCTTTGTGCCATCTCCTCGGCGTCGGCCGGCAGTTTGCCTGCCGTCAGGCCGAGGTAGTCGCCGGCAAAGCCGCGCAGTTCCTTGAGTTTTCCGGAATCATACGATTTTGGAATCGCCACGCCCATGCTCTCGGTCTTTTTCTGATTCGTCAGATACTTGACCACATCCGTGCGCGGCACACGGCTGCCATCAAGCACAAGATGAATACGCTCGGCACCATACAGGTGGCACAGGCACGCCAAGGTGTCCGCCAACGGCCACCCATACGGCACACCTTCAAAATGCTGGACAATGCTACGAACCGTCGGCGTAAGATCTTTCCGAATCTCACCGGTGACGTAATCGCAGACTTCCTGAGCCGGCAGATCCAGGCCGTTGCGCACCGAATCGGTCTCTGCGAGCGTTGCGCTATCGGCGTTGGCATCTGCATCAGCCAGAACGACAGGCAAGTCCTTTTCGGAATAAGCCAGGCCATCCACCATGCCCAGATTCGTGTACAGGCGACCGATGAGCGTCTGCAATCCCTCTGTCACGACGCTTGCCGCATCCTCGCGGGCTGTTGTTTCCAGCGTCGCACCGTTGTAGGCCAGGGTGGCGGCGGACAATGCCTTGGACAGCGTTGCTTTCAATCCGACCTGCATACGCGCAAGGTCATCGCGCTTGTTATCGATGATGCGTTTGCGTGCACCTTGCTCGTTGGCGTGCAGCTTCAAGTATTTTTCGGTGCGTTCGAGCGTATAGATATCACGGAGAAGCAGCGGATTGTCATCAAGAATCACACGCAGTTCGTCACGTATCCCTGCGGATTGGAGAATCTTGGCATCCCGTTCGGCGGAATCCATCGGCGTGATGATGTTCAGCGTTATGGGGCGTTGCGTGCTTTGCGCGATGCCGTCAATGGACAGTCCGTAGCGGAATGGTATCTTCTGCCGGCCTTGCCCGTAATTCACCTGCGGAGAGCCGAGAATGTCGCCACTGATGATCTTGCCGATGCGGGAGCGGATCTGCCGGTCCTCGACATCGACGTTTTTGATCTCGTTCTCGATGGCCTGTTCGTCGTTGGTCAGATACTCGTATACGTCGCCGGTGCGGTGCACGTAGTTCTGACGTTCAAGCGTGTCCAACGTATCACGGATATGCTGTTCCAGTTCAGGGATGTTCTCATCGAACCGATCGAGGATGAGAATGCGCAGATTGCGTACGTTGGCTGTGAAGCCTTCGACGTGTTTGACCAGAAGCAATGCCTTCAGCAATGGGAGGGCATAACGGCAGGTTTGCGCATCGAGCTCGCGCGGTGCCTGATTGATGCGATGGTTCACCGTGCTCTGGATGGTGCCGGACACCCCCTCATACAGCGCACTGAACGGCACCAACGTGCCGACCGGCTTGTCCTTGTAATCCACCAAGGCGCTGCTGATCGTGGCCAGCAGCGAGCGCTCTCCCACCGAACGGTGCTGCCCCTCAAAGAATCCGGCACTGCTCATGCCGCGCATTGCCGCTTGGAACAACGCGAACTCGTAATTGATGAGTGGGTAGATGGCGGTGAAGTCCTCTTTTGAGCCGAATTTGTTGGTGTCGCGGAATTGGCGTGTGTTGCCACCGCCTTGGAAGGTGAACAGGGCGTCCAATTCGTCGTGATGCTTGCGCCAGAGTTCTTCGGTTTCGGCTTCGCCCTGTTCGGTTTTGAGCAGGAGTCGCTTCTGGATGACCTCGATGGCGTCCGCGCTGGAGAGTTTCAGATTGATGGCGAAGCGGCCTTTGATCTTGGTGAAGTCCAGTCCTTGGCGGACCGTACGGTCGCCGACCACGGCGTCGATGTCTTCCTGCGAGGTGACGATCACCCACACGCGCCCGTTGGTGCGGGAGAACAGTTCCTCGGTAACGGTCTGCAGGTTCAACATGCGGTCGATATCGGTGCCGATGAACTGGCCGACCTCATCCACCAGGAATATCAGTCGGAAGTTGTCCGGCTGCCGCTGCAGCCAGTCGCGCACGTCATCGGCGAAGTCGGCGATGGTGGGGTTGTATTGCTTCTGGTAATCCTTGAGGATGTCGCGGGCCTCATTGCCGGTTGCCGCCGTGAACGCCTGGTCTATTTTGGAGCCGGAGAATGCGGCCTGTGCACGGCCTTTGGACCAGGGCTTGTTGGCCAGCCGTTCGAACTCGGTCTTGAACTGTTCGAGACAACCGTTGTTGTCGAGGTCGCGTTCCAGTTTGGCGACGTATTTGTTGGCGCCGTAATATCCGCGCGCATCGTCGAAGACGCGGATGAAGGCGTCCATCAGCGCGGTTTTGCTGCCTTTTTGCGAGATGCTGTCGATGTTGAACAGCAGCGACATGGCCGGAATGCGCAGGTTGGCGTCCAGCAGCCCTTCAAGTTCGTGGTTTTCAGCCTGGCGCGCCTTGGCTTTCATGTTGTCGATGACTTCGGTGCGGGTGATCGGCTCCCTGTTGTTGTCATCGGTGCTGTGTTGGGTGGGGGCGTCACCGAGGATGTGGGAGAGGATTTTCAGCAAGTGCGATTTACCGGATCCGAAGAAGCCGGAGATCCATACGCCGTTGGTGTAATCCGCTGTCGGATCGTTGTAGGTGTCGAGGAATTGTTCGAGATTGGTCTGGATCTCGTTGGTCAGCACGTATTCGCGGACCTCGTCGGCGATTTTGCTGTCATCGCTGGCCTTGACCACACCATCGATCTTCTCATCGATGTTCTTGACGAAGATCTGCTTCAGTTGCAACTCGTCGTTCATGAGTTGGCTCCCTCCGTAATCATGGTATTGAGGCTAAAGGCGCGGTAGTAATTGTCTGCGGCCAAGGTGTTGAACAGGCGCATCACCGAGACGGTCGTCGCCGTTTTCTCGTATTTGCCGGAAGAACAGCACCACAGGAGTGTTGGCGGGAACAATATCCTGGATAAGGTTCAGCAGGGCGTGCGCGCGGATATACGGGTACACATGGCCGATGCCGGTGAGGAACACGATGTGGGCTCGCTGTTCCGCCGCCGCATCTTGGTACTGGTTCGCTAGGGCATCTTTCAGCTCGCCCGCATCCACATCGAACATGCCTGCGAGCGCCTGATAGAAGTCGTCCTCCTGCAGGTGCGGCCATTCGTCCGAATCGCCATCGATATTATCGGCATTTTCGCCGCCGTGCATTTCGGCTTCCTGACCGATGACCGATTCGAGGATGTCATTATCCTGCATGATGTGGATCACTGTTTCGTACAAATCGATGACCAGCACGCCGGGCGCAGAATCGTTGGAATCCACGGGATCCATGCTTTGCAGACGGTTCACGAGCATGGGGATTCGGCGTTCTACTTCCAGTTCCTGTTCGGGAGGGTATGCGTAGATGTAGTTCGCCGGCTCGCCACCGGTGTCTTCTCCATTGCGGAAGCGTTTGCTTCGCATCGTGCGGAACAGCCCTTCGAAGTCTTGTTCGATGGTGCGTGGATGCCGACGTATCTCGTCATCGGGATTCGTCATATCCGTCTCTCCTCATGCGCTCTTGTATGAAGCTGTCTGTGCTTGCGTTCCGGTGCCCTGATTGTCCCTCATCGTTCCCGCGTTGGGAAGAATCGGAATGATTCGGGCCTGTTTTCAAGGATAGCGGTCACCGACTTGCTCAGTAGGGAAGGCAGCAGCGTGTCACTTTCCTTTTCCCATAATTCCGCCTCGCTCATGGCCTTGAACACGTTGGAGCGCAGCTTGCCGGCGGTGAGCGCGCTGAGTTCCTCCAGTTCAGGGTGCCACATCGATTGGGCTTGGATGAACCGGTCATAGTCATCCTTGGTGAGCGTTGAGAATCCCATCAGATACCGTTCACGCAGCACCTCGTTGGCGAATTCTCCCACCAATGCGTAATACCGGCACATGGCCACCCACATCAATGCCTGACGATCCGACGCGGGAGTGTCATCGTCTGCCAGGTAGTGGATTTCCGTCTCGGTGAGCGCGCTCAGCCGTTTCAATACCTCGCTGACAACGCGGGAGTTCGCCGAGCGGGTGCGGATGGAGAGCACGTTCTCTTCGACAGCCTGCTTGCGGATGCGGGTTATGCGTTCCCCGATTTCGTGTTTCGCTTCTGTTGTTCTGTTCGCGGGGTTCGAATCGGGATTCACATGCTCGCTGCGGTTCCCAGAAAAGAGCGCGGCGATAATCCTCCCCTGTTCGGCGAGCAATCCCCCGACCGTGAACGACAACCGATAGCGCTCATTCTGCGAATCCTCCGTACCATACGAACCAGCCATCAGCCCTCCTCATAACTCAGCACAAGAATACTTCAGGATACGCGTTGGCTGGGATGCCGCACCAAATGCAACATCCCAGCCATGGCTTATATCTGCTTTACTCATTACCGTCAAGCAACCAATCCAGGGCATACACCTGTCTAATCCCCTCGTGGTCTACCGGGCGTTCATCATCCAGCGTGATCAGTGTCTTCGGATAGTTATCCCTTACTGCGCGCAACGACGACAGTTCGCGTTCCAAGGTTCGCGAGTCGTGCACGGATTCGCTCACCTGATAGTATCGGGGCCGCCCGCGCCATTGGTAATGAAATCAATCTCGCCGCCTACGCCTTGCCCGACGAACACATCCCCCTCCCTACGCATCAGTTCAAGGAACACCACGTTCTCCAACAGACGCCCGGTATAGCGCAACGACTTTCTCCATCAGGCTTCAGGTGTTGAAACCGTATTTTCTTCTGGCGTAATAATCGACAAACCGTCGCTAGTCGGAGCGGCATCCAGTATCATTCGATCGAATTGATCAAGAATGGGCAACGCTGATGGTGTGGAATGCAGCGCCTTTGAAAGTCGCGCAAAGCTAGTGCGTGTATTAATCATTCCTCGACCTGCCACATGCACTGGCAACCTGGAAGAGTCCAGCGGCATTGCACTCAGGTCATCAATCAATTCGGTCAGCTGTGTCTGTTGAGCGGCAATATCAGACAATTCTGCGCGCAACGCTGCTTCAACATGAGGCAAGGATCTGTTCTGATTTTCAGATTCTGCAGCAACCTTTTCCAAAACGACGACGCGAGCGCGCAACGCCAACGCCTCATAGGTTTGCGCCACCATATTCTCCAACGCCTGTTCTGCGTGCTCTTTCTCACCGGTAAGAGCCAGCATTAGTTCCGGCCCGTACACGCGATCTTTGTGGGAATATTGTTGTACAGTCTCAGTCCACCGTACTAATCGTTCACCCCACCGATTCGCTAGCGTATTCAAATCGCCAAAAGCTGCAGGAGCGGACGAAATCTTGGGAATAGAAGCCCTATCAAGCAAATACCCGGTCACTTTTTGCACTTGCTGTTCCGCAGTTACAAGAACGGCACGATCTTCATCACTCATGCGTGTTTGTATAGATTGAACCGCTTTCTGGATGGATTCAAGCTTCTTATTCTGCTGATGCTGAGCAAGCATTTCAGAAACTGTTGCCAGAGCTACAGTCGCGATCAACGGTCCCACTGCTACTGTTGCTCCAATACCCGCAACTGGAAGCAAAGTAGCGTGACCGGAAATGCGCGTGGAGCCAGCTGCCCTGACCATGCCTCGGAATCCGCCACCTACAGCCGGTACCAGATCTTTGGCTGTCGAACCGGCCGGAAGTACTACTCGGTAAAGGCCTTCCGTTGAAAAGGAACGATTAAATTCGCCAGTAACCTGACTGATTGCTTTTGCGAACGCACCCGTTGCCTGGGCAACCTGCCCTGGACGACCGGAGAGGGAATCATTCAAGACATGATGAACCAACAACGCTTCATGATTCAAAACCATACGCAGCATAGTGTCCGTACTTGGAGTAGCATCAACCGGCACCAACGGTACAACGGCAAGCTCTTCTTGATATTCCATATCTCTCCTCCAAATACGCGAAAATTCAATTGCTTTTTATGGCAATGAAAGCAACTCCCAAGCATAGCAGTATCGCCATTAAACTAGGGTGTGCCCGTTGTCTATTTAGAAGTGCAACACCCTTTAAATTGGAGATTGTCCAGATAACCAGTGAAAGGGTGTCGCACCTTGGGTCAAGTGCATTCGCACCTGTCGGAAGAGGAACGGCAGATCATCCAGATAGAGATCGACAACGGGACAAGCATACGGCGGATCGCCGGCCTGATCGGCAGACACGCCTCCACGGTCAGCCGCGAAATTGTATTGCTTCAATGTTTGTTGGGCGGGTTCGGCAGTGTTTTTCCTCAACATCCAATTGAACACATACACACGCCGACGCCATCATGGACCGGATCGTACACAACACCACCTAGCTGGAAACCGGCGAATACAACATGTGCGAACACGCGCCCGTCCGGTAGCCGCCCCCCCAAAAAAAAGAACAGGAACGGCACCGGCAGCGTCCAACGTCAAGCACGCCGGTGCCGGCCCACAATAACACCGGTGCCGTTTCGCAATAACACCCGGTACTCAAACCTCCAAATAATCAGTCACTGCCTTGTTAATCAACCAGCCATGCCAAGATTTGATGGAATCGCTTATTTTTTTGGGATTCAAAACGTCCTGTAAATAAGAAAGTCTTGGCAAGAGTCAATATGTATTCTGTTCCATTTTCACAGGATCATATATTAGAGGAAGCTGACAAAATTGCCTGTGAGCATGGAATTGATTACAATTCAAAGAAAGCTAAAGAACTTACGAGTTTAGGAGATGTGAATCCTTTTGCGAATTGGGGCATATAGTTTGATTTCCGCCGAGGCAGATGATGGCACTATGCCAAAATGTGCTGTATTAGATACAAATGTTGTTATTGATATGGAGCATTTCTACTTCAATCAAACAAGCGAGGAGGAGCGCCAGTCTCTGAAGGATTTGCTGCTATATCTTGATAAAAACAGGATAGATCCATGTATAGGATTCGCTTTGTTGGAGTCGTGTCACCAATGGCGTTCTGGATTCGATGAAAATAATTTCCAAAGAAAACGCTATGTCGCAGAGACAATGCTTCAGTGGGATAAGGTGATGATTGAAAAACAATTTTCCAATCATCACCCTCTTGCTAATCGCGATAAAAAATGTCGAGACCGGCCATATCAGACGCGGATAGATCCATTGGCATACGGGTTTAATGGAATAATTAGCGACTTCACCCAGTTCGCGATTCATTATGCTTCATTACTAAAGATAATGCTGTTGGCACAAAAGATGAATACAGATAATCGCTTAATGATGCTGGCTGAATATGTATCGTGGGTAAATGACCAGTTAGGGGCTACCTCGGCGTATGAGCTTCAGGTCGCCATTGACATATTGACGGGGAACGGCAATCGAGCGGAACAAGCACGCAGATTGATTAAGTATTCCGGCAACGAATCCATTGATGATTTATCTCATAAGGCCTGGAATGCCGCATGGGACTGCTATTTCATGAGCGTCACCGATGCCCACGAGGCAAGACTGGAATATGAAACAGGCATGTCGAGCCGAGACACAGTACTGATAACGAGGAATATCGATCCATTGTGGTTGCGTGAAAAGGCCATCCTGCATGATGTTGAAACTGAAAGTTACTCAATTCCGGTTCCTAAGATTGAATGTACGCTGGATCTCAGAAGAGGCATTGCGGATGCGGATGTTCTTTCTATACTTAACACTCTCCATGAGAAACAGGCTGCACGCCGATTGGTGAACTCTACGAACGAACAGATGAGGGGATACATACTGAGTTTTGAAAGTGAAGTGGGGTTAGGTCAATCCGCTTTTGTTGACTCACCTTTAAGATTATGAATAATCAAAGCAAATAGAAGATGCTCTTAAGAAGGTAGGCATGATTATGGCACGAAGCGTGCTCGAAGTCATCATCACGGAAAAGATTCAGAGCCCAGCCAATGAACATGGCAAAGACAAGACTCTTAACGCGAAGCTCAGGGATGCCGCCAAGGAAGGCGTAATCAGTAAGCGCCTCGGAGATCTTGCAGCAACAATCAAGGATGTCGGTAACGGATCAACTCACAATATCTTTGAAGAGATCAGCAAAGACTATGCCGAATTTATTCTCAGTTTCATGGATACATTGATTGAGGAGACCTATCAGGAAGACGGGCATTTGGCAAAACTGGCGAGTTTGAGTCAACAACTTAAACAGGTAAAGGCTGAAAAACTATCCATTAATTCCAGTAACTAATGAACCAAAGATGCTGTCCTGATTGCTGACTTGTGGGAAAGGTTTTAATTGGCATATACACAGATTATCGTTTTAGGTAATGGATTCGATTTAGCGCAACATATCCCGTCATCCTATCCTGCATTTTTCCGCTATAGATACAGGAAATATCGGAATGAGAAGGGTATTGTTCCTTTGCTCATGCCGAAATTGATTGACGATCCTCTTGACGACGGTAATTGTATATGGGATTATCTGTTTGCTGTTTGGCATGACACAGCCAAGAACCTTGATGACTGGAAAGACGTGGAGAGCGCCATTAAGGAATGGGTTGTCGGGAAGGATGCGATAAGTCTCAATGATGCAATGGATTTTTGGGAGGGTGGTCTTGCGGTAGAGGATCATACTGACGAAGTCAAAGCTGCATACTCTATGATTAAGAAGCATCTGCGGGAAAAACTGCCAAGTGTTGATTTCTCAATCTTAGAGTTTCCATCCTTAGATGAAGAGCGGGATAGATTCCGGGAACAGGTACTTAAATTCTTCGCATTAGAACTTCATATTATAGAAGATGAATTTGCAAAATACCTAATCAAAACCATAAAAGATAATCCCTCATACGAGCCAGGATGTAAAAACACATACAAAGAGATTGCAACAATCGGCACAAGTGTTCCTCTTGAGCAACAAGCTAATGTCATCCTGTCTTTTAATTACACGACACCGCTTCTTGAGAAGTCAATAGATGATTCAATTTATTATCAGAGAAACGTACATGGAGACACCGGGAATTACGAGTACAGTCAAACTTTTGGTCGAGAATATCATGTGATATTTGGCATAGACGGTCTGTCCCGCATGGATAAACCAGAAATCTATCAATTCACTAAGACTGCGAGGGTCCTAGAGCTACCTAACCAATACCTACCTGAAGAAATGAAAGGGAGATCTATCTTTGACGCTCAGGAAAATGGAGATGAAATCAAGGAAATCAAATTCTTTGGACATTCATTAGGGGAGGCTGATTACTCCTACTTCCAGTCGCTTTTCGATCAAGTTGATTTGTATGGAAGCAAAACAAAGCTGACTTTCTGCTACACGACCATGCATGGACCTAACTATGACGCAATCATCGAACTGATGAACCGATATGGGGAGACAGTTATCC
>OLOU01002066.1_pt1 | contig 12121 bp, 9 predicted proteins | sample 1672101 | NCBI WGS metagenome assembly OLOU01 (sample SAMEA3136645, study PRJEB25190) | human gut metagenome | biome: human gut; feature: human-associated habitat; material: faeces | place: Austria | collected 2013
CCCTTTCATAATGGAAAATAGAGGAGTCTGCCTGTAAAGGCGGTTATTGAATAATCGCGCAAAGCACGATACCAGCGCAGCGCAACTGAAGTCTGCGCAAGGATAGCGCTAATTCTCAATTCTCCATTATTCATTCTTAATTATTGAGACACCAAAAGGGCAGATTTCTCAATCTGCCCTAATGTTATGCGTATTTTTTGCGGAATATGCGTGTTAGTCTGCCTTGTGGCAGGTCTCACAGTCTGCATCGCAGCCGAGAATCTCCGCCGGGTCCTTGCCCAGACGCTTGTAATAGTCGGAAATTGCAGAGCGCAGCGCTTCCTCTGCCAGCACGGAGCAGTGCATCTTTACCGGCGGCAGACCGTCCAGAGCCTCAGCAACGGCCTTGTTGGTCAGCTTGAGCGCTTCCTCCAGGCTCTTGCCCTTTACCATCTCGGTAGCCATCGAGCTGGTTGCGATTGCCGCGCCGCAGCCGAAGGTCTTGAACTTAACATCCTCGATGATGCCGTCGTCCGACACCTTGAGGTAAATCTTCATAATATCGCCGCACTTTGCGTTGCCGACCTCGCCGACACCGTTTGCGTCCTCAATCTCGCCAACATTGCGCGGATGCGTAAAGTGGTCGAGCACCTTTTCACTGTACTGCATAAAATCTATCTCCTTTTTGTCCAATCAAATGAATATATTGCAGGAAAATCAATCGTAGGGCGCGACGACCCCGGCGCGCCGAGTCGTCGCGCCCTACGGGATACGTTTCCGCTTATCTTAATGTGCGTGCAGCTCGGTTGCAGCGGTCAGGTTCGGATGACCGTTCTCCCAAACCGGGCTCATCGAGCGCAGGGTCTTAACAACATCGGTGACCGTCTCGATGATATAATCAACGTCCTCCTCGGTGTTCTGCTCGCCAAGGGTCAGGCGCAGAGAGCCGTGCGCGATCTCGTGCGGCAGACCGATCGCCATCAGAACGTGAGACGGATCGAGCGAACCGGTGGAGCATGCCGAACCGGTGGAGCCGCATACACCTGCGTTATCCAATCGCAGGATCAGGCCCTCGCCCTCAATCGCCTCAAAGACGAACGAAGCGGTGCCCGGCAGACGGTTTACCGGATCGCCGGTATAGTGGGAGTACGGAATGTTCTCCATGATGCCCTTAACAAGCTTGTCCGTCAGCTTCTTGACGTAGCCCATCTTCTCATCCAGACCTTCAACGGCCTCCTTCATCGCTGCTGCCAGACCGATGCAGCCTGCGGTGTTCTCGGTGCCGGAAACCAGACCGCGCTCCTGACCGCCGCCGTATACCAGCGGCTCAAGGGTGATGCCCTTCTTCACATACAGCACGCCGGTGCCGCGCGGACCGCGGAACTTATGACCGGACAGGGACAGCATGTCGATGCCCATCTCCTGCACGTCAATGTGCATATGGCCGACAGCCTGAACCGCGTCGGTGTGGAACTTTGCGCCAACCGAATGCGCCAGCTCGGCAATCTGCTTGATCGGCTGAATCGTGCCGATCTCGTTGTTTGCCGCCATAACGGAAACCAGTGCGGTATCCTCGGACAGCTCGTTTTTCAGCTGCTCAAGATCTACACGGCCTTCCTTATCCACATTCAGATAGGTAACGCGGTAGCCCTCCTTCTCAAGCGCCTCGCAGGTGTAAAGCACTGCATGATGCTCGATCTTGGAGGTGATGATGTGCTTGCGGCCCTTGGAGGACGGACCGTGCATAAAGCCGCGGATCGCAAGGTTGTCCGCCTGCGAGCCGCCGCCGGTGAATACAATCTCACCCGGTGCATAGTCGTTCTTCTCGTTGACCGGCTCTGCCGCGTTCAGGCACTTGCCGACAACGGTACGCGCATCGTTGAGCGCTTCCTTTGCCGCACGGCCGATGCGGTACAGAGAGGACGGGTTGCCGTAGTTCTCGGTCAGCCACGGCTTCATAGCGTTGAACGCAGTTTCGGACATCGGGGTCGTCGCCGCGTTATCCGCATATACAAATCTCTTTTCCATAGTATATCTGCCTTTCTTTGTCCAAAAAGGTTGTCTTAAACACAAGCTGAACAGGCGGTTTTCGACGCGCGAAAACCCGAGTAAAATGATAGGTTCAGCGGGTACTACTAATATACACCCGAAACGGGTATTTTAGCAAGTGAAAAACTGACGAAACAGCACGCATATCCTGCTGCATTTTGCATTAGTTTGTGCATTTTGTGTAGTTTTATAAGGAGGTTAGCCATGTTTTACCGGTGCGTGTGCGTATCGAGGCGCTTTTTCAGCCGTTCGAGCACCTCGGTATAACGCTCGGAGCGGGCGGTCGGGTTGCCGCGCAGCAGGCTCTTGCGGGTGCGGCCGAGTGCGGCTGCCCGCTCGTCAAAGCGGCGCTGCAGCTCGTCGAGCTTGGCCTGCAGCTGCTCGCGTGCAGCTTCGGTCTGCGCCCTGCGCTCGTCGGAGCGCATCTCATGCACGGCGGCAAGCTGTTCCTTCGCATCGTCCATTTTCTCGGAAAGCTGCGCTTTCGCGTCGGCAAGCTGCTCCCTGGCATCGTCCACACGCTCGGCAAGCTGTGCCTTCGCCTCGCCCACCTTCTCAGTGAATTCGCCGTGCGCTTCCTCTACACGGTAGGACAGGTTGGTCAGACCGACAAGCGCGGTCTCGGACAGCTGCTGTCGCAGCTCGGCTCCCTGCTCGCGCAGACGGTCGAGTTCCTCGAGCACCTTGGCGAGATCGAGTGCGCTGCGTACGGATACGATCACATCGCTGATAAATGCCGCCGAAAACAGAACGTCGATCACGATCAGTCCGATAAACGGCAGACCGAGCACCAGCTTTTCAATCGGCGGATGAATGACGCTCGTCAGGATCAGGCCGAGAAAGCCCCAGCACAGTGACGAGCGCAGGCAGATATAGCCCTGAAACTGGAATCTCTGCTTGGAGTAATCCCAGTATTTTACCTTGAATATCTTCTCCATCACCACACCGACAATGTATTCAAACACAGTCGCCGCGATCATGCTCGCCAGATACAGCCACACCGGATGCTGCTTTAACGGCAGAGAAACATGCAGCAGGATCACGGCGCCGAAACCGTAAATCGGCAGCATGGGGCCGCGCAGGAAGCCGCGGTTGACCAGTCTGCGCTGTCCTACCGAGACCACGGTGGACTCAAAGCACCAGCCGAGCATACAGTACAGGTAGAAAACCAGCAGCCACTGGGCAGCGGAATAACTGTAATACACGCTCTCACTCCTCATGATTTGGATTTCGTATCTATTTATTCTATCGAATTTTTTGACTTTTTGCAAGGGGAACGATATAATAGAATCATATCATTTTAATAGGAAGGGTAGGAACGCCTAATGCTGAATTTTAATCTGCACACCACGACTGAGATTGTATTTGGTAAAGATATTGAGGAACAGATCGGCCCGCGCCTGAAAGAATTCGGCGCACATCGCATCCTCGTACACTTCGGCGGCTCGAGCGCCCGTACCTCCGGTCTGCTCGACCGTGTGGAAAAAAGCCTGTTTGCGGCGGGTCTTGCCTTTGTTGAACTGGGCGGTGTATCGCCGAACCCGAAGGTATCGCTTGTTCGCAAGGGCATTGCACTGGCAGAGCGAGAGGGCATCGACTTTGTGCTGGCAGTCGGCGGCGGCTCGGTAATCGACTCGGCGAAGGCCATCGCCATGGGCGTTGCCACCAAAACTGATCCGTGGCAGTTTGCATCTACCGGCACAAAGCCGGAGACCACCCTGCCGGTCGGCACTGTACTGACGCTGGCAGCCTCCGGCTCGGAAAGCAGCAACTCCTGCGTACTCACCAATGAGGAGACCAAGGAGAAGCGCGGTATCACGAGCGAGACCAACCGTCCGCGCATCAGCTTCCTTGATCCGGAGAACACCTATACCGTGTCCAAATTCCAGACCGGCTGCGGCATTGTGGACATCATGATGCACACGCTCGAGCGTTACCTCACGCCGGAAGGCGGCGAAAGCGACATTACCGACCGCATTGCCGAGGGTCTGCTCATTGCCGTGCGCGATGCCGGCCGCCGGGCAATCGCCAATCCGCGCGATTATGAGGCGCGTGCGTCCCTGATGTGGGCGGGCAGCGTTTCACATAACGATTACACCGGTTGTGGCCGCAAGCGCCTGTTCCCGGTGCATAAGCTCGAGCATGAGCTGTCCGCGTTCCGCGATGAGATTGCACACGGTGCCGGTCTGTCCGTGCTGTTCCCGGCCTGGGCGCTGTACGAAATGAAGAACGATTTTCCGCGCTTTGCTCAGCTGGCGAACCGCGTATTTGGCGTGGAGATGGATTTCCACCATCCCGAGCGCACCGCGCGCGAAGGCATCCTGACCATGAAGCGCTTCTTTGAGGAGATCGGCATGCCGACGCATCTGGCGCAGCTGGGCATCAAGCCGGAGAATTACGCACAGCTGGCAGCGAATACCGTCCGCACGGTCAAGGGTCCGGTCAAGAGCTATTCCGCACTCGACGAACAGGCTATCATCGAGATTTATAAGCTGGCGGAGTAAAACCGCCTGTGCCAAAGGCAGCGCAATAAGCGTAACAGCTGCGAAGGGAAGGCTGTGCGGCAGCCGCTCCCTGCATCTCATCGCTATCGAGAACAAATGAAAGCAGGGATTTTATGCAAATTGTAGATACAGGCGTACTGACCCCGTCCTTCATGGACTTCTCACTGCCGTCCGAATTTGCGAAAAGTGCGCTGTATTACTGCCCGCAGTTCGGTCAGTTCATCTGCAACAGCGATTACCGGATCGAACGAAACGGCATTGACCAATACCTGCTGATCTACATCAACAGCGGCTCGCTCTGCATCCGCACAGACGGTATGACCGCCGAGGCGCATGAGGGCGAAATAGCGCTGTTCGACTGCCGCAAGCCGCACTGCTACTGGTGTCCGGACAAGGTTGACTTCTACTGGTTTCACTTCAACGGTGCGGGCAGCAAGCAGTACACCGAATATCTGACCGAGCGATTCGGCCTTGTGCACGAAAAGCAGCCGATGCTGTCGCTCAAGGATCAGTTCCGCACGGTCGTGCACTCGGCGCAGTACGGCATGAGCACGCAGTTTGCCTCCATGAACGAGCACCAGATTTCCATTGCGGTACACAGCATTCTGGGTGGTCTGGCGTCGCAGACCGTGCGAACCACCGTCACCAGTGAGCTGCTTGCACCGGCACTGGCGTACATTCACGGTCATTTTGCCGATGATATTTCGCTGGACGACCTTGCCGGGATGTGCGGCATCAGCAAATCGCACTTTATCCGCAGCTTCAAGCGATACGTCGGCTGTACGCCGCATGAGTATCTGCTGCAGTACCGTCTGCGTCAGTCCAAGCGTCTGCTGCTGTCCAGCGACCTGACCGTTGAACAGATTGCCGAGGACTGCGGCTTCAACAGTGCATCGCACTTTGCGCGGGCATTCCGGCAGGAGACGGATATTTCGCCAACGGCGTTCCGGGCTATTTCGTTCTGATTTTACCATATCAGACGTTATCTGTGTGCTAAAGAATACGGAATGGGTGCTAACCCTTAGCTGGGGTTCCAAAAGGATAGACACCAAAGTTTGCCCGTAGGCCACTAAACCTTGTTCCCGCGCCGTGCGCGGATTAAACGAGTACTATCCTCTTGGGACTCCAGTTTCCTTTATTTGTTTGTCTGGCGAAAATCGGAGAGCGGCGACCGCTTCGAAATTTGGGAACGGCAGTCGGGTGACCGTTGCGAGTCTTTCTCCGCCTTTTCGCAGTTCACAGATAACTTACCGCTACACAGGCGGTTTCATCTCAGCAGGCGCGACATACCCGTGTCGCGCAACTCGTTAGTCTGGATATGACAGACAGCACCTGCGAATTTATCTATTTAGAACCGTTTAGCCGCGCAGGTGCTTTCTATTACCACGTGCCGACAAATTGTGCAGCACTGCTATGCCGCACCTTGCGTTGATGAAACCGTATGTGTAGCAGCAAGGTATCCGACCCTTCGAATAGGTTGAGAAAGACACGGTAGTAAAAATCCTCTGCCGTTCCCCTATTTCGGAGCGGTCGCCAGTCTCTGGTATGCGCCAGACTAAGAAATAAAGTGAAACGGGAGTTAAGAGGGTAGAAACCGCAGGTGTCTACCCTCTTGCCCCCGCCGCCGAGCGCGGCAAATCCTCTCGCTGAGGTTCAGCGAAAAACACCCCGCCCGTTCGGGCGAACCGCCTGCGCGGTTCGTGTGCCCCAGAAAGCCGGTGCCGAATATCTGAACGCAAAAAAGACAGACCGCAACAGTGATCTGTCTTTTATTTCGGTTTGCTTTATCAGCCGCCCAGACCCAGAGGCGAGAACAGCACATAAATGCCTGCCAGCAGGATGAACGTAACTGCGATAACCGGCTTGCGGTACTTCCACGGGGTCATATCAACAACCTCAAGGTCAGGCAGTACATATGCTTCCTTGCGCGGTGCAGCCTTGGTCAGAATCGCCATCAGGATCAGGTCAATTACGAATGCGCCTACTTCAAAGTACAGGAAGTGGAACGGCAGAAGGTTCATCATCAGGCCATAGCATACGATATGGACAATGATGGCAACCTTCGGTGCAAAGCTCGGCATGCGCGGAGCCAGAATACCCATAACAACGATGGCCAGAACCGGAACGCCGTAGTAGCCCCACATCTGATTGAGGAAGGTGCTGATGCCGGCCGGCAGATACAGCAGGAACGGTGCGATAATAATGGATGCCAGACACAGCACGATGCCGAAACGCTTTGCAATGGTGATCAGCTGCGCGTCCGTGCGCTTCTTCTTGGAGATAACCGGAAGGATGTCCAGGGTGAACAGCGTCATGGAACTGTTCAGTACCGAGTTAAAGGAGGACAGGATCGCACCGAACATGACTGCTGCAAAGAAGCCCAGTACCGGAGTCGGCAGGATGTCCTTGATCAGAGACGGGTACGCCATATCGAAGTCGGTCAGTACGCCGCCGTCACGGATGAACTGGATCACGCCGGGCGCTACCAGAAAGATCGGGCAGAATACGCAGGTAAGACCGGTCAGCAGCGAGCCTTTCTGCGCTTCCTTCAGGTTCTTCGCGCCGAGTACGCGCTGCATGATGGACTGGTTGGTGCACCAGTAAGAGATGTGGTTGATACCACAGCCAAGTACGATCATCGGCCACGGAATGTACGGCGGCTGTGCGTTGGCAGGCTGGATCGCATTCAGGTGCTCCGGAGAGGAGGTAGCGAAAAGACGGATGCCTTCTGCGATGCTGCCGTCGCCCAGCGCGATAAATGCCAGAACCGGGATCAGGATGACCGCGCCGATGATAAAGATGATGCCGTTCAGAGAGTCTGATACGGCTACGGCCTTCAGGCCGCCGAAGATTGCATAGATACCGCCGATTATGCCGAGTGCGACGCACATTACGGTGGTTGCCATGAAACGGTTGCCGCCCATCAGTGCGGTAATACCGAAGATACGCTCCATCGCTACCGAGCCTGCGTACAGCACCAGCGGCAGCATGGTTACAATATAAGCGACAAGGAAAATGAACGATACAATGACGCGGGTTGCGCGGTCAAAGCGGCTTTCCAGAAATTCCGGGATAGTGGAAATGCCTAGCTTGAAATACTTCGGGATGAAGAACAGTGCCATCAGCGTCAATGCGATTGGGCACATGGTCTCCCAGCCCATTGCAGTCATGCCGGCTGCATAACCCTGACCGTTGCGGCCTACCAGCTGCTCCGCGGACAGGTTGGTCATCATCAGAGAACCAAAGATAACCAGACCGCTCAGGCTTCGGCCTCCAAGGAAGTAACCGTCTTTGCTGGTCTCGTCCGTTCCCTTGGTTTTAAGCCAGCTTACGAATGCCACTGCTACAGTGACAAGCACAAATGAACCCAGTGTAAATACCATTTTCTTGAAACCCCTCTTGTTTGCTGTGTAAATACGCTGCCACGGGTATTTGCAGCAGCGTGTCCCTCTTTTTCTCTGCAGCCTACAGGATAATCTGTACGGAATTGCTAATTTTGTATATCTCATCCAACTTCATTCCATAGCAATGCCCCCTAATCCTGCTTGGGCAGGAGCAGGGGGCACCACCATATAGAGAAATAGAATGAGAGAAAGGATCTTTGAAATTTGCGTTATATCCATATCGGATTGGCAGAACGTTGGAGCGTTTTCCTGCCGATCCGGAGAGAGGATCTTACGCGTGAACATTATCGCACAATCTGCGTTTGTGCGAAATGCAGTTTTCTTAGTGGAGCTGCGTCTTCAGGGTATCCAGACGCTCCTGCGCGTTGTCCGGGGTAACTACGTCAGAACCGGAGTCAACGAACTCGTCAACGGTCTCGCCGTCCAGAACCTGAACCATGGTCTCAACAGCCTTGTAGCCCATCTCGTAAGCCATCTGGGCAACAGACATCGTCATCTGACCGTCCAGGATTGCTTCACAAGCAGCGCGGTCACCATTGAAGCCGAGGAAGATGGTGTTCTTATATGCGTCATGGCCCTGCGCTGCACGGGCTGCTGCCATAGCCATATCGTCGTTGTTTGCGCAAATGATTGCGATGCCTTCCGGATGTGTCTGCATGATAGCTTCCATAGCGGTGGTAGCGCGGTCAGCAGTTGCATCTGCGTACTGTACTTCATCGCTCAGGAAGGTGCCGCCTGCTTCTTCAACGCCAGCCTTGTAGCCGTTCATACGAGCGGTGTTGGTCTGGTCGCCCTGTACGCCTGCGATCTCAATGCACTTGATGTCGGTCCATCCGGCAGCCTTGGCAGCCTCTACAGCAGCCTCGCCGCCCTTCTTGGCAGCAGCTTCGTTACCGGTACCTACGAAGGACTTAACCTCCGGTGCCGTGAAGTTGGTGTCGATAGCAACAATCGGCAGCTTGGTGCCGCTGACCAGCTGCGCTGCCGTATCCGACTGCAGCGGAGAAATAACAATGCCGTCATACGTGCCGGAGCTGAGGTCGGTCTCGATCATGTTCTGCATTTCATCGAATGCGGTCTCAGAACTTGGGCCCTTAACCTCTACCGTAACCTTGTCCGAATGCTCGGAAGCATAATCCTCAGCGCCCGACTTTACATACTGCCAGTACTCGGCAGCCAGAGTCTTCAGGATAACGCTGACCTTGTAGCTGCCGCCGGAAGCGGATGCGCCACCGTCCTTACTGCTGTCATCGGTCGAGGCAGAATTGCCGCCGCCGCATGCGGTCATCGACAATGCCATCGCTCCTGCCAGCAACATCGCTAACACTCTCTTCTTGTTCATAATTTCTTCTCCTCTCTTTTTTCCGGGCCCTGCTCTCTCAGCGCCCTTTTACGCTTGTGTATTTCACACTTGCGTGTACTCTTTATCAGCAGTCCCTCTTGATTTTCTGTTGGATGAAATTCAAGAGGGACCGGATAACAAAATAATGAAAACGGGAATAGTGTAGATGCGATTGTAAAATGGGTATGTGATTACTATTTCATTAGAAGCCTGCCTTGCGCAGGTTCTCACGACCGATGGTAGCCTTTTCGAGCGGTACGTCGAAGGACTTAACCGGGAACAGATCCTGCTCTACGACGCACCAGCCGTCGTAGCCGCACTCGTCGAGTGCCTTATGCATTGCAGTGAAGTCGATGCTGCCCTTGCCCGGCTCAACCATGATATCCTCGGTTACAGCCTTAGCGAAGGACCACTTGTTCTCGTCCATCTTAGCCTTAACAGCCAGATCGCAGTCTTTGAAGTGGATGTACGGGATGCGCTTTGCCCACTTCTTGTAGAAGGAGATCGGCTCGCCGCCGCCGTATACATGGTGGCCGGTATCAAAGCACAGATCTACATTGGTGTCGTTCAGGAAGCGCTCGATCTGCTCCTCAGTCTGAACGTGGCTGTCAACGTGCGGGTGGAACAGGCCAACAAAGCCGTTCGCTGCGCAGCGGTCAGCGCACTTCTGTACATTCTTGCAGTAGGTAGCCCACTCCTCGTCGGTCAGCTCCGGATTCATCTCCAGCTCGCCGGTAGCGAGGTTGGTGTACATCGGAGGCAGCAGAACGATATACTTAGCGGACGGGAAAGCCTTCAGCAGCTTGGAAATATCGTCGATATCCTTCAGCATACCCTCAACAGCAGCGTCGTCGAGGAAGTTGCCGCCCTCGGTAGCGCCTACCAGAGTCAGGCCGCGCGCATCCATAGCGTTCTTGAGAACCTTGGGATCGTCGTTCGGCATGTAGCCCCAGGGACCGATCTCGCAGCCCTCGTAGCCGGCAACCTTCATTTCGTCCAGGCAGCGCCACCACTGGGGCTGTTTTGCGTTGTTCGGATCGCTTGCCGGGAACCATACACCCCAGGAGTCCGGTGCAATACCAATCTTGATAGCCATAATTATATCCTCCCTGTCAAATTATTCAGGAAACTGTCAGCCTTTTCGGTCTCGGCGGGATCGCTCCCGCCGGAGACCGTTTCGGCATTATGTTTTAATTGATGTAAGCGGACAACTTACTTAACGTCAACCCACTCGTGAGTCTTGGAGGACTCGATAACAGCAGCTACGGTGCGGTCGATCTTGTAGCCGAACTCGAAGTCGGTTACATAGTCAGCGCCATTGGTGATAGCGTCGAACAGAGCGTGAACCTCGAGGATCTTCATGTCGTTGTAAGCGATGGAGATACCAGCAGCCGGCTGGAATGCGGAGTAGCCCTTCATCAGCGGGTTGAGCAGTACGGTGCGGAAGCCGCGGTCGCGCTCGTTATCAGACTGGAAGTAAACCTGAACTTCGCCCATGCGCTCCAGATCGTAACGAACAGAACCCTTGGTGCCCTGAATCTCGTAGGTCAGGTAGTTCTTGCGGCCGGTAGCAACACGAGAGCAAGCGATCTGACCGATAGCGCCGTTAGCGTACTCAGCCATGAAGGTCATGATGTCCTCGTTCTCAACGTCAGCCATCTCAGTGGAGCCTGCAGCCTTCGGACGCTTCGGGAATACGGTGGTAGCAACTGCGTTTACCTTGGTGATATCGCCCATGATGAACTGGGAGATGGACAGCAGGTGAGAACCAAGGTCGCCCAGAGCGCCGCAGCCAGCCAGCTTGTTGATGTGGCGCCAGGTGATCGGGAGGGACTCGTCGAGCAGCTGGTCCTGATCGTAGGTGCCGGTGAAGCGCATGATCTTGCCGAGAGCGCCGGACTGAACGAGCTCACGAACGTAAGCGTTTGCCGGGTTCTGGGTGTTGTTGAAGCCAACATAGTTTACAACGCCCTTCTTCTTAGCCAGCTCAGCCAGCTCCTTGGACTCCTCAGCGGAGATGGACAGCGGCTTCTCGCAGTATACGTTCTTGCCATTCTCCAGAGCAGCCTTAGCTACTACGTAGTGGAAAGCGTTCGGGGTAGCAATATCAACCAGGTCTACGTTCGGGTCGGTTACGACGTCGTTCCAGTCAGTGGAGATGCGCTTAAAACCGATCTTCTTCTGAGCGGACTTTGCAGCCTCTTCGTTAGCGTCAGCTACGATCTCGAAGGATGCGGTGCCGTAGTCAGGACCAAACAGCATCTCAGCGTCAGCCAGTGCAGAGGAATGAGCCTTGCCCATCCAGCCGGAACCTACCAGACCAATACGGATTTCTTTCATGATAATTTCCTCCTTGACATTTAAATCTTAGACATACTCTTTTCACGATTTACCGGAAGTTTTTTTGTTTTGTTTTAACTTTCGGTGTTTTCGTTTGTTTGACTATATTATAGCTGCGGAAGAGTTATATCGCAATGCACTGTATAACTCTGTTCTATACAAAAATTACTCTTTTCATTCTGGCATTGTATGGATTGCACACATAAAAGCACAGACGTTTGAGCACCTTGCTGAATATCAATTTCATTCCGAAAAGCATCAAAAAACCGGCGGAAATTCTTACCCGATTTTATCGTGCGAATATGCCCGTGCACACATTTTGCGAAAATAAGAAAGGGAACTTTTCATGAGAAAACCCGCAGGATTTTCCGCATGCGAAGCGAACCGAACTTGCCTGCCCGGCAGGGGCACAAGAGGGTAGAAACCGCAGGTGTCTACCCTCTTGCCCCCCGCCGCGGGGCGCGGCAACTCCCCACCCGCTGAGGTTCAGCGAAAAACGCCCC
>OLOU01002071.1_pt1 | contig 12110 bp, 8 predicted proteins | sample 1672101 | NCBI WGS metagenome assembly OLOU01 (sample SAMEA3136645, study PRJEB25190) | human gut metagenome | biome: human gut; feature: human-associated habitat; material: faeces | place: Austria | collected 2013
GGAATATGCGAAAAAACTCTATAATGAACAATTAGAAGATGATATGTAAAACTTAAAAATAAAAGTTAAAAAAGTCTTGCATTATTAAAAATCATTGTGTATAATCATATTCGAATTTAGCGGTAAAGGGGGGAAAGTTCAATGGCAAAGACAGTAGTAAGAGAAAATGAATCTTTAGATGATGCTTTACGTCGTTTTAAGAGACAAGTTTCTAGAACAGGAACCCTTGCTGAAGCTCGTAAAAGAGAATTCTATGTTAAACCTGGTTTAAAGAGAAAAATGAAATCAGAAGCAGCTAGAAAGAACCAGAAGAAACGTCGTAGATAAGATTTATTTTTAGAAGAGTCATCTGACTCTTCTTTTTTTCAATGAAAGGATGATTTTATGGAAAAAGTGATTCAGTTAAGTGATTATAGCTTAGATGCCATTCAATTGTTGTGTGGCCCAAGTGATGAAAATATCGCTTTATTGGAAGATGAATTTGAGAATGCAATCAATGTCCGTGGTACAGATATTTATTTAGATCATAGTGATCCTGTATTAGAAAAGGTGATTCAGGTACTTGCTAAACTTACTAAAAAGGATGTACGTATTTCTAAAAGAGATGTGGTGTATGCAATCAAGTTAGGACGTAATGGTAAGCTTGATGAAATGGATTCTCTATTTGATATTCATATTGCCCGTACAAGTCATGGCAAGATTATATATCCTAAGACAATGGGGCAGTTAGAATACTATCATTCTTTAAAAGATCATGATGTTGTATTTGCAATTGGTCCAGCGGGTACAGGTAAAACATACTTATCTGTAGTGTTTGCTGTACAGGCATTAAAGAATCATGAAGTACAAAAAATCATTCTCACTAGACCAGCTGTAGAAGCAGGAGAAAACTTAGGGTTTCTTCCTGGAGACCTTAAAGAAAAGATTGACCCTTACTTAAGACCTCTTTATGATGCACTTTATGACATGTTAGGTGCAGAAAATACAGAGAAATTAATTGAAAAGGGTATTATTGAAATAGCGCCACTTGCTTATATGCGTGGGCGTACACTAGAAGATGCTTATGTTATTTTAGATGAAGCGCAAAATACAACAGACAATCAGATGAAGATGTTCCTTACACGTTTAGGTTTTAACTCTAAGATGTGTATTACAGGGGATATTACTCAGATTGACTTACCTAAACAGACAACAAATGGTCTCAAACATGCTATGAAGATTTTAGATGGTGTCAAAGGTATTTCCTTTGTTTACTTAACAGCACTTGATGTAGTGCGTCATCCAGTTGTTGCTAGAATCATTGAAAAATATGACATGAACAAATAAGACTGATTATTTCTAATCAGCCTTCATAATATTTCAATATCTTTTTATGAGCAGTAGGAATAGTTAATTCCTCCTGCTTATTTTTTGTATAGAAGTCAATAGAACGAATATCAGCTTTAAATACATATACATGCATATACCATGTACGATGAGTAAATACATGCTTAAAATCCTTTAAATGCGATAATACCTCTAAGTTGATCCCATAGTCTTCTTTAAATGCTTCTATAAAGGAATAAGGACTCTCTACTTCATATTGAGGAAGTAAATACATATTTTCTAGTAGCCCATTTTTATTTTTAATAAGCATCACTTCATCATCATATACTACAATACCTGTAATATAAGATAAGCTTTTTTTATTTACTTTTTTTATATTAATAGGTAGTACGTCCTGCTTATTTGTCAAATAGGCAATGCATTCCTTTTTGAGTGGACATTCATTACAATGAGGGTGAACAGGTAAACATACCGCATTCGCAAAATCCATAATCCCTTGATTGATCTTTGCTGAATCATAACCAATAACTAGCTGATTACCTATATCTGTAATTGTCTTCACAGTCTTATTTGACGCAATATTCTCTTCTATCGCATATAATCTACTCAATACTCTTAAGGCATTCCCATCTACCGCAATATAAGGCTTATGATACGCAAAACTCATAATAGCACTTGCAGTATAGGGGCCTACACCAATAAGCGCGAGAATGTCTTTATACTCCTTAGGGAATGTATCTTTCATTAAATTAGCACTCTTATGAAGATGTAAAGCACGACGATAATACCCTAACCCTTCCCAATACTTATAGACTTCTTCTATTTTTGCATTCGCAAGTGTTTCTATATCCGGAAATCTTTCAATAAAACGTTTATAATAGGGAATCACTGCAGTGACAGTCGTCTGTTGCAGCATAATTTCACTTACCCAGATTTTATAAGGGTCTTTAATATCTCTAAAAGGAAGATCACGTTTATTGACTTCATACCACTTTATTAACTTTTCTTGTATACTCATATAAATCACCATGAGCCATTATATAATATGTGTGTATTTTTGTCTTTGAATATGTTAGAATATATGTACAAACTAATTCGTATTAGGAGGTCAATAGTATGAAACTGATAATTGCGATTGTGAATAATGATGACAGTTCAACTGTCCAGAGCGCTTTAACTGAAGGTGGATTCTTTGTCACAAAACTTGCTACTTCAGGAGGTTTCTTAAAGAAAGGTAATACAACATTCTTTATAGGAACAAATGATGATAAGGTAGATAGCGCTATTGAAATCATTAAAGCCAATGCAAAGAAACGTGTAGAAAAGGAACCTACAGTACCACCTACTGAAATGGGTGAATTCTTTACACCAATCATGGTAGATGTACTTGTTGGTGGGGCAACAGTATTTGTAGTTGACGTTGATCGTTTTGAGAAAATCTAATAATTGAGAAAAAAAGGATGGTCAAACCATCCTTTTTACTTTAAGATATCAACAGGTGATATAAATGAATGAAAATTTTGAATATAAGATTGCAACAAAAGAAGATATAGACGCAATTGTCCAGTTTCTTGCGAAAGATTATTATGAAACATCAAGAGCTTTAAAAGATCCCTGCAAGATGATCTTTTTAGCCTACAGTGGAGAAGTGATTGTAGGTATACTAGAACTCTTAGATCTTTCTAATATATCTTTTGTTTATGTATCAGAAGATTATCAGGATACTCTTGTACAAGAAGAACTGCTTGAACTTGTTGAAAGATTTGTTACAAAAGAACTAACTGCTTATACAGATGAAGAACATTTATCTTTCTTTAAGCAGCATGACTATAGTGTAGATGTAGAATCTAATGGTCGTTATTTATTGAAGAAGACAATCTCTGTTCTTCCTCGTTTTAGTGATTATGATCAGGTTTTAGCGTTTATTGAAGCACAAAAGGATCGAGTTTATTCTCTCACAAACTTTAAGAACTTTATGTATGATTTCTATGATCCTCAAACTAAATTAACATGTGTTCATATTGGTGGTACAAACGGGAAGGGTTCTACAACTAACTATACAAAAGAAGTATTAAAATGTGCAGGCTATAAGGTAGGTACGTTTACTTCTCCTGCTTTAGTAAATCGTTTAGATATTATTCGTGTGAATGATAAACCAATTGATGAAGCGACTGTTGTAAGATATGCGAATCGTTATATGGATGATTGCATGGCTTATGAGCTTTCTAAGTTTGAAATAGAAGTATTTATCGCAGTCATGTATTTTATTGAACAGGGTGTAGATATTGCCTTATTTGAAGTAGGGCTTGGTGGGACACTAGATGCCACTAATATCATTTCACCAATACTTACAGTCAATACAAATATTGGTTTAGATCATATAAACTTCTTAGGAAATACATATGCGAGTATTGCGAGAAGTAAAGCTGGAATCATTAAACGTGGTATTCCTTATATGACTGCAGAAAGAAGACCAGAATGTCTAGAAGTCTTCTATGAAGAAGCTCATAAGCATCATTCTTATGTTATAGAAATAAGAAAACCTAAACGTGTCTATTATGGTGCTTCTATTTCTTATGATTATCATGGTTATCATATATCTTTATCTACTTCAGCACATTATCAGGTTACTAACAGTGCACTTGCGATTAATATATTAGAATATATTAGAAAAGAATTCCCATTCAAAGATGCAGATCTAGAAAAAGGTATGCATGATGCAGTATGGGAAGGACGTTTTGAAACAATTCATCAAAATCCTTTAATTATCCTAGATGGTGCACATAATAGAGAAGGAATGGATGCCTTCTTTGAAAGTGCCCGTGATTTTAGTGATATTAAAATCATCTTTTCCGCACTAGGAGATAAAGATACCCATCATATGTTAGAAACATTATTATCTTTATCAAAGGATATTACTGTTACTCAGTTTGATCATCCTCGTCGTGCAACTGCCAAAGCTCTTGCAGAAGACTTTCCAGTGAAGATTGATGAAGACTGGAAACATGCAGTAGATGAGGCTTATAGTCATAAAGGTGTTGTATTTATTACAGGTTCTCTCTATTTTATTTCTAAAGTGAGACAATATATATTATCTAAATAATGAAGAAATTTATTAAATATCAATGGCCCGATGAGGTTATTCATGCATTAGGTGATATGGGAATGATTGCGCCTGGAATAATCCAAAAGCAATCGTATAGACTTATTGAGAAGAGTCAATCATTTATCTTAAATGTTGATTCTTCCAAAGATCGTCTGTTATCCATTATTCCACCTTTACTTGCATCTATGATTCATGAAGAGAAAACACAGATTATCTTGCTTGGGCATAAAGAAGAGTTGTTATCATCTTCTTTTGATATGAAAGAATATAATAAATACACACAATATCGTTTTATTACATCTTATCCTGGCACCAATACATTTGAAGAATGCCAGACAATTTATAAGGGTATTGACATACTCTTTACTACGCCTTCTAAACTATTAGAATATATGAGAAGACAAGTGATAGATACTAACTTCGTCTCATATCTCATTTATCAGGATTCTCATAGCTTTTCTAGTGAAGAAATAAGAGAAATAAAGGAAATCAAGAAACATCTTCCTTTAGACTGTTCAAGTATTCTTTATGGACTACATCATCATGATTTCTTAAAGAAAAATATTCATACTACATTGCATGTTGATTCTTCTAAGGTAGAATGTACACATTTCTTATGTCATGATGATTATTTTAATACAGAAAAGAAACAGGTTATATTTGTAGAAAGCTATGAAGATATTCTTTATTATGCTGAAAAACTGAATGTTAATTTTGTGATTCATCAATTTATGAATCATGCATCTCAGTATCGCATCATGCATGAGTTTAATAAAAAGGGTGGCCTTTTGATCGTATCTGATATGGCTTCACGCTATTTATCTTTGCATTGTGACACAGTGATTCATTTAGGAACTACTCATATAGACCAATATATGTCTCATTTATCCCATGTTTTAGGTGTGAAGCATTCCTATATCTATGATACTCATATCACTAAGAAACAGCTTGAAGGAGTCGTTATTACTATTTCAAAAGAGGATTATGATACAAAACATCATCTTCTTTATGAAACAATAACTAAAAATCCAGACATGCTTCAAACATTACAAACTGATCAATTAATTACGATTATCCATCATTTAGCCCTATAGGAGAAAAATGTTGTTATTTTTTTAACAATAATAATTCCCTTATATAGGGCTTTTTTTAAATGTGTAATCAATTACAGAAAAGAAAGCGTTTGCAAGTAAGCCCTTACAAGTGTATAATAAAATAAGTGAAAAGACATAAGGAGGATTTAGTAGTTATGAAAAAATATGTTTACTTATTTAGCGAAGGTAACAAGGATATGCGTAATCTCCTTGGTGGTAAAGGTGCCAACCTTGCTGAAATGACAGGTATCGGTTTACCTGTACCTCAGGGATTCACAGTGACTACAGAAGCTTGTACACAATATTATGAAGACGGAAAAATGATCTCAGATGATATTAAAGGACAGATCGTTGAACACGTTAAAAAGCTTGAAGAAATCACTGGAAGAACTTTAGGTGATCCAAAGAACCCATTATTAGTATCTGTACGTTCTGGTGCAAGAATCTCAATGCCAGGTATGATGGATACAGTATTAAACTTAGGTTTAAATGATGAAGTAGCTAAGGAATTTGCTGCAACAACTGGAAATGAACGTTTCGTATATGATTCATATCGTCGTTTCATCCAGATGTTCGCTGACGTTGTAATGGGATTCCCAAAATCAGATTTCGAACATAAATTTGATGCAATCAAAGAAGAAAAAGGTGTTGAATTCGATACTGAATTAACAGCAGAAGACTTAAAAGAAGTTGTTGCTGTATATAAAGAAGCTTATAAAGCACATGCAGGTGTTGATTTCCCACAGGACCCAATTGAACAGTTATTAGCTGCAGTTGAAGCCGTATTTGGTTCTTGGAATAATGATCGTGCCATCACTTATCGTCGTTTAAATGATATCCCAGGTTCTTGGGGTACAGCTGTAAACGTACAGTCAATGGTATTCGGAAACATGGGCGACACATCTGCTACTGGTGTGGCTTTCTCACGTAACCCTGCCAACGGTGACAACAAGTTCTACGGTGAGTGGCTTATCAATGCCCAGGGTGAGGATGTCGTTGCAGGTATCCGTACACCTAACCCGCTGAACGAGGCTACCAAGACTGAGAAGAACAAGGATCTCCAGTCTCTCGAAAAGGCTATGCCTGAGGTATATAAAGAGCTCGACGCCATCAGGACCAGACTCGAGGAGCATTTCCACGATATGCAGGACATCGAGTTCACTATCCAGGAAGGCCACCTCTGGATGCTCCAGTGCCGTATCGGCAAGAGAACAGGTCTCGCTGCGCTTCAGATGGCTATCGATATGCTCGAAGAGGGCATGATCGACGAGAAGACCGCAGTTATGCGCGTTTCTCCTGCACAGCTCGATGAGATTCTTCACCCTATCCTCGACCCTGCTTCCGAGAAGAAGGCTCAGGTTATGGCCCAGGGTCTTCCTGCATCACCAGGTGGAGCGGTCGGAACACTCGTGTTCACTCCTGAGGATGCTGTCAATGCTGCTTCAGACGGCAAGAAAGTCATTCTCGTCCGCGAAGAGACCTCACCTGAGGATATCGAAGGTATGAGGGCTGCCGCAGGTATTCTTACAGTACGTGGAGGTATGACTTCACATGCTGCGCTGGTTGCCCGCGGATGGGGCAAGTGCTGTATCGTAGGTTGCGATGCAATGCACATTGACCTCGAGAAGAAGACTGTCACTTTCGCAGGTCACGACAACAAGTTCAAGGAAGGCGACTGGTTCAGCCTCAATGGTACGAAGGGTCTTGTCTATAATGCTCAGATCGAGACTATGGACGCTTCAGAGAACCCGCTGTTCGTGAAGTTCATGACTCTCGCTGACAAGTTCCGCAAGCTCGGTATCCGTACCAATGCAGATACACCGGAAGATGCTTCCAAGGCACTTTCATTCGGTGCTGAAGGTATCGGTCTGTTCCGTCTCGAGCACATGTTCTACGGAAGAAATTCAGAGACTCCTCTCGCAAAACTCCGCAAGATGATTCTCTGTGATACAGATGAAGAAAGAAAAGAGGCTCTTACAGAGCTCGAGCCGTTTATCAAGGCTTCAGTGAAGAGCACTCTCAGAATAATGGACGGCAAGCCGGTCGTATTCCGTCTCCTCGATCCGCCTCTCCACGAGTTCGTTCCACGTACTGAAGAGAAGAAAGAGGAACTCGCAAAGGAACTTGGCGTAACTGTTGAGGAAATCGAGAAGAGAGGCGAGTCTCTCCACGAGGTCAACCCTATGATGGGTCACCGAGGAGTACGTCTCCACGTGTCATTCCCTCTTATCGCCGAGGTTGAGTACAGGGCTATCTTCACAGCTACTGCTGAACTTCAGAAAGAAGGCCTGCACCCTAAGCCGGAGATCATGATTCCTGTTACCATTTCAGCTCGTGAGCTCAGCTTCCAGAAAGCTATCTGCGACAGAGTGAAGGCTGAAGTCGAGGGCAAATACAGCCAGGCAATCTCATACCAGTTCGGTACAATGATCGAGATTCCTCGTGCTGCTCTTACCGGTGACAGAATGGCCCGTACAGCCGAGTTCTTCTCATTCGGTACCAATGACCTTACCCAGATGACCTTCGGATTCTCACGTGACGACGTAGGAACATTCATGGGTGAATACCTCGGAAACAAGCTCCTGGACGCTGATCCGTTCAAGACCATTGACACGAAGGGTGTCGGCAAGCTCGTCGAGTACGGTATCCAGTCAGGCCGCTCGAAGAGACCTGAACTCAAGTGCGGTGTCTGCGGAGAGCACGGTGGAGATCCGGATTCAATCAAGTTCTTCAACAGAATCGGAATCGACTACGTTTCCTGCTCACCGTTCCGTGTGCCTATCGCACGTCTTGCTGCGGCGCAGGCAGCCATTGCACAGAGCAAATAATACTGAATCTGTTCCGGCTTCCTGAAAAGGAAACGGAACAGATTTTTCAAATTATAAAATTATGGTAAAAATCAATGTTGGAGGATGTTCCTCCTTTGTTAAAGATTCTGAGTACAAGGAATATCTTGAAAAGGCATTCGCTGCTTACGACGTTCTCGAAAGTGAAAGCGGAGCCGGAAACGATTTCCTCGGATGGAAGCATCTTCCGTCACAGACTCCTGAGTCTCTGGTCAAAGCGTGCGAGGATGTACGTGATGACTGGAAAAACAGAAATGTTGATCTCGTGGTAGTTATCGGTATCGGTGGCTCTTACCTTGGCGCAAAATGCGCTATCGAGGCTCTTTCCCACACTTTTGCGAGAGAGATGAGGCAGTCCGGTGCTCCTGAGGTCGTTTTTGCCGGCAATAACCTCTCTGAGGAGTATGTAAGCGAACTTATCGACTTGATGAAGGTAAGAAACGTGGCTTGCGTGGTGATTTCCAAATCAGGTACCACTACAGAGCCTGCCGTAGCCTTCAGAATTGTGAAACAGCATCTTGAGGAGACCTATGGTCAGAAAGAGGCTGCTGCACGTATTGTAGCTGTTACTGATGCCCACAAGGGAGCGCTCAAGACTCTCTCCACACAGGAAGGCTACAGGACATTTGTCGTTCCTGACAATGTCGGAGGCCGTTTCTCCGTGCTTACTCCGGTAGGTCTTCTGCCGATCGTTCTTGCAGGTTTCGATATCCGTGCCCTGCTCGAAGGCGCTAAGGAGGAAGAGATGGCTCTTGCTGAGAAATCAGAAAAGAATGCGGCTGTGGAATATGCAGCAATGCGTAATCTTCTTCACTCTGTCTATGGCAAGAGTGTAGAGGTTCTCGTTTCTTTCACTCCTAAGTTCCAGTATCTCGGCGAGTGGTGGAAACAGCTCTACGGTGAGTCTGAGGGTAAGGACAAGAAAGGTATCTATCCTGCTTCAGTGGTCTATACTACCGATCTTCACTCACTCGGCCAGTTCGTCCAGGACGGCGCAAGGATTATGTACGAGACTGTGGTCACAGTGGAAAACAGCAACCGCAGCGTAGTCATCGGCAGCGATCCTCAGAACCTCGATCAGCTGAATTACCTTGCCGGCCAGCACGTGGAGCATTGCAATGCTATGGCTCAGCTCGGAACCAAGCTTGCCCACATCGACGGCGGCGTTCCTCAGATGGAAGTGTCTGTAGAGCGTATCAATGAGAAGACACTCGGAGCTCTCTTCTATTTCTTCGAATTTGCCTGTGGCGTCAGCGCTTACATTCTCGGAGTCAATCCGTTCAATCAGCCTGGTGTCGAGGCCTACAAGAAGAATATGTTCGCATTGCTCGAGAAACCTGGTTTTGAAGAGCAGACCAAGGCCATCAAGGCACGTCTCTCCGAATAATCACGCAGCGCAATACCGCTCACAATATGAATAAGGCTGGCTCATTTTCGGAGTCAGCCTTTTATAGTATTTATAAGTCAGGGTCGGATTACCTTGCCTGACGTACTTTGTCTGAGGATGATTGACGGAAGCTGTGTGATGCTGCATTGAACCGTCCGGTCCTGATCTTGAGGACTTTGGCCCTGGACGCTGCGCTTATTCCTGTAGCCTGGCCTGCGACTGTTGCGGAAGTCCTTGTCATGGTCAGAGGGAATACAGGGACGTCGTCGTGCTTGGAGTATATGCCCATGTCATTCTTGTCGAGCGGATAGTCGTAATACTGCATTGACGTAAGCACCGTCTTGTAGGTCCTGTTGTTGTGCTCGAAGTTGAAGTTCAGACCATTCACTGTGGCATTTGTTCCATCATCGCTCAGTTTGGTGCTTTCAGCTATGATGATGTTGTCAGTGACTACATGCTCTCCTACTTCGATGTCGTTGAAGTTCATTGACCCGTCATAGTAGAAATTGCCGTAGAAGCACAGGTCATACTCCTTGCCGTCGATTTCCTCGGTCTCGAGATATAAACTCTTGAACAGCAGTGTCTTGGTGAACCTGTCGTACTGCGCCTCCAAGATATAGTCGGACATGTCGGTGTCATTTGCATTGATTTTTCCCTTTTCCCATCCGGTGATGTTCACCAGATAATTTGCATCCGAAGAGGTGATCTTCAAGTCGTATGATATCTCTTTCGAAGGGTTGGACTTGCTGGCTCCCGTTATTTTCCAGTCGCCCAGCCATTTGGTGAAGTCCGCCTCAGGAACATCTTCTTCCAGGGTGAACTCCAATATGGCATAGTCTCCTGTCGGTTTTTTGTCGGAAGTCATGCCGAAAGCTACTGCAATCCACTTTCCTGAACGCATCCTGTCGAACTGTATGTAGTTTGTTCCCTTGTACACCTCGCCGTTATAGAAGTTCGGCTCGTCCTTTATATATTCCACTACATCGCTTTTGTACCACCGTTCGAAATTTTCTGCGGTAAGCACGTCAAGCCAGTATGTCTCCTGGTCCAGACTTCTTACCGTGATGACATCAACATCGGCCCTGAATCCGTTCTCGTCGGTGATGACTTCCCGCTTGTGGGAAAGAGTCCAGTCCGGATTGACCTGAAATGTGGTCTCCTGTTTCGGTGGCTGCTGAGGTTTGGGCTCCGGTCTTCTTCCGGTTCCTTCATCGCTGCAGCCTGCCAGTGTCAATGCGATGACAATCAATGCATTGACGAAATTCATCATTCTTTTCATCGTCAAGTAGTTCTTTTATTCTCGAAACATGGTCTGCTGCAAATATCGTACTTGAAAAATAGTTGCGACTTAAATCGAGAAGTTGTGGTAGTGCGGTCCGAATCTCTCGAATGCTGCTCTGTCGAGGTCGTTCCTGTCGTCAGGATGGGCAATGCTGATGAGCAGTTTGGCCCTTTCCTGGAGCGATTTTCCGTACAGATCGACAGCACCGTATTCGGTCACTATCCAGTGAGCATCAGCCCTCGGGGTTACCACACCTGCACCAGGGTTCAGAACAGGGACGATCTTGGTCTGCCCCTTTTTGGTCCTGGAAGCGAATGCCGTAACGGATTTTCCGCCTTCTGACATTGTCGCGCCTCTTACGAAATCCACCTGTCCGCCTGTGCCTGAGAATATCCTCGTGCCGATGGAGTCCGCGCTGATCTGTCCGGTCAGATCCACCTCCGTAGCGGAGTTGATGGCCATCATTTCAGGGTTCTGAGAGATGATCCACGGGTCATTGGTGTATTTGATGTCCTTCATCAGGACGTCCGGATTATGGTCAATGAATTTGTACACTTCTTCCGATCCGAGCAGGAATGAAGCCACTACCTTTCCAGTGTCGATTTTCTTGTGCATTCCATTGATGACACCTTTCTTTATGAGGTTCAGGATGCCGTCGGCGAACATTTCCGTGTGCAGACCGAGGTTCTTGTGGTCGGTAAGCGCTGCGGCCAGTGCATTAGGCAGCGCTCCGATGCCCATCTGGAGGCAGGCTCCGTCAGGAACGAGTTCCGCGCAGTTCTTTCCGATGAGTTTCTCGGTCTCGTCCGGCTCGGCAAAAGCCTTGGTGACCAGAGGAGTATTGTCTTTTACGAGATAGTCTATCAGTCCCGGTGACACGAGGTCGCCGTACGCGTAAGGAACATTTTCATTGACAACAGCTATTACTGTGCCTGCGCTTTCAACAGCTGCGAGAGAGCAGTCCACTGATGTGCCTAATGAGAACATTCCGTTTTCGTCCGGCAGCGAGACCTGCACCATCGCCACGTCGCATCTGAGTGCGCCGCTTCTATAGAGTTTCTGTGATTCT
>OLOU01002073.1_pt1 | contig 12106 bp, 11 predicted proteins | sample 1672101 | NCBI WGS metagenome assembly OLOU01 (sample SAMEA3136645, study PRJEB25190) | human gut metagenome | biome: human gut; feature: human-associated habitat; material: faeces | place: Austria | collected 2013
TACTGCTCCTGCTTGGTTTTCTGCTTATGTGGACTCAGATCGATGATCTGACCAGGATGATCTGTAAGATATGTGACGGTGTTTTAAAGAAATACGAACCGCATATGTATGTTGGAATCCGTTCAGAAATTTATCCTCTGTTTGGAAAAATCAGCTATCTCAGTGCAGAAACCGTATATCCGGGAATACAGTTAAGCCTTATAAATACAGGAATTTCGCTTGCAGCAATCCTTCTGCTGGCGGGACTTCCATGGAAGGGTCGGCCTCTTGCCATTTATCTGATATTGTGCAGTGCGATTCATCTGATAAACAGTCTGTGGTTTGTGTTTGGGGAAAAATATTTTCCATATACTTTAACTGTTTATTCAAACCTATATATGCTTCAGGAAATTGGCATATGGGTGATGTTTTTTGTTATGACAGTTATGGTCACTGGAATTATAGGAGACAGGGGAGTGATCTATAAGCTTTTGACCCTTCTTGCGGTAATGTTGTATTCCATTGTATTTGGAACTGTTCGCTATGTGATTTTTATCTGGCTGCTGTACAGATTCTCTGTGATCTATATGGCGTTCTTCTACTTTATAATAGGTCCTATGTTTGACTTTTTGTATCTGGTTATGATTTATGCAGTGTTTGTCAACCGCATGATCGGTGTTTACGATTCAAGGAAGGGAAGGGAGGTATGGAAATGGTCGTAGCTATTATGAAAGGTTATACGATTTTTGTTATTATCCTGATGCTTCTGTACACAGCCAGACATTTTTATTTTACAATTGTAAGACTTCTGGGCAGGCAGCGTCTCTATTACAATGATATTCTTACAGACAGGATGAAAAGTATTTCCGTACTGATCCCCATGCATAATGAGGAACAGGTGCTTTCCAATGTTTTGGATTCTCTGCTGAAATGTGAGTATGACAGGGACAGACTTGAAATTATTCCGATCAATGATAATTCTACAGACCGTACAAGGGAAATGCTGGATGAGTATCACAGAAAGTATGAGTTTATACGTCCCCTTCACAGAGACTGTCCGGACAGAGGAAAACCGGTAGGTCTGAATGATGCAATGAAGCTGGCAAAAGGGGAGATCATCATTGTATTTGATGCAGATTACAGACCTGCCAGAAACATGCTGAAACAGATTGCACTGGGATTTGAGGATCCGCAGGTAGGTGCAGTTATGGGACGGGTGATACCGTACAATACCAACACAAATATGCTGACCAGACTTATTAATCTGGAACGATCCGGAGGATATCAGGTAGATCAGCAGGCACGATATAACCTGAAAACAATTCCGCAGTATGGCGGGACGGTAGGGGGATTTCGCAAAGATTTTCTGTTAGAAACAGGTGGCTTTAATCCAAAGGTTCTGGCAGAAGATACGGAACTTACATATCGGCTTTTTACCAATGGATGGAAGGTTGTATACGCTAACTCAGCGGAATGTTATGAAGAGTCTCCGGAAAGCTGGAATGTGAGAGGCAGACAGATCAGACGCTGGTCAAGAGGTCATAATGAAGTATTGTTCCGCTATCTGATCCCTACGATCACAACTCCCTATATGGGACTGTTTCAGAAAATAGATGGCTTGTTTCTGCTTTTTATCTATTCGGTACCGGTATTTTTGCTGCTGGGCTGGGTAGTTTCCCTTGGATTATTTTTTCTGGGTGAAATGCAGATATTCAGTGGCTGGTGGGTTATATTGTTTTTGGGAATTTATAATTCCCTTGGAAATTTTGCACCATTTTTTGAGATAGGTACCTCGCTGATCATCGACGGACTTCCCGGAGAGGCATTGCTTCTGCCTCTTATGATGTTTAACTTTTTCTTCTATATGTGGAATATCTCTCTGGGATTCTGGGATGCAGTGGTAGATACTGTTACCGGAAGAGGTGTGAAATGGGATAAAACAGTGCGTTTTACTGTGCAGAAAACGGAAAAGGAGGCTGAAAAATGAAAGTATGGATTTTGATCTTTGTCTGTATGTTTTCTATGCCTCTGTTGGTTGCAGTATTGCATTTCAGGATGAGAAAAGGGCAGATCCTGAAAATAAGGCAGGATTATGTGAAAAATGCCAGATATTTTGGAAGAAGCTTTTCTGCTCTGGTGGAAAAAGCCCTTCCGGAAATGAAGAATGGTATGATCATGCTTTCAAGACAGGAAAAGGTGTTGGAAACAGATGGAAAACAGGAGTTTGTGCAGCCTGAGATTGAAGATCTGGTCATTTCCAGAAACACCATCTTCTGTCCACAGCAAGGGGATTTATATTTCAAAAAAGAAATCTACAGTGAAAAGGATGCGTTGTTTGTAAAAGAGAACATACGACTCCGGGCTGTATACAGCAAAAAAAGACTGGTTTTCGGAAATAAGATCCGGCTTCTCAGATGGGCAGACGCAGAACATGCAGTTGCAGTTTATGATGAATGTGATCTGGGTGAAAGGGTATCAAGCGGAGAACAGCTTGTGATAGGCTTTGAGAATGTTTTTCGTAGTCTGTATGCACCTGTGATCCGTCTGGGACAGCGTCCGGAGGAACCTGACCGGTTTATGGAAGAACGTGATCCCAGGATATTTCGTATGCCGGTAATGAACAGTCATGAATATAACAGGCATTACATAGATGATGATATGGTTACAGAAAGTGGGACAGTTCCTTATACGATTATTTCCCGTGGGGATATAAAGGTGATAGAGGACATTATCCTGCAGGGAGATATCCACAGTGATGGGTCTGTGAGAATCATGGAAAATGCATCGGTGCTTGGAAATATTTTCGCAGAGAATGATATACTTCTGGAAAAAAATGCGACAGTGCTTGGAAACATTTTTACACAGGGCAACATTATATTTGAAGAAGGTGCCAGTGCAGGTCAGCCGGATAAGATTACTTCAGTTGTTGCCCGCGGAACAATAACATTTTATGGCAGTAATTATGTTTATGGATATGTGGTTTCAGAGGGCGGTGGAAAAATCCTGAAATCGGACAGAGAGATATCTGGAGGGTATTGTTTTCCAAGAGAACCTGTTCATGAAGAAAAGATTACTTTCCATGATCTGTCGGAATACGAAAATGTTGATCTTCAGGGATTTCGAGGAGATATATATGTAAAAGAAGCAGTTATCCCTGAAGGTGCATCAGTTATTCCTAAGAGTCAGTTTTTTGGATGCAGAAGTCTTGAAAAACTGCATCTGCCGGAGAGCGTTTCTGTTATTGAGGACTATGCATTTGCTGACTGTCATGTGCTGAAAGTATGGGAAAGCATAGAAAAGCTTTCACTGAAATCGGTAGGGATATCAGCTTTTGAAAACTGTTATGCACTGGAATTTATAAGTCTTCCGGATTCCCTGACTGTGATTGAAGGAGCTGCATTTGCTGACTGTGTGTCTGTTAATAAACTGATATTTTCAGATACCTCGCTGTTAAAGAAAATAGGTGATCATGCTTTTCGCGGATGCAGGAATCTGAAAGAGATATACCTGCCGGACAGTGTGGAATATGTGGGAGTCAGTGCATTCAGAGATTGTAGTTCTCTTGAACAGATTTCGGTATCAGAGAAAATAAAAAACCAGCCGGGTATTGCAGAATTAGAGAAAAATTGCCCAAACGCCAGGATCAGGTTCAGGGAGGTGGATTCAGTTGAAAAAGAATAAAACCGCAGAACTGTTTCTTGTTTTACTCATTTTGACCGTAATGTCTGTAGGAGTTTTTATCCTCCAGAATGGAATGGAAAAATTGCAGAATGTTAAGCAGCAAAGCGTATATGTTCCGGAAACAAGAGATTTGTATAATAATTATGGCTTAAAAAATGACCAGTCTCTTTCAAAAACCAAAATTCTGGAAACACAGGATCAAGTGATTTATACGGATCGCATCTTTAAGATAAATCAGATTTCTGAGGATCAGATTTCATATGCGGCAGATATTATGAAGGCATTGCAGGAAAAGAGTGGAAAAGATGCTTATATTATGCCGATACCGGAAAGAGCAGTATTTGAAAGCGGATATGAAAATGAAAAGGAAAAATACAACAATTTTACAGAGAAACTGGAATCTTCTTTTGCAGATCCTTCTGTAGTTTTAAATCCGTTGTCTGAACTGGAAAAACATCAGTCTGAATATCTTTATTTCAGAACTAAAAATAGCTGGACAATGCGTGGGGCATTTTACGGGGCGCAGGTGATTTTTGGAGAACTTGGATATGATAAGGAAAACCTGAATGCTTACCGGGAATATGTTTTTGGAGTTTTTGATGGAAACCTTCTTTTGGAAGCGTCAGAAAAGTATACAGCAGACGAAATAAAGAAAGATATAACAGACATGGAACGGGATCCGTTCTATATTTATATCAATGGTTTAAATCCCAATTGCGAAGAATTGACCTTTGAAAATAAAGAAGGACAGAAGCAGACATTAAAAAGACAAATGATACAGTTTAATAGCAGCGGAAATCGGGCAGTTATCGGCACGGATTATGAGCATAGCATAGTGGAAGGAAGAGGAAAGGGACAGCGAAAGGGAAATCTTCTTCTTATTGCAGATACAAGAGGAAAGATGATGATCTCTTATCTTTCAGAGGTTTTTGAAAAGGTTTATGTGTCTAATATTTATGAGGATGCAGATCTGATACAGAATCTGGATGAAATACTGGAAAAATATAATATCGAATATATTGTATGGGCACAGGATGTTGCTGAAACAGGAAATATGTCCCATATGATGGCATTGAATCCACTTTTAAAGGAAGGGGGAATGTCTGATGTCGGAACTGATCCTTAAGGGAACTGACCTGTTTATGGAAAAAACAGGAAGTGCAGACAAGCTTCATATAAGCGGAAATACAGAAAGAATGCTGTTTCTGCTCCTGGGGCTCCTGCTTGTTTTTGCAGGAGCTAAGGTGTACCGTCTGATCGTTTCCTTCATAATGTTCTGGGGAGTGACGATTGTATTATGTACTGTTATGAATGGAAAAAACGGATGGGGGACGATCGTAACTGCATTTACGATACTTGGATGTCTGATGGGATATATGGCATTTAAGTGGGAAAAAGCAGATTCCATGATTTTGTCTGCCATGACTGCTGCGGCAGTTGTATGGATGTGTTATCCGTTCTGGTGGGCTGCAGTTATTTTCGCTGCAGGGGCTGCAGCTGCAGCGGCCTTTTTTCCTCTGGAGGGAGCAATCATTTCTTCTGTTGCAGCGGGAATGTTTCTTCTTCATGAGACGGGAGTCAGATACGTGGTTTTGCTGACAGTATGTGGACTCCTGCTCCAGATAGTTCTGTTTGAACGAAAATCAGAGAGGGGGCGTAGGATTTGGAAACGGTTTTTCGTAAAGAAATCAAATATCTGATTAGCCGCAGAGAGGCCATGATTCTTCAACAGAAGCTGGATGGCATTATGGAAAGAGATATCCATGGAGAAAATGGCAGATATTTTATCAGATCACAATATTATGATTCCATAGACGATCAGGATTTATGGGATAATCTGGATGGAATGTATGAAAAAAGGAAGATCCGTTTAAGGATTTATTCACTGAGTGATTTATCTGCAAAGCTGGAGTTTAAATGCAAAAACGGATCTGACGGAGTGAAATATTCCATACCTGTCAGCCGCGTGGAAGCACTTAGGATGGAACAAGGAGATGTGTCATTTCTTCTGGAATATGAAACAGAGCTGGCTATGAGATTGTATTTGAGGATCACACAGGGCTGCTACCGTCCAAAGACGATCATAGATTATCAGAGACTGGCATTTGCTTATCCTGCAGGTGATGTAAGGATCACTTTTGATACGGACATCCGAGGGGCGTTATATCCATATGGTCTGTTCGAGGAGGTTGGAACAGATGCGCTGGGCAGTACAGAACAGGTACTGATGGAAGTAAAATATACAGGATTCCTGCCGGATATGATCGCTGAGACATTGAAAGAAGCAGATGAGCTGTCCACCAGCCACAGCAAATATTCCAGAGCCAGAATGATGTGACAGTAAGTTTTACATACGGAAGACCGGAGACTGTTTGTAAACCGGATGCCGGGATTGGAGAGAGATATGAGAGAATTTATCGTAGAAAATCTGACAAATACAGAAGCATTGAGTGTGACTGTAATTTTAATGAATAATGTGATCGCACTGATCGTTGCCTTTTTTATCATGTTTACTTATAAAATTTCTTATGCAGGATCTGCATACAGCAGGAAATTTAATATTTCAATCGGATCGATCACGATCATCACAGCTATGATCATGAGCATTATCAGTAATAATATTGCATTGTCTCTTGGTATGGTCGGTGCTCTTTCTATCATAAGATTTCGTACTGCTGTAAAGGATGTAAGAGATGCTACTTATATTTTCTGGGCAATCGCGGCAGGTATTGGCTGCGGTGTATCTCAGTATGCGCTTATTGTAATTGGTTCTGCTTTTTTACTCCTTTTTCTTATTATTACAAGAAAAGGCTTTACGTCTTGTAATAAATTGCTGGTTGTTCAGGGAAAACCTGAATGCTTACATAAAACAGAGGCAGCAGTGGATACCTTTTTTTCAGGAAAGGTACATGTTTCCATGAGAAATGTTACAGAAAGCAGCTTTGAACTGGTTTATTCTATCGGAGAGGGAATCCTGGATAAAGCTGCAAAAGAAAATCAGATGGATATTTCAGAGAAACTGATCAAGATCGACGGCGTGAAAAGGGTAAATGTAGTTGACCAGAAGGATGAACTTTCGCAGTAAAAAGGCTGCCTGATTGAGAGGTGTTGCTATGAAAAGGATAAGACGTATCCTTTTATGTATTCTGATGATAACAGTTCTCTGTGGAATATCCGTTGTGGGAAATTTTGTTGTAAAGTCAGAAAATAAGTCAAAGGAAAAAAAGAGAACCGCTATCACGAAAGAAGAAATGAAGGAGTGGGCTGCACCGGACGAGGAGAGTCTGGAATCCTATGATCTGGGAAAATTCTCTACTACACTTCCGGTAGTCTATATGAATACAATGAGACAGCAGGTTCTGAAGGAGAATGCAATCTGGGGAAATATTGCTCTGTTGGATGGAAACGGAGAGGAGCAATCTGTTTTTTCTGTTCCCAATTCCATATACCGGGCTACGATCAAATACAGAGGAGCTTCTTCTTATAGCAAATTTGATAAAAAGCAGTATCGTATTAAATTTTATAAAAATAAAAAAGACAGTGTAAAAAAAGTGTCTCTTGCAGGAATGGGAGCAAACAGTGAATGGGTGTTAAATGGTCCTTATCTTGATAAGACGCTGATCAGAAATAAACTGGTATATGACCTGGCAAGGGAATTAAATGGATGGGCTCCGGACACCCGGTTTGTGGAATTGTTTGTTGATGGAGAATATCAGGGAGTTTATCTGGCAGTGGAGCCTGTAACAAACGGAGAAAGCAGACTGCGTCTCTCGGAATTTGGTTTGTTGTCCGGAGAAACTGCATATATTCTAAACAGAGACAGAATTGATACGGGATCTGAAGAGATAGAAACATGGGGAAAGACTAAAGGTTATACATATAACGCTTTGTATATAAGATATCCGTCAAAAAATAAAATAACGGAAAAACAAAAAGAATATATAAAAAAAGATATCTCTGAATTTGAACAGGTTTTATATGGAAAGAATTTCAGCGACAAAAGAATTGGATATCAGGCATATATAGACATGGATAATTGGGTGGATTATTTTATTATCAATGAATTTGCCATGAATTATGATGCTGGTAATCTTTCTACTTATTTGTATAAAGAACTGGGAGGAAAGCTACAGCTTGCTGTATGGGATTTTAACAACGGCTTTGATAATTATCAGTGGTTTCGTACAGAAACAGATGTTCTTCATACTGTGGAGAATTCATGGTTTAAAAGGCTGTGGCAGGATGAAACTTTCAGAGAACATGTCTGTGAAAGATACAGGCAATTACGAAAAACTACTCTTGCTGATGAACATATCGCTGAGAAAATAGCATCTTATCAGGAGGAACTGGGAGATGCTGTGGATAGAAACTTTAAAGTGTGGGGATATTCTTTTGATGAGGCTCTGTTAGCCGGAACCAGTAAGGATGGCACATCGAGGGATATCAGAAGTTATGAAGAAGCTATGAAACAGCTGACAGATACTATCCGCGAAAGACTGGCGTATCTGGATAAAGAACTGGGAGGAAATTGAGAATGAAAAAAGTACTGGTGATTTTTGGAACAAGACCGGAAGCAATTAAAATGTGTCCTCTTGTTCTTGAACTGAAAAAAAGTGAAAAACTGGAAACTCTGGTGTGTGTCACAGGACAGCACAGGGAAATGTTGAAGCAAGTTCTCGATATTTTTAAAGTGGTTCCGGATTATGATATGGCGATCATGAAAAAAGGGCAGGATCTTACTGATGTGACAACGGCTATTCTTACAGGAATGAGGGAAATCCTGAAAAAGGAAAAACCGGATATTGTGCTGGTCCATGGAGATACGTCTACTGCATTTGCCGCATCTCTGGCTGCATTTTATCAGCAGATCCCGGTAGGACATGTGGAAGCGGGACTTCGTACTTATAATATGAAATCTCCATATCCGGAAGAATTTAACAGGCAGGCTATTGGACTTACTGCCAGCCTGCATTTTGCACCGACTCAGAAAGCAGCGGATGCACTGCTGAAAGAGGGTAAGGATCCAGAGCAGATTTTTGTCACAGGAAATACGGGAATTGATGCTTTGCACTATACGGTGCGAAATGATTTTTATCATCCTGAGACAGAATGGGCAAAAGGCAGCAGACTGATCGCTGTGACAGCACACAGAAGGGAGAATCTGGGAGAACCTATGCGTGATATGTTCCGGGCTATACGCAGGATCGTAGAGGAATTTACAGATGTGAAGGTTATTTATCCTGTACATTTGAATCCGCAGGTCAGAAAAATTGCAGATGAGGAATTCGGTGGATGTGAGATAATACATCTGATCGAACCGTTAGATGTGGTAGAATTCCATAATCTGATGAAAGCCAGTTATCTGATCATGACAGACAGTGGCGGAATCCAGGAAGAAGCTCCTGCACTGGGAAAACCGGTACTGGTCATGCGGGATACAACAGAACGTCCGGAAGGTGTGGAAGCAGGAACCTTAAAGCTTGCAGGGACGAAGATGGATGATATTTACAGAGAATGCAGGCTGCTTCTTACAGAGCCGGAGATTTACAGAAGGATGAGTGAGGCCAGAAATCCTTATGGTGATGGGACTGCAAGTATCAAAATCAGAAAAATCCTGGAGGATATAGATGCATGAGCATAAACAGAACCAATACAAAAGAAAAGTGAAACATCGAAAGAACGTGATGGGACTTATTATATTTTGCATAACTGTGGGGATTGCATTTATGTTTACTTATTATCAGAACCTGAGAAAAGAAATATCTGTCCGGCAGAAATGGCTGGAAACAGTCCTGACCGGAGAAAAAAAGTGGATTCTTGAGAATCAGGGTCCTGAGGGTGAAATCTATATGAATGGAAGTAAAGCCGGAGATGTTAATCCATACTTTGCATGTATGGCTGCACTGGGGCTTCTGGCAGAAACAAAGAATTGCCCAATTACTGAAACGGAGAAAAAAGCTGTTGGCAGGTATCTGGACTGGCATACCGGGATTTTGCTGGAAACAGATGGAAAAATGGGAATCTACAGAAAAGAGAGTGGGAAACTTATTTATAAAGAAAAGGCTGATTCCGAAGACGGATATCTTGGTATGTATCTTTTTCTTATGGGAAAATATCTGGAAAAGACAGAAAGTACAAACCTGCCGGAATACTGGAACAAGGGAATCAGCCTTGCATTAAAAAAGATTCAAAGTCTGATGCAGGATGGAATTACACAGGTCTCAGAAGAAAACACAACAGTTTATCTGATGGATAATCTGGAAGTATGGAAAGGTCTGTACGAACTGGAACTTGCAGGACTGGAAGATACGCAGGCAATCAGTGAAATGCGTAAAAAGATACAGGAACAGATAGAAAAGATATTCTGGGATGATGCGAATCAAAGATGGAGAATTATTGGAAACAGTGATCTGTATCACCAGACAGAATTTTATCCGGATGGTGTTGCTCAGATTTATCCGCTGATTTATGGATTTCCGGTAAAAGAGAAGAAAAAGCAAAAGGTATTATATGATCAGTTTACGGAAAGATTTCAGTGGCAGAAACTGAATAAAAAAAGAACCGGCTTTTTGTGGGCAATAACAGGTATGGCCGCCGCGCAGATGGGGGATATCAATAACCTTGTGGAATTAATAGGAAATTATGAAACAGAATATTGTAAGGAACGAAAATATCCGCTATATACAGGCGAAGCAGGATGGATATGCATGGAATGCGGGAAATTGTATGGAATATATGAAAGAAAAATAAAAACAGGATTTATACTATGTACGTGATTTTGCGCGGAGTGCGAATGTCCTATTTAATAACGTATACGAATGTAAATGGATACCTGATTCCGAACTTTACTTATAAATCCGGTGAACAGATGGAGCAGCTTGGCAAGTATGGATTTTTACGCAGAGATTACCTGAAGAACCAAAAAATTCTCTGTATCAGGTCATGCTTTTGCAGGACACCATTGGAAAGTATCTTTTGGAAGTGGACAAGGCAGCCAGAGAATGGGAAGAGGTAATTCTGAAGCAGTTAGAAGAAAAGGAACAACTGCCGGATAAAGAAGATTAGATGGAATGGGTAAGCGTAGCCAACCAGCACAGAGCGATTGCGGAAGTCAGTAAAAGGCTGGAACAGGAACATGGTTCGGGATTTGATAAAACATCAATTTCAAGAACAAAGATTTGTCATTAAAGGCAAAGGGACTGTTATCGGTGCTGTGAGAGGACGGCGGTTAATCACCGCCTCCTACTCGATTAGTTATCCAACAACCATTTCCAAATAGGAATTACCTCAATATTGATTTCATCGCAATCAATAACCGCCTCTTCGCTATTAGTAATGAGAATACATTTGGCGTTGGGGATAAAATTATTTAGCTTCACAAAGGCTCTGGTTTCACGTTCTCTTGTATCTATGTTATCCAGAACCTGCATACTGACCTGGATAGCAAGATTGTCTAATGGTACATAAAAGTCAATTTCTACACTATTCTCAAAGAAATAGACATTTTCGGTACCATAACGTCGCATCAGTTCGATTGCAACAAGATTTTCCAACTGAGCAGATTTGCAGTCTAGCAGCATAAGTCCTAGAAGTCCGGTATCCATAAAGTAATACTTCCCGTGTACTGCGGGGGTATATTTGTTCTCGTGTTGTATCGACATTCACGGCATCGTCTCGACCCATGTGGAGACAGTCTGTCTGCTGTCAAGAAAAGACAAATAAACAACTGAAAAGTGTTGAAATTAAGGGATTCCGAGAACCGAGCCTTAAGGGGGTAGGTATTTGGAATCTCTGTTAGATAGAAAAATACAGTAGTCTTATAGTCTGACTTTGCATAGGGTGGAGTTCAGAAACTACTTTTTGAGATATTGGGTGTAATTTTCATTAAGTAAATCTTTTTCGATTTTATCTATTGCTGTTAAAATTTTGTTTTTCATAGAATCCTCTTTTATATTGATATTGTATCTTTCATTATGTTACAATAGCAAGGCTACCACCCCTAGACAGGTGCAGGAAGGGGGTGAAGCCCAATATGCAGCTGATTACATCGTTTATACTCTCTATCGTGGCAAGTATAGTTGCCTACTATATTTGCAAATGGTTGGATGGAGATAACAAAAGGTAGCCAGCCAAGGGATTAAGCCACCCTGCCAAAAATGGAATAAAAAAGCCCCCAGAATTGCGGATTCTCTGGGGGCTTTTTGTGATTGCCAATATGCGGCTTAATCACATCGTTTGCCTAAAGGCATTATATCATATGTATTTTTGTTTTTCAATATACACAAGCTCGCATATTTTGTAGTTACGAGTATTGTTTTTTATATTATTGTGGGTCAGGTTCCTTTTTAGAATCATTGATTTTGTTGGATAATTTCTCAATATGCTTCTGAAGTTGTTCTATCTGAATAGATAATTTAGCATTTTCTTTATCTGCCTGCCGGAGCTG
>OLOU01002076.1_pt1 | contig 12095 bp, 9 predicted proteins | sample 1672101 | NCBI WGS metagenome assembly OLOU01 (sample SAMEA3136645, study PRJEB25190) | human gut metagenome | biome: human gut; feature: human-associated habitat; material: faeces | place: Austria | collected 2013
AAGATTCTATTCTTATAACTGGTCATACACCTGGCATTAAACTAGCAGCATTACAAGCTGTTAGAAATGGCAATGTTATTAATATTCAAGACAATACTAAGATAAAAAGAGCATTTATTTTTAGAAGTAATCACGGACATTATATTAATGTTGATTGTGGATTGGCATATAGATTGGCAGAACGAAAAACATTTATTCCAAGACTAGGCTGTATAAGATTAGATGATATGAAAGAATTTTATGTTAAATAAGCTTTTTATAATATAAAAATAAAATAAGGAGATTTTTTTATGAAAACTAATTTAATTGATTTATATGGAGTAGCATTGCAAGCTCCTAAGATTAGTGAAGACAGAAAAAAGGCAATGATCACATTAAAAGTAGCTAGAAATCTTGCCAGAGGTGGACAAAGTGAAGAAAGATCCGGATACTGGGATGAAATTATTATTCGTTCAAAGGATCCGAAAATAGTTGAAGAATTATCTGAGATGGATATCAATGAAATAATAAGAGTAAAAGGTGTATTAACAATTAAACCTATTAATAGATCTTCAATATGTCCGGGATGCGGAATAAAAAATATATTTGAAAGCGTTGTATGTTATGTTGAACCAATTTATGTTGAATCAACAAAATCAGGATTAACAAAAGAAGAAGCAGAAGAATTTATCTTTAATCACAGAGAAGTGTCTAACATATTAAGAGTTGTTGGCGATTTATGTAATGATCCTAATAAGAATACCCGTTTTAAATCAACAGTATGCCAGTATCAGATAGGTATTCCAAGAACATATAGAATTGAGGGTGATACTGATGATGATAAGACAGATTTCCCATTGGTTAAATCATATAGCAAGAATGCTAAAGAAGATTTAAAACGCCTGCAAAAGGGAAGCACAGTACTTATTGATGGCTGCATACAATCTCGTGTTATTTCAAAAGAAATTGAATGTGAGAACTGTAAGAAAAAATACAAAAAGGAATTTATAATCAATGAGATTGTCCCATATGAAACAGAGTATTTAAAAAATTATAAGACGGATGTAGAGTAATTAATATATTAAAAAAGGTGAAAGAGAAATCTTTTACCTTTTTTTTTATTTCTGTCATATCTTCTTTGATTAACAAATAATGAAAGGAGATTAATTATGAAACAGCAGAATGTTTCTCTAATTAATGAATTTAAAGAGAACTTAAAATGTTTCAAAGACAGAACATCTTATATTACTTTTTTCGATTTAAAGGATTGTGAATTGTTTCATATTAGTAGCAATCCAAACGAGGATTTTATAAGAATAGTCGGGACAGAAGAAATGATTGAAAAATCAGATGAAAAGACTATAAGTAAAAAATTCTCTGGAATTTTAAAAAGTAATATTGATGAAAGCATCTTATCTTTAATTGAAGATAGCAAAATAACTACTCTTGTAAATTATAAAGGTAAAATTCTTTATTTAGATAAGATGGCAAGATCTATGTTAGCTCAGAAATGCAAATGTGCAGGAGCATGTATGTATGATGGTTCGTATTTAGCTGATGTAATTTTACAGGCTAATATGAACAAATATGAGCCAACAGGAAAGAGTATTAAAAAGTATCCAATTGCGGTAGTAAGAAAAGTTGGAAAGTCTATGCTTTTAGAAGCAATTCTTAGTAAATTTCCAGAAGATATTGAAACAGCATGTGATTATGAAATGAGCAACCAAAGTTTATCTTTAAAAAGCTACGAAATAAATGATTACAATGCAGTTGCAGTATTTGATGGACCGAAAATAAATGGATACACAACAAGTATTATTGTTGAATTTTCGGATGTGGGTAGAGGCAATAAAAAAACTATTGCTATTCGTCCAACAGGAAGTAATACTCCTATTCCATTATATGAAATAGTGGATGAAAAGGATTATGTCTTTGATGATTTGTTAGATAAGGTAAAAGAAGCTATATCGAGCAAGTCAAAAAACATTGTAGTTAATCCATTAACAGTTTTATCGACAGTTAAGGGATTTGACGCAATTGGTAAGGCCAGAATAAAAAAATACTTTATTCCTGGTAATCTTAAATTACCGGAAGATGAATTTTACAAAAAAGTATTATCTATTCCAGATGCAATCGGAAGGATAAACAAGGTTACTGATGATGCATTTTTAACATCATTAGGAAATTCATTCAAGGTAGGCGCATTTTAAGTATTAAAATTTTAAATATTAATTATATAAGGAGATTAATTATGAGAAATACAGAAATTTTTTCAAGAATCAATTCAGAGAATGAGGAGACGTATACAAAGGACGGTATTGAGGAAACAAATATCGTTACCAATGAAACAGTTGTATTAGTTGGCAGAGTTAAGACTGTTAAGACTGCAGAGACTAAGAATAATAAGCCTATGGCTACATTAATTATGTCTGGTGGAGCAAGACAGTTTCTTATTAAGGAAGATGGTTCTATTGATACTATTGAGCCAGAGAGAGATGATGAAGGACGCATTAAGAGTGTCTTCGTTGATTTCTACAACAGTAATCAGCCAAGAGGCAACAAGGCATATGATGATCTTATGAAGCTGGCAACTCCTAAGAGTGAAGATAAGCAGGCTGCAGTAAGACGAGGCAGCATTGTTTTAATTAAGGCAACAAAGCAGATTAAGACAAGAGTTTCAGACGGATCTCAGTTTGTAACTTATATGGGTACTAAGGTATATATTTCAGGTATTGCTGAGGTACAGAATAAGATCGTAGATAATGTTGTCAAGCCTGGCAGTTGGACATTACTTAACTCAGTTATTTTAAGAGAAAAGGATGGCCAGTATTCACTTACTATGCCAGTGAATATGTTAAACCCTATTACCAATAATTATGATATTACTTGTTTCTTAGAGTGTAATCCTATTTCAGGTGAATTTACTCCAGAAATGATTCAGAGCTTTGGTAAGAGAGAAAAAGCTGCAAGAGTCGCTTTACTTGCAAAGCCAGAGGATTATGTTGTAGATTTAACAAACCCTCTTAAGCCAACTGGACATGTTAATTTCTCTGCATGGGCAACAATTCCAGAATTTGAAGATAATGAAATTTCTGATAACAGAGGAAATGTTGTTACCGTTGAATAATTAAATTAACAAAAATCGGCTTGTGTATATTACACAGGTCGATTTTTTTATGCAAAAAATATAACTGAAAAATCTGTCATATTAAAGTAAAAGAAAATAGAAACAATAATTGATAAACAGAAAGAGAGGAATTTAATATGGTAGAAATAAGAGAAATTAAGGTATTCTCAAAGAAATTAAATAAAGATATCATATTGGAAGCATATACAGGAGATAAGGATGGAGTCACAGTAATTACTGCTACATCCTTAAAGAATGAATTTGAAAAGATTAAGGACGAATATGGTATTACAGATAGCATTTCTTCAGATGTAAGAATTAATTCTGCGGGTAATATTACATACGCATCAATTGAATGGACATTAAGAGATAAGAATGGCTATTGTTCAACATTTATTGGCGAAGCAACGCCTTTATCATTACAAACAGCTATTGCTAAGCAGTATCCTAAGATTACTGCTTATAATAGAGCAGTTTCAATGGGTATTAAAGCATATTTACAGATTCCTAAGAATTTCTATACGAATGATGAAATTGCTTTGAAGGATGAAACAGTTAATGCAGCTCAAAATGAAGCAAATAATACATCTTTATCAAATAATTTAACAGATAATGCTACTGCCGAACCACAAAATGCTGTTGTAACAATTAAGCCAGCAGATAAAAATACTTCAAATTCAATAACTGCCAAACTTGCAAGAACAGAAGAAACATTTAAAGCAAAAGAAATTAATACAGATCCGATAGCAGCACCTTTAGCATCAAACGGAAGCATTCAGGAAGCTCCTGAATTTATAGAAGATGAAAAAAATGAAGAAGACATTATCGGGGATAATACAGAAACTTTAAATAATAATGCTGAATCAGAAAATGCTGACACAAATATTATTACAGATGATGCAATTGTTCCTATAGGTATTTTTGCAGGTAAAACAGTAAAGGAATTATTTGAAATAGATACTCCTGTATCAAGAGCATTTATTCAGATGTGTGTATTACATCAGATTAAAGATTCAGACGAAAATAAAATGGCTATTATTGATTATATTGCTAAAAAGGCTGAAGCAAATAATTAAGCTATTTCTAATTAATCATTGTTATCAAAAAATAGTAAGAAAACTTCAACCGACAAAAGTCGATTGAGAGTATATTAAAGAGACATTTGCAAATGCGGGTGTCTCTTTTTTAAAATCTGTCATATTTCACTTATAAATAAAATAAAGGAGATATGGCTATGAGAAAATTATTTAGAACAATTATATCCATAATAATTGTTTCAATAATAATTGGATTTATTGGATTATTACAATTAGGAAATAATGTAGCAAAATCAAGTAACAACATTAACTCTGAACAAGCCTCTATTGAAAAATATGGTAATAAAGGAAAATTCAATGAAATTATCAATGATAGTACAAAAGGAACAGTAGAAGATAATGTTATTGCAGAATCGCTTGAAAATGTATTATCAACTATATCAGAAAATTATAATGATTATTCTGATACTTCAAGTGACTTAAAAAAAGAAGTTATTGACTTAATCAATATTAAAAGAGAAGAAGCCGGTGTAGAATCTTTAAAATTAAGCCCGGTATTAACTCAGATGGCCCAAATAAGAGCTGATGAAAACGCTTTAAATGATTGGTTTGTAACTGATGAAAATGGTAAACATATAAGACCAGATGGAAGAACAGCTTCTACTATTTGTTCTGATTTTACCAAAGGAGGCCATTGGGGAGAAATTATGGGAAGATTCCAAGATTCTCCTGAAGAAGTGATAAACGATTGGACTAATTCAGAAAGACACTATAATTGCATGATAAACCCAATATATACAAAAGCAGGAGTTGGAATAGCAAAGGATAGTACAAATCATTATTATTGGATAGTTGAGTTTCTTGAATAATTAATCTCTCAGGGTAGTACCTGGGAGATTTTTTATTTCTGTCATATTATTTAAAATAATTATTTTTTTGGAAAGGGGGACGTGAGATTTAATTTATATCTCACTATTTAATTATGGGTAATACAGTAAATGATGCAGCAACCCAAGAAGTTATTGATAAAGCGGGGCAATTAGTATCCAGTGTTAATCAAATTTTAAAAGAAAGAGCAAGAAGAAAGGCTCAAAAAGATGATTATAAATTACATAAAATTGATGCTAAACAGCAGGCAAAGTTTTATCGTGATATGACAGATAATTTCACTCAAATGCCTCAAAAAATAACATATACATCTGACGAAACAAAATTAGCTGAATATGTTATAGATGAATTAGAAAGATATAATAAGTCACATTCTACAAGAATTCCTTATGAAGTTCATAAGAATAGAATGGGACAATATGAGGTAATTACAAATCAAAAAGGTGTAGATAAATGTTATGATTTCAGAATTAAATTTGCTATTGAAAGAGGTGGAAAAGTAGGTGAAATTCCTACAGATAAATTTGATGAATTAAGCCAAGGCAAACAGGTAACTGTATTAAAGAATATAACGGAGGAACAATATAATTATATTTCAAGAAAAACATGGAATAACAAAAATAACATTTCTTATACAGTATTAAAAAATCCAGATGGAACATTAAATGTTGCAGTCATATCTCAGGATTATATGGCATATAGCAGAAAATCAGAGGATATTTATACAGCCTTAGTAACTGAAAAGTTAACATACGATAAAATAAGACAGGAAGCAGATAAATATGAAATAGATATGGAAAAGCAGATTTTTTCATATGATAAATCAGATCCTATGTATATTACATCAGCAAGAAGTGGTGGACAGTATTTAAAAGTTGAAAAAGATAATATCACAATTATGCGACCAGATGGAAATGATGTAATTATTAAACGCCCAGATAAAAATGCCTCAATGGACGAAAAGAAGAACTTCTCAATTGATGTATATGCACAGCTTGATAAAATTCCTGAACCACTTATTGTCGGTGAAAAAACAAAGGAGATATTAACTAAAGATGGACAGTCTTTAGAAATTGCCTTAGATGCACATTCAAAAAGCGGTAAAGATTCTGACTTAGTAATTGGACAGGATAAATATGGAATTGATTTATATGAAAGACCTATTGTGGATGATACAAGAGGATATAGAGACCAAAAGAAACTTGCTACTGAAATTGCCCATACATTTAGAGATAAATTATGTTATGCTGAAGCCATGGAAGTTATTAAGCCATATATTGAAGCATATAAAGCTATTTCTGATTCAAACATTTCAGATGGTGCAAAAGAAGAATTTAACAAAAACTTTGCAATTTTACTTACAAGTAAAACAGCGGAAATTGCAGATGGCGAATTATCAGAATTAAATAAAAAACAAATGGATAATTTAGCATTAGAAGTGTTGAAAGTATCTATTGATAAATCTGTTTCTTCGCCGGAAGAAATGAAAAAAATTGAAAAAATCGCTGAAAATATAAATAAGCAGATTAATATTGATGATCCTAAAAATATTCTTACAGAAAAAAGACAGACTGAAATAAAAGCAGATGTTATTAATAACATGAAAAATGAAATACCTAAGATTATTAATAAAGAAGTTGATGTTAAAGATTTGGTTGGATATTCAAAAAATTTTGCAACATCTATGCAGAAACTTGATATAACAAGCCAGAATATTAACGATGCTATTAATACAGCTTCAGAAGTATATGAAATGCCTAAAGAAAGCATTTATATTACTCCGGATCAGGGATTATATGAAATACTTGAAAACGGTCTTAATGAGCAGGAGAAAAAAGAATTTAAGAATATAAACCAAATTCATGACAGAGATACTGAAGCAAAATTAATTTCAAAGGCCGACCAGACAGTAGGAAGAGATGTTATAAGAAGTTCAAATACTGAAACTCGAATGCATAAAAATATTGAAGAAAGAGAAACAACTGATACTGAAGAAATCACAGATAGGTCCATATAATATAATTGATTTTCATAAATAAAATCCTTTCGTTTGCCATAGGCGGAAACCCACTGCCTTTAGGTGGTAGGTAGTTGACACCATATATAAAATGGATAATATATACTATATTTTTATGCAAAAATTTAGTGCTTAGAAAATGTCATATTATGTATGTAACTCTTGTTTAAAAAATGTTTAAATGATAAAATTTAAAATAGAATTTAAAAATAATATTATATTGCAGAAAGGAGAATCGCTTCTCTCCTGCGACTTTATTATTAAAGACGCTACTGAATGATAAGGAGTTTCAGCGATAACTTTTGAAAATTATGAATGAATTTATTAGAGGAGATGCATATAATCCTGAACCTTATGAAGGTTATTATATGGTTACACTAGATGGTACTAAAGAAGCTTATAAGCTTCCTAATGTGAAAAAGAATAACTCTGCTAGAAAAATAGTAATGGCAATTACAACAGGATGGTTACAATTATTATTTTTTATATATAAATGTTTTTCAATGGGACATAAGTATTTACGTTCAAGAAAAAAAGGAAAGAAACTTTTAATATCAATGGGTGTTGGATTACTGGCATCAATAATTTTTATAATATATGAACTTGATAAATCAGAATTGTTACTTGATTTTAGTATTATGTTTATATTATGTACAATATGTACATTAGTTTTTTCTATTAAAACTTTTGAAGAAAAAGATTTATATAAAATTGATCCGGATACAGGAGAAAATGAAAAAATTCCTTATGATTTTAACAAAGATTTCAAAGAAAAAAATTATTTTTATGATAATAAATGGTGGAGATCATTCACCCAGTTAAATGAAAATAGGGACTATATAACCAACCCGGATAATTATACTAATATATGCTCAGAAAAACCTAAAAGATATGATTATTTAGAATATCAGAAATCTGAATTTCAAAAAGAAAATAGAATACCAACAGGTAATTTAACTGTTGATAATGCAATTTATTCTATTGTATGGAATGATAAAAATTAAACGAAAATCATTAATGCTATTTATTGAGGAGTGCTTGGATTAATTTCTAGGTACTCCTCTTTTTTTGTTTCTGTCTGTCATATTTCTAATGTAAAGAAATTTAGTATTAGAAAGGACGGATAGTATGTTACAAATAATTTCACAGTTTATTACAAATGAACAGGAATTAAATAAGTATGAAAAGGCAAATCATGCTGATGCATTTGAATATATGCCAATGTCAAAAGGCAAGCCATATACTGAAATGGTTGATGTAGATGAAGAACCTGTAACTTTTTTAGCTATAAGAGTAACTGCTTTTGAAGGAGAACCTGCAGAATCAGAATTACTTAATAATGGAAATATTAATAATGCTAATTTAAGAGTTTTATCAGCATTAAATAGGGTATTAAGTAAATTCTCAGATGAATTTGAAGTATTAAGCATGTCATATCAGACACTTAAACTTAAAACAGATGGAGTTGTCGTTAATGCTCTTTTATTACCGGAAAGTGGAGAAGAGCTTTTAGAAAAGACTGTAAAAACTATATCTGCAAATTTGAAGCAATCTCTTAAAATTAAATTAAATGACGAAGACAAAGAATTATTAGGCATAAATGATAATAATGATAGTATTATCAATGAAAATGTCAATGAAAATGTTAATGAAAATTCTGATACTTATACTGATAATGCCACTGATGTTGTTGATGCTACTGATACTGTAGATGAATATAAATTTTATAATAATACATATAGTAATAATGAAGAAGAATCCAATCTACCAAATGTTGATCTTGAAAAAGAAAATATTGATGAAACCAATAAAGAGGAGACTAAGGATTATACTCACGATAGATATAAACAGGATATAATTTCAGAAGCGAATAATACAAAAGAATTATCAACTGATAACAATAAGAAGTTAACTTCGGAATCTACTTTAAATAATAATCCGTTTAAATCAAACCAGTTAAATCCTTTATTTAAGTTCTTTGCTCAGGCTCATAATGTTACAACAGAACATCAAATTAAACCAATAAATGCAGATTTAGATAAAAATAATAATGATTTATCAAAAATCGATTCAGTTACAGATAATTCAAAAAATAGTAACGATAGTATTAATGCTGAGAAACTAACTAATAATCAGGACATTAATAAAAACAAGGAAACAGAAAAATTTATTACTGAGAAAACTGCTACTGAAAAAATTCCTCAAGATAACAAAAATGAACCTGTAAAGAAAAATTATGAAAAGAAAAATAATACTGCATCCAAAACAGTTTCTTTAAAATCAAATAACGGTATTCATTCTACTGTTAATAATAGTAATAAATCAGCAGATGATAAAAAAATAGAACATTCTAAAAATAATAATTCAGATAATAAAACAGATAAGAATGTTTCAAATACTAATGTTGTTGAAAAAACTGAAAAATTCATAGCGGAAATATATACGCCTAATCCTGATGATAAAAAGCTTTTAGAAAATCAACAGAATTGTTATAAGAATGAAACAGATATTCCGTTTTTAAATAAAATAGAAACATATATTCCAATTAATAACATTTTAGACCTGGAAGCTGATGATCCTAAATTTGAAATTCATGAAGAAGATTATAATGTCAAAACTACCGCATCTGAGAAAAAGATAAATTCTTCTTTTGAAAGAGTTATTAATTATTTCATGGAAAATGAATCGCTTTCATTACGAAGAACTCTTACAGGAGAAAAAGAAGAAAAAAGTTTTATGGAAGATGTAAAGATTCATATCGATAAATATTTACATTTACCAGAGGAAGATAAGGACTTTTTCTTAAAAAAATGTTATAGAGCATTTTTCTCATATTATGTTTTAACACCAGCTATTAATGATCCTAATATATCTGATATCAGAGTATTAGCTCCTAACAACATTAATGTAAAAATACATGGGAAACACTATACAGCAGATGGAATAGCCTTTCTTAATGAAGCAGATTATAATCGTTTCATTGAAGCTTTAATTATTAGAAATAAAGTTACAGTCAATTCACCTATTCTTGTATTTACGGATAAAGATTTCAATGACGATTATATCCTCAGATTTAATTTATGTTTACCTACAATCAATTCTACAGGAATGCCTTATTTACATATTAGAAAAGTGCCTAAGAAAAAGACAACTGTTAAAGACCTTATAAATGCAGGAATGATGGATAATAAAATAGCTGCTTATATCCTTGATAAGGTTATAAGTGCAAAAGGTATTGTATTTGCTGGACCATCTGCTTCAGGTAAAACAACTGCTATGAATGCTTTTATTGATTTTATTCCAAAAGATAAATCAATTCTATGTATTCAGGAATCAGAAGAATTATTCTCGTATATTCATCCTAATGCATATTTCCAACATATGTTAAAAGATGCCCGTGGAAATACTGTAGTTGGATTATCTGAACTTGGACAGAATGGATTACTTTGTGATGCAGGATATTTTATTATCGGCGAATGTAAAGGTGCAGAAGTAAGAGATTTATTAAGAGCATCTAATACAGGTCATAAATGTTGGTGTTCAGTACATTCTCAGAGTACGACTGAAACAATTCCAAGATTAGCAGACTATGTTAAATATGGATCAGATTACTCTTTAACAGAAGCTACAAGAATGCTAAAAGATCTGGAAATCATAATCTATATTGAAGGATTCAAAATTCAGGAAATAACAGAAATTGTAGGATATAATGAGGAAGATAAAAAAATCATTTATAAGACTGTATATAAAAGAAATGTAGAACAAAATAATTAATTTAGAAGGGGAATTAGTGAAAACTACTTCCCTTTTTAATTTGACTAAAAATATAATTTTACCATAAATTACCATTTGAATACAATAGATTTTCTCCTAAAATTTTATGTAGAAAAAAAATTTTTTTTGTCTGTCATATTAACTATAGAGATAAAGGGATGCTTTATCTTTTTCATTTTTTTTTGTAATTTTAGGAGGAAACTAAGTAATGGCATCAAAAAGTAACACATTAACTAACGCAATCAAAAGCAAATCTAAGAATTCTTTAACTAAATCGAATTGTTTTACAGAAAGTGAATTTTATATGTATGACAATATTGCTATGGCTGTTAAAGATGACTTCGAAAAAACTAATACTTCAATTTACAGATTTATTCCAACAATTGAAGATCTAAAAGCAATTCATATCGAAAGACATGTCAGAGAATATGCTCCATTTATTATCTATCTTATCAATCGTTTAGCTGAAGTGAAAAAAAATGAAGACGATGCCTTTTCTGAAGAGGAATAGCTACAGAAACGAAATCATTTCTTATGAATTTACAATTTAATCATTTAATTGATGACACTAAAACTGACAATTAATTTTTAACAATAAACAAAAAAGAATGGGGGGTATTTTGCCCTCTTTTTGTCGTATCACAACAAATGTTTTTATTAGGAGGAATAACTATGTACTTAAATAATATTATCAGAGAATATGAAAGAATTTTAAAGGATCCATCTAAGTTATCTGTAGACACTTATCATTTCAAGGATATCTCCCAAGAATCACAGCAGGCCAAAGCACTTGAAATTATCAAATATGCAATAGAATATATTATGCATTATTCGCCAAGTGAAGCTTTAAGGTATGTTAATACTACTGTATTTGATTATCTTAAACTCTCGTCATTATTAAAATATATTAGAATTCCAACTGGTTTAGATGAAAAAGACCAGATAGTTTATATTTTATCATTATGTTATCCTAAGAAAATTTTCTTTGATCAGAAAAATAACATTAAGAAAATTTATGAGAATATAATTAATGCTAAGATAGATAAGGAAAATGCTAAAAAAGCAGCATTCCCTAAGGGCTTTTTCAATAATTATGATGCACAGTTTAATGCTGCCATGTGTTTACAATTTATGATTATGAGATATGTAGATGTGCCAGACATAAACTCCTTATATGAATTATTTAATAATAGGAAAAAGGCATTGCAGTTACTTAAAACTCATTATTTAGATAAGGCAGTTAAAAAGGTTTATAACGATGACACCCTAACTT
>OLOU01002087.1_pt1 | contig 12042 bp, 7 predicted proteins | sample 1672101 | NCBI WGS metagenome assembly OLOU01 (sample SAMEA3136645, study PRJEB25190) | human gut metagenome | biome: human gut; feature: human-associated habitat; material: faeces | place: Austria | collected 2013
GCTGGTCGCCGATATCGATTCCATGAACGAGCATGGCGGCAGCGTTACGATGATGACGCTGCATTCGGCAAAGGGCCTTGAATTCAATATCGTGTTCCTGCCCGGCATGGAAGAAAGCATTTTCCCCGTAACCGGCGCGCTTCTGGACGAAACGCGCATGGAGGAGGAGCGAAGACTTGCATATGTCGGCATTACGCGTGCGAAAAAGCAGCTGATTTTGAGCCATGCGCGCACGCGCACGCTGTTCAATTCGCGATCGGCGAATGAAATGTCGCGCTTCGTCAGCGAGATTCCGCCGCGGCTGATCAATGAAGGCACGCAGCGCGGAACGCAGTACGGCGTTCCCGCGCCGAATGCGCGCAGGGGCTACGGTGAAAGCAATTATTCGCGCGGCTATTCCGGCGCAAACGGCTATTATTCCGGGCGCGGCACGGGCGCGAAGGGGAATGCGCTCGGCATTCCCGGCGTTCAGAAGGGCTTCGTCGGCTCGCAGGCGCGGCAGGTGAAGAACGTGTCATTGTTCCATGCGGGCGATCAGGTATTCCATAAATCGCTCGGGCGCGGCAGGGTGGCGGAAGTTACCGGCGCAGGCGAAGGGCAGAAGATCACCGTTGAATTTGAATCCGGCGTAAAAAAGACGCTCGCCGCGGCGGTTGCGCCGATCATTAAAGTGAACGGATAAGGAGAAGCAAAGTGAATCGAATGCGCGAACTGGTGGATCGTCTGAACGAAACCGCCTATGAATACTATACCCTCGACGCTCCCTCGATTTCCGATAAGGAATGGGATCAGATGTATGACGAGCTGGTCGCGCTCGAACGCGAAACAGGCGAGCGCCTGCCCGATTCGCCCACGCGGCGCGTCGGCGGCGAGGCGATCAGCGCGTTCCAGAAGGTGCAGCATGCCGTGCCGCTCGAGAGCTTACAGGATGTGTTTTCACTCGACGAGCTGCGCGAATTTGATGCGCGCGTCCGCGCGGAGGAGCCGGAGGCGGAATATTCCGTCGAACCGAAAGTCGACGGATTGTCTGTGGCGCTGGAGTACCTAGACGGCGTCTTTGCGCGCGGCGCCACGCGCGGAGACGGACTCATCGGCGAGGACGTGACGGAAAACCTCAAGACCATCCACTCCATCCCGATGCGGCTTGAGGGTGCGCCGCCCCGGCTTATCGTGCGGGGCGAGGTGTTCATGCCGCGCGCATCGTTCGAGGCGCTGAACGCGCAGCAGGAGCAGGCAGGGAAGCCACTCTTCGCCAATCCGCGCAACGCCGCGGCGGGTTCGCTGCGGCAGCTCGACCCGAAAATCGCGGCGAAGCGGGGACTGGACATTTATGTTTTCAACGTCCAGCTTGCGGATGGCGTGGAGTTTACCGGACACACCCAGTCTCTGGAATACCTGAAAAACTTGAAATTCAAGGTGATTCCACACAAAAAGCTGTCCAAAGTTTCGGAAATTGATGCAGAAGTGCTGTCCATTAACGAGAACCGGGAAAAGCTGATCTGCGATATCGACGGCGCGGTCATCAAGGTGGATGATTTGTCTCAGCGGGAACGGCTGGGCAATACCGCTAAGTTCCCCAAGTGGGCCGCGGCATATAAGTATCCCCCGGAGATCAAGCCCACCGTGGTGGAAGACATCGTGGTGCAGGTGGGAAGGACCGGCGTGCTTACTCCCAAGGCGGTGGTGCGGCCTGTCCGTCTGGCGGGCACGACGGTGACAAACGCCACGCTGCATAATCAGGATTTCATCCGGGAGCGGGACATCCGCATCGGCGATACCGTCCTCATCCGCAAGGCAGGGGAGATCATCCCGGAAATTCTGGAAGTCGATCTTTCCAAGCGCCCCGAGGGAACTGCGGCCTATCACCTCCCCGACCGCTGCCCGGTCTGCGGCGCACCTGTGGAGCAGGACGAGGACGGCGCGTTTCTGCGCTGCACCGGGGCGGAGTGTCCCGCCCAGCTCAGCCGGAACATTGCCCACTTCGTCAGCCGGGACGCCATGGACATCGACGGCCTCGGCGCGGCTATTGTGGACGCGCTGATCGAAAAGGGGCTGATCAAGTCCCCGGCGGATATTTACTATCTGACCCTTGACGACGTAAAGAGCCTGTGGAAAGCCGGTTCCACGGCGGCGAAAAAGCTGCTTGCCGCCATTGAAGCCAGCAAAGAGCAGGACGTCAGCCGCCTGATCTACGCTTTGGGCATCCGTCAGGTGGGCGCGAAAACCGGAAAGGTGCTAGCTTCCGCTTTCGGGAATCTGGACGGCCTGATGGCCGCGTCGGTGGAGGAGCTGACGGAGGTTCCCGACGTGGGCGCTGTCACCGCCGAGAATATCTATCAGTGGTTCCGACAGGAGCAGTCCGCGCATATGGTAGAGCGTCTGCGGCAGGCAGGAGTCAATTTTGAAAGCAAACGGGTGATAACCGACGCCCGTTTCGCCGGGAAAACCTTCGTGCTTACCGGTGCGCTGAGCAAATTCACCCGGGAAGAAGCCACGGAGAAAATCGAGCTGCTGGGCGGCAAGGCATCCGGCTCCGTGTCGAAAAAGACCAGCTTCGTGGTGGTAGGCGAAAACGCCGGTTCCAAGGAGCGCAAGGCAAGAGAGCTGGGAATTCCCATCCTCACAGAAGACGAATTCCTGGAAATGATGCAATAACAGAAACGCTGCAAAGGATTTATCCCTTGCAGCGTTTTCATATGTAGATATTGGGGGGCAATCATGCGTAGGTCTTGATAATTCCCAGCGCAATCTCCCGTCTGGTCGTGCAGCGATCCATGGCCTGCTTTTCGATGTGACGGTGGGCTTCGGCCTCGGTCATTTTCAGCTGCTCGATGAGCAGCCACTTTGCCCGGTTCACCAGACGGATTTCTTCCATTTTTTCTTCCACGGAGGTGGCCTTTTCCTCCATGCGCCGTAACCGTTCCCGGGCGGAAACGAGCCATTTCAGGCTTTGGTTCAGCAGCAGAGCGGACGTGGGCTTTGCCAGCGTGAACACGCCCTGACAGGTGAGTTTGGCTTCCATCTCATCGTAAACATCCGACTTTGCCAGCAGCAGCGCCACGGTGCCGGACTGGCTGCAGGCGTCGATGGCGAAGCGGGTGCCGAAGTCGTCGGGCAGGGGGGCGTTGATGATGACAAGATCGTAGGTCTTGTTCACCATCTCCCGCCGCGCCGCCGCAATGTTGCCCACGAAACGAACCGGATAATACTCCGAACCGGGGAGCATCGCGGCGAAGGCTTCGTTGAATTTCTGCGCGGCGGACACCACCAGAACGCTGTACGTCTGGTCGCTGAAAACCATGGTAATGCTCCCTCCTTTCAGAGTTTTGCGGAGTTTATCACTTGGTAAAGAACTCAATCAGGGACTGGGGAAGGTGCTGGGCAATGAAATTGCTGTCGGCGGCGCACTTTTCCGCGTCGGACAGCGACCTGGGAAGGGTTGCAAGGGTCACATTTCGGGAATCCGCCGTGTGGAGATTGACGTTGCAGGCTTCCGGGAGAGCAATGTCGTTCTCGATTCCGGAAAGTCCCGCCCAGATCAGCAGCGCGAAAGCAAGATAGGGATTGGCGGTGCAGTCAGGGCTGCGCAGCTCGAAGCGCCGGTACTCGCCGGAGGCGGCAGGAACGCGAATGAGCTGGGAGCGGTTGTTGCTCGACCACGAAATGTACTTCGGCGCTTTGTGTGCGCCCAAGCGGCTGTAGGACTGCTCGGTGGGGTTGAGGAATAGGGTCATGTCCGTGATCTTGTCCAGAATCCCGCCCATCGCCCGGTGCATGAGCGCTTCCGCACCGCCCTGAACGGACATATTGATGTGAAATCCGCTGCCGGGGCGTCCCTCCAGAGGTCTGGGGGAAAAGTCCGCGTACAGCCCGTTCCGGGCGGCGATGGTTTTGACGACGGTGAGGAAGGTAACGGCGTTGTCCGCGGCGGACAGGGGATCGGAATAGCGGAAATCCACCTCGTTCTGGCCGGGGCCTTCCTCATGGTGGGAGGATTCCGGCTGAATGCCCATCCGCTCCAGCGTCAGGCAGATCTCCCGGCGGACATTTTCACATCTGTCCTCCGGCGCGACGTCCATATAGGTTGCCTGATCGTAGGGAACGTCCGTGACCTCGCCGTTTTCGTCCAGCCGGAACAGATAGAATTCCAGCTCGGAGCCGAAGGAGAAGGCGTAGCCCGCCTTCGCGGCGTCGGCAACGGCCTGCTTGAGAATGCCCCGGGTATCGTGGGCAAAGGGCGTGCCGTCCGGATGGGTGATGGAGCAGAACATCCGCACCACGCTCCCGTGCTCCGGCCGCCATGGCAGCAGGGCAATGGTGGAAGCGTCGGGATGGAGAAACAGGTCGGAATTCACCTCGTCGCCGAAGCCCGCGATGGCGGAAGCGTCGATGGCAATGCCGTACTTGAAGGCGCGTTCCAGCTCGTGGGGCATGATGGAGATATTCTTGGGTCTGCCGAAGCAGTCGCAGAACGCAAGGCGGATGAACTTCACGTCCTCCTCCTGAATGAATTGTATGACCTCCTGAGGCGTATATTTCATACAGCAACCAACCTTCCTGCCCGATACGCGGTAAAATTCAAACAAATGAAGTCAGATTAAAAGGAAAAGCAACGGGATTCTCCCGGAAAAGCCAAAACTTCCCGGAAAGCCTATGCTTCCGAAATTATTATATTCAATTTATCGGGCCTTGTCAATCTGTCCAAAGACAAAAAACTTTTTTTGTGCAGGGTGTTGACAAATGGGGAAAGATGGTGTAGAATGCCCACTGTGAAGGCAAGGACGTCTCCGAGTGTATGCTCAGCGCGTCCTTGCCGTCTTTTTTTATTTTCGGCGGTTCGGGCGGGGCATTCCCGGAACGCCAATAAGGAAGCTCTGATTAAATCGGCAAGGACTGTGGGCGGAAAAGATCCGCTCACAGCCGCAGACGATTTATTCAGAGGTTCCTAAATTTGAAAAGGAGCGTTTGCTATGAGTACTGTTTCTGACTATTTCGGCTGTATGGTATTTGATGACCGGGTGATGAAAGCCAATCTTTCCGCCGACGTGTATGCGTCGCTGCGCAGAACCATCGATGAGGGTGCGAAGCTGGACGCTTCCGTCGCCAACGCGGTGGCCGCTGCCATGAAGGACTGGGCTGTCGCCCATGGCGCGACCCACTATACCCACTGGTTCCAGCCGCTGACCGGCATCACCGCCGAAAAGCACGACAGCTTCATTTCTCCCGCTCCCGACGGCGGCGTCATCATGGATTTCTCCGGCAAGGAGCTGATTAAGGGCGAGCCTGACGCCAGCTCTTTCCCCTCCGGCGGCCTGCGCGCTACCTTTGAGGCCCGGGGCTACACCGCATGGGACCCCACCTCCTACGCATTCATCAAGGGCAAGACCCTTTGCATCCCCACGGCGTTCTGCTCCTACGGCGGCGAGGCGCTGGATAAGAAGACCCCGCTGCTGCGCTCCATGGAAGCCCTGAACCGTCAGGCCATGCGAATTCTGAAGCTCTTCGGCAATACCGACGTCAAGTGTGTCCGCACCAACGTCGGCCCCGAGCAGGAATATTTCCTTGTGGATAAGGAAATGTACGAGCAGCGCAAAGACCTGATCTTCACCGGCAGAACCCTGTTCGGTGCCAAGTCCCCCAAGGGGCAGGAGATGGATGACCACTACTTCGGCGTCATCAAGCCCCGCGTCGCGGCCTACATGGAAGACCTGAACGAGGAACTGTGGAAGCTGGGCATCCTTGCCAAGACCGAACATAACGAGGTCGCCCCCGCTCAGCACGAGCTGGCACCCATTTACACCACCACCAACATCGCCACCGACCACAACCAGCTGACCATGGAGATCATGCAGAAGGTCGCGGCAAAGCACGGTCTGGTGTGCCTGCTGCATGAGAAGCCCTTTGCCGGTGTCAACGGCTCCGGCAAGCACAACAACTGGTCCATGGCCACCGATACCGGCGTGAACTTGCTGTCCCCCGGCGAAACCCCCTATGAAAACGCCCAGTTCCTTCTGTTCCTGTGTGCGGTCATCAAGGCCGTGGACGATTATCAGGATCTGCTCCGCCTGAGCGTGGCTACCGCCGGTAACGACCACCGTCTGGGCGCCAACGAAGCGCCTCCCGCCGTGGTCTCCATCTTCCTTGGCGACGAGCTGATGGGTATTCTGGACGCCATCGAGAACGACGCCCCTTACAGCGGCACAAAGAAGACCACCATGAAGCTTGGCGTGGACGTTCTGCCCCGCTTCCCCAGAGACACCACCGACCGGAACCGTACTTCGCCCTTCGCCTTTACCGGCAACAAGTTTGAGTTCCGTATGCTGGGTTCCTCCAATTCCATCGCCTGCGCCAACATCATGCTCAACGCCGCCGTGGCCGAGTCCCTGAAAATTTACGCCGACCGTCTGGAAGGCGCGGAGGACTTTGAGACCGCCCTGCATGACATGATCAAGAAGACCATCAAGGATCACAAGCGCATCATCTTCAACGGCAACGGCTACGATGCCACATGGATCAAGGAAGCCACCGAGGTTCGCGGCCTGTGCAACTATCCCACGACCCCCGACTGCATGCCCCATCTGCTGGACAAGAAGAACGTGGATATGCTCACCGCCCACAAGATCTACTCCGTGTCCGAGATTCAGGCGCGGTGCGACATCATGCTGGAGAACTACTGCAAGGCCGTCATCATCGAGGCCAACACCATGGTGGACATGGCGAGAAAGCAGATCCTCCCCGCAGTGGAAGGCTATGCCGCCGAGCTGGCCGCTTCCGTGGCTGCGAAGAAAGCCGTCGCGCCCAATCTGGCCTGTGCTTATGAGACCGGCCTTGTCACCAAGCTGTCCGGCCTGACCGACCAGATCGCCGAGAAGACCGACGAGCTGGAATCCGCCGTTCTGGAGCTGAAGAATGCGGAGAGTGTCAAGGAAGAGTCCTTCGCCATCCGGGACACCATTCTCGGCAAGATGGCAGCCCTCCGGGCTGTCGCGGACGAGGCGGAGACCCAGACTTCTTCCGATTACTGGCCGTTCCCCACCTACGGCGAACTGCTGTTTGGCGTGAAGTAAATCTTCTTTTCACGGCTGCCCATGCCGATCACGGCGGCAGAGGAGGGGACTGACCACCCCCTCCGGGCGGGCAGCGGGGAACAGGAGATGAAACGTTAACTGAATAGAGAGAATGAGGAGGTAACCACTATGACACTGAGTTCCGTAAACACCATTTGGGTACTGTTGGGCGCTGCAATGGTCTTCTTCATGCAGGCGGGCTTTTCCCTGTGCGAGGCCGGCTTCACGCGGGCGAAGAACACCGGCAACATCCTGATGAAGAATCTGATGGACTTCTGCATTGGCACGCCATGCTTCTGGCTGTTCGGCTTCGGCATTATGTTCGGCGCGGGAAGCGCGGTCGTGGGCTGGCTGGATCCCGGCATCACCAAGGATTACAGCTTTATTACCCCGGCCGGCGTTCCTCTGTGGGCGTTTGCCATTTTCCAGACCGTATTCTGCGCGACCTCTGCCACCATTGTTTCCGGCTCCATGGCAGAGCGCACCAAATTCAGCGCTTACTGCATTTACTCTGCCTGTATTTCCCTGTTTATCTACCCCATCTCCGGACACTGGATCTGGGGCGGCGGCTGGCTGAGTCAGCTGGGATTCCATGATTTTGCCGGTTCCACGGCAGTACATATGGTCGGCGGCACCTGCGCCTGCATCGGCGCGTCCATGCTCGGCCCCCGTATCGGTAAGTACGACAAGGAAGGCAAGCCGAAAGCCATTCTGGGACATAATATTACGGCAGCTGCGCTGGGCGTGTTCATCCTTTGGTTCTGCTGGTTCGGCTTCAACGGCTGCTCCACGGTAGCCATGGATTCCGACGACGCGCTGATCAGCGCCGGTATGATTTTCTTCAATACCAATCTGGCTGCGGCGGTTGCCTGCTGCGTGACCCTTGTGTTCACCTGGATTCGCTACGGGAAACCCGATGTGTCCATGACCTATAACGCGGCTCTGGCCGGCCTTGTGGGCATTACCGCCGGATGCGACGCCGTTTCTCCCCTTGGCGCTGCCATCATGGGTGCGGTGTTCGGTATCGTTATTGTCCTTTCCGTCGAATTCTTTGACAAGGTTGCCAAGATCGACGATCCGGTTGGCGCCGTCTCCGTACACGGTGTGTGCGGTGCGCTGGGCACCATCCTTACCGGCCTGTTTGCCACGGGTGTTTCCACGGAGAAGGGCCTTTTCTACGGGGGAGGCTTCCATTTTCTGGGGATTCAATGCCTTGGCGTCATCTCCGTAATGACCTATGTGGCAGTGATCATTACCGTTGTTTTCACAATTATCAAAAAGACCATCGGGCTGCGGGTCAGCGCCGACGAGGAGATCGCCGGTCTGGATGTCTGTGAGCATGGCCTTCCCACCGCTTACGCAGGTTTTGCCACACTGCCTGACACCGCTACGGCGGATGAGGCTCCCGTGGTCGTTTCCGGCGATGTTCCCGCTGCCGAGGCGGTTCCCGTGAAGAAGGTTCCCGACTTCCGGGAGGAGGGCGCGCCCAAGTTTACCAAGGTGGAGATCATCTGCAAGGAATCCCGCCTTGAAAACCTGAAGAACGCCATGATCTCCATTGGCATCACCGGCATGACCGTATCCCACGTTCTTGGCTGCGGCACCCAGAAGGGAAAGCCTGAGTATTACCGCGGCGTGCCGGTAGAGACGAATCTGCTGCCCAAGGTGCAGGTGGAAATTGTGGTCAGCAAGGTGCCTGTCCGCACCGTGATCGAAACCGCCAAGAAGGTGCTGTATACCGGACATATCGGCGACGGTAAGATCTTCGTCTACGATGTTGAAAATGTCGTCAAGGTTCGCACCGGGGAGGAAGGCTACGACGCGCTTCAGGACGTTGAATAAAAAGAGAACCCAAGGGAGAGCCGCAAGGCTCTCCCGCGGGCTATTTGAGGAGGAATTCCTATGTGTTCCATCATTGGGTATTGCGGCAGGCCCGCCGATCTGACCGCGTTTCATGCAGGCTTCGCCAGAACGGTTTCCCGAGGCCCTGACGATTCCCGCGTCATCGACGTGGGGCAGGGGATACTCGGCTTTCACAGACTGTCCATCATGGGGCTTCACCCGGAAGGAATGCAGCCCTTCGGCCTGAACGGCAGCTGGGTGGTCTGCAACGGCGAGATTTACGGCTTTGAAAAGCTGAAACAGGCGCTTTCCAAGGACTACACCTTTACCAGCGAGTCCGACTGCGAGGTGTTGCTGCCCATGTACGAAAAGTATGGCGTCGGCATGTTTGCCAAGCTGGACGCGGAGTTTGCCTGCATTCTCTATGACGGAAAGCAGAAAAAATTCATCGCCGCCCGTGACCCCATCGGCATTCGCCCGCTGTATTACGGCTATGACAGAAACGGCACGATCCTGTTTGCCAGCGAACCGAAAAATCTGGTGGGGCTGACCGACAAAATCCTGCCGTTTCCTCCGGGACATTATTACTGCGACGGGAAATTCGTCTGCTACTGCGACATCGCAGCGGTAGACCATGTGCTTCCCGATGATCTGGAAACGGTCTGCGCCAACATCCACGACAAGCTGGTGGCCGGTGTGAAGAAGCGTCTGGTGGCCGACGCCAAGGTCGGCTTCCTGCTCAGCGGCGGACTGGATTCTTCTCTGGTGTGCGCCATTGCCGCCCGGGAAAGCGAAAAGCCCATCCGCACCTTTGCCATCGGCATGAGTGAGGACGCCATTGACCTGAAATACGCGAAACAGGTCGCGGATTACATCCACAGCGACCATACCGAGGTCATCATCTCCAGGGAGGATGTCCTCGCCGCGCTGGAACCGGTGGTGGAGCTGCTGGGAACCTTCGACATCACCACCATCCGTGCCAGCATCGGCATGTATCTGGTGTGCAAGGCCATCCATGAGACGACTGACATCCGGGTTCTGCTCACCGGCGAGATCTCCGACGAGCTGTTCGGCTACAAGTACACCGACTTTGCCCCCTCTGCCAAGGCGTTTCAGGAGGAAGCCCAGAAGCGCATCCGGGAGCTGCACATGTACGACGTGCTCCGGGCAGACCGGTGCATCAGCGTCAACTCTCTGGAAGCGCGGGTGCCCTTCGGTGATCTGGACTTTGTCAAATACGTCATGGCCATTGACCCGGAGATGAAGCTGAACAAATACGGAAAGGGCAAGTATCTGCTGCGTCACGCCTTTGAAAAGGGCGATTACCTGCCTCACGACATTCTCTGGCGGGAAAAGGCGGCTTTTTCCGACGCCGTGGGTCACTCCATGGTGGACTATCTCAAGGAATATGCCGAAACCGTCTATACGCAGGAAGAATTTGAGGAAAAACGGGCAAAGTATACCCATGCCCAGCCGTTTACCAAAGAGTCCCTGCTTTACCGGGAGATTTTCGAGAAATACTATCCCGGACAGAGCCAGATGATCGTGGACTTCTGGATGCCCAACAAATCCTGGGAGGGCTGCAATGTGAACGACCCCTCCGCCCGCGTCCTCGCCAACTACGGCGACAGCGGGAAATAACCGGGTTTCCGCGGCTGCACGGGCAGACAAAAGTTCCAATTTTCGCCCCGCAAAAGCGGCACATATCGTGGAAATGATGATTGCGTTCCGCCACATATTGTGGTATTCTAAAGAGTGTGAGATGGGGGCCGCAGTGGGCTGCCGCCGTTTCCTGAAACCGACAATGAATACACATATGGAGGTAAACACAAATGGAAAAATTGCAGCAGCTGTATGAGGGCAAGGCCAAAAAGGTTTTCGCCACCGACGATCCCGAACTCCTGATCGTGGATTACAAGGACGACGCTACCGCCTTCAACGGGCTGAAAAAGGGCACCATCGCAGGCAAGGGCGTCATCAACAACCAGATGAGCAACCGCCTGATGGCTTATCTTGAAAAGCAGGGCATTCCCACCCACTTTGTCAAGGAGCTGTCCGAGCGGGAAACGCTGGTAAAGAAGGTTTCCATCGTTCCCCTGGAAGTCATCGTCCGCAACATCGCTGCCGGCTCCTTCTCCAAGCACTACGGCGTGGAGGAAGGCGTTGTGTTCGAGCAGCCCACCATTGAATTCTCCTATAAAAACGACGAGCTGGGCGACCCGCTGCTCAACACCTATCACGCCCTCGCTCTGAAGCTGGCGACCCCCGAAGAGATCAAGACCATTGAAGACTACTCCTTCCGGATCAACGACGCGCTGAAAGCCTTCTGGCTGACCTGCGGCGTGACTTTGGTGGATTTTAAGCTGGAATTCGGCCGCCTGTCCGACGGCACCATCGTTCTGGCTGACGAGATCAGCCCCGACACCAGCCGCCTGTGGGACAGCAAGACCCACGAGAAGCTGGATAAGGATCGTTTCCGCCGCGATATGGGCGGCGTGGAAGAGGCCTACGCCGAGATCATGAAGCGTCTGGAAGAACATCTGAAATAACCGTATTCTACAGGACGGAGGAACCCCTCCGCCCTGTAAACGTGCTGTCATCGATCCTTACAACTTTAGAATCGGAGGAAATCCAAATGGCTAATACTGTAATCGTCGGCATCAACTGGGGTGACGAGGGCAAGGGACGCATGGTCGATCTGCTGACCGAAAACTATGACATCGTTATCCGCTATCAGGGCGGCGGCAATGCCGGCCATACCGTTATCAATGAGCACGGCAAATTTGCCCTGCACCTGCTGCCCTCCGGCATTTTCCGGGAGGGTGTCGTGAATATCCTCGGGAACGGCGTCGCCGTTGACCCGGAAAACCTGTGGCAGGAAATGCAGGATGTTGCCCAAAAAGGTGTACCCATCACCCCGGACAATCTGAAAATCAGCGACCGGGCGTCTCTGCTGCTGCCCTGGCACCGTCTTCAGGACGGTCTGGAGGAAGCCCGTCTGAAGGATAAAAAGTACGGCTCTACCAAGCAGGGCATTGCGCCTTTTTACTCTGATAAATACCAGAAAAAGACCATTATGGCGGGAGAGCTCCTGCATTCCGAGCATCTTTATGAGCATTTGCAGGACTTGCTG
>OLOU01002089.1_pt1 | contig 12037 bp, 8 predicted proteins | sample 1672101 | NCBI WGS metagenome assembly OLOU01 (sample SAMEA3136645, study PRJEB25190) | human gut metagenome | biome: human gut; feature: human-associated habitat; material: faeces | place: Austria | collected 2013
ACTTCCGACATGGAGTGGTAAACCTTGGCGCTTACCCCTTTCAGATATTCGGGGTCATCTGTCGGCGGTATGTTTTCATTAAAGGTATCGGCTGTGTAATAATGGTTTGTACCATAAATCTCTGTCTGCGTCTCGAGGAACAGCTTTCCGATTTCGGAGAACATTTCCTCGGAAGGGTCCAGCACATAGGTTTTCGGGAAATTCACCCACTGCGTGTTCTTCGCCTTCACGTCAGGGAATTTTTCGATCAATGCAGGGGGCACGTGGCCTGTAAATGAAGGCAGAATCGGAGTCATGCCCAATGACCTTTCACGATAGAGGATCTGCTTCTGCAGCTGCTCGTGCTTTTCCATAAAGCTCTGAGGAAGAGGACCTTCCCAACCATCCAGATTACCCATCCAGAACCAGTTGAAATATGCAGGACCGCTGAAGAACGACTCGAGGTCTTTGTCAGTAAGGCCCAGCTTGTGGTAAACCCTGCGCCAGATGGAGTTCTGACCGGTGATGGCCAGCGGCATATTGATTCCGTTCAATGCCATCCAGTCGATTTCCTTCTGCCATCTGTCGAAGTCCCACCAGCTCATGCTGTAGTTGAATGTGCAGTAGTTCAGGTAGTAACGCCATTTGTACGGTGAAGTCTTCGTCACCTTTTCCTCCGGCAGAGGCAGGCTTTCGGGGAGAACGGTATTGCTTCCGCACCAGCTCAGGTGGAATCCGCAGAAGTCGCGCAGATAATGTCCGAGCGCACTTGCGATGCTTACTCCATTGTTTCCGCCAAGTACGATTTTCCCGTTTTCGGCGCTGAACTCGAAGTAGTCGAGACTGTCCTGACGTTCCGGAAGAAGACGGACGATGAAGTCTGCTGACCTGCCGGAAGTGACACGGTCAATGAGGCCTTTCACGGCATTGACCTGTTCTTTTACTGTAAATACGGTCTGTGTCGCCTTGTCCGTGCCGCAGCCGACAAGAGCTGAAGCGACAAGTGTCAATGTCGTGAAAATGATGGCTGCGCGTGATATCCACGCCATCCCGGATGTGCTACTTTTCATTTGCTATGAGTTCTTTTGCGACCTCCAGAGGAGAGTCAAATGGTTTTGTATTGCTGTGATAAGGGGTGTTGATCCATTCTTCTTTCCATTCTTCCATCATCTCCGGCTTTTCGGAGAAATGGATTTCAATCCGCGGAATGTAATAGTCCTTTATGAGTCCGGACCAGAATCTTGCCGCATAGTCCTCCTGCCAGCCGCCCCATGTGGTGATGAGCCTCTTGGCATTGGCCTCCCTATGATCCTTTTCGATGCTGCTGCCTTCATTTCTTGCGTCAGCAATCCATCTGTCGAGCCTGTGAAGAGGATGGGATGCGAGCAGGCGGTCCACGTAGGAGAGTATGGCGACGGTCTTTCTCAATTCTTCCCTGCCTTTTTCATTGCGTCCGAGCTTCAGGGCCTTTTCATAATGTCTGTCAGCGAGTTCCCCGAGCCAGAGTGAGGCAAATTCGATGGCGTCATTGAAATAGAGAGGTGAGTCTGCGTATTTGTCCGACAGGCTGAGGAAGATTTCCACTGCTTTTCCGAAGTCGTCGTTTATGTCGTGACGGCTGACTCTTCTCTGGTCGTGCACCACTGTCTGCCAGGTGAAGCGCGGGTATGAATATAGTGAACTATATACGGATTTGTGCAATAATTTCCACGCTTTCCTCATCCTTTCGTCGCTGAAGCCGTAGCGTGCTCGGCAGTAGCCTTCCAGCCATCTGTCTATGTCAATGCTGTCTTTCGTCCAGCCCATGTCTGCAAGCAGTTCATAGACTACTTCATTGTTCTCAAGGCCTTCCGGGGCGCTGCCGAAGCCGACAAGATTGTCCGCATATTCTGAAGCAAGCGCTTCTGCCGATGCTGTGGCGTACATGTCCAGGTCGCCGGTCGGGAGGACTTTTCCTCCGAAATTCGGCACATAGCTGTATATCCATTTCTTTCCGTGGAAGCCCTGCTGGACTTTCCAGGTCTGCTCGGTGTGCCATACCCATTTCGGATAGTCATTGCCGAGGTCAATGATGATCATCTTGTCGTCAGGCACTTCTGAGAGCATTGCCTTGAGGCTTTCCGGATCCCAGAAATCGTGCTGGTAGCCGAATGTCCAGCCTTGTGTAACCCAGATGGCATCAGGGTCGCCGGCGGTGATGGAACTGTAGATGGACTTGCCGTATTCTGCGAGCAGCTTGTGCTTGCCGACTGTGTCTCCTTCCTCTACAGGCAGTTTCATTTCATTGAAACTATCTGAAAGCCAATATCTTGCCTTGCCGAATTCTTTCTCCCACTCCTGTACGAAAAGTTTTCCGATTTTGGTGAACCACGGTGAGTCAGGGGAGAGCACGCAGGCATTGTCCTCAATCGGGAATCCGCCCCAGGTGAGCTGTCTTGCCTGGATTTCAGGATGTTTTTTCATCAATGCGGGCGGGATGAATCCTGCGAATGCCGGGGCTACAGGTTCCATTCCGAGTTCTCTCATCCTGTCGAGTATCTTGTGCTGGAGCTTGACCTGAGATTTGTGCCAGTTGTCGTTGAGCGGGCCGTCGAAGCTGTTCAGGTTGCCCATTCTGTGCCACGGCAGGTGAGCTGCTCCCGTGAAGAACCGGTCGATTTCGTCAGACTCCAGACCGAGCTGCAGCCATACCCGTTTTGCGATGGCTTCTGCTGCCACGCTTGCCAGCGGCATGTTCACTCCGTGAAGGGCCATCCAGTCGATTTCCTGAGACCATCTGTCCCAGTTCCAGTATGGTGCTGTATATCCGAATGTGCAGACATTCAGGAAGTAACGCAGCTGATACGGGGATGTGGCTTCTTCTTTCCAGTCAGGCCATTCCTGCGGGATGTTCAGTTTGCTCCCGCTCCAGCAAATCATCGAGCCGCAGGCGTCGCGAAGGTATTTGTCCATCGCGTAGCAGATCGCGCTCGGGCTGCTGCCCTTGAGCGTGAGGTGGCCGCCTGTGGCTTCGATTTCATACCGGTCTAGCCCTTCCGCCGTCTTGGGACTCATCTGAAGTGAAACATTTTCGAGTTTTCCCATTGTCCTTGTCAATACTCCTTCAGAGGCCTTGACGTAATTCTCCCCTGCCGTTTTGCCTCCACTGCAGGACAGGGCAAACGGCACGATTGCGCACGAAGCGATTATTCCGATGATTCTTTTCATTGCTGAACCGGATTGTTTGGATTTTAGTATTATTACTTGGAAAACGGGGAGAAGGTCAGTCCTCCCCGCCTTAATTGTGCCTGCAGATTATTCTGCGATTTCGCACTGTGTCTTGATGTCGAGATAGACTGGTTTCATGAAGAGATCCATTGCCTTTTCCGGATCAATGAACCTCAAGCCGTCCTTCTCTACAAAGGTCTGGGCGTCATCATATTCGAACATCATAACCTGGATGAGTCCGTAATAGTAGCGTGGAGTTTCTTCTCCTTTGGTCTGTCTTACGGAACGGATGATAATGTAGTCGCCTGCACGCTGAACTTCCTCAAGTCCCTTGCCGTTGCCTGCGTTAACCCATTTGCGGAGATATGTCTTGCCGCCGAGGCTGGTAGGTTCCTCAGTTACGCCGAGAGTGGAGTTGTCGAGTTTTCTCTGGATTTCGCCGAGTGCATAGAAAGCCTTGATCTTCTCAAGGTTGGTTTCTGCTTTCTTGAGATTGACGAATATATTGTCAACAGCTGTGAAGAGTTCAGGATGATAGCTCTGGCCAGCCCATGATCCTCTTACATACTTCATTGTGAAATCAATGTCAACATTCTCGTCCATAATCTGATGGTCGCCATACCTATAACAGTCGCACTGGCGTCCTGTTGTTCCGCCACCAAGAGAAGTTCTCTTCATTCCCGAGTACATATAACCTCTCTGTTTTCCGAGGGTTATATTTTTTTCAGTATTCTGTAAAACATTGAGGAAGCAGAAACTGGCGTTCTTTCCGTCCACAGCGAGGAGATCGTTGAGGCTGAGGATGTGCTCGACCTTGCCGCCTACCTTCACTCCGTGCATTGAGAAGAATGATTTGGTGTCAGAACCTGCTCCGGTGAATTCTTCCGGGTATTTCTCAGGACTGTTCTCGTGGTTCTCAACCTTGTTGTCAGGGTAGAGTACGGCAGAGTCGTTGAAATAAACATCGCCTTTTGGCTCTCCTGTTACCTTCGGAGCGTCGAAGTAGAACTTCTTGGCAGCGTCAGAAGTTGAAAGAACAACCTCGATTGCGTTGATGTCCTTCGAATCAGCAAAGAACTCTACAGATGCAGTAGTGCCGTCGATGCTTCCTTCCTGAGCTTCTCCGACAACTGCGAATGTGCCGTCTTCAGCTTTCTTTGCACCGGTGAAAACAACCTTGTCAATAGCAGTGTTGCTGGTGATGGTTCCGGTAAGTGCGACCGGTTCGCCGTAGGTGAGTGACTCTACAGTTTCAAGTGCGAACTCTGCATCAAGTTCCTTCTTGCCGTCATTGTTTTTGTCGCAGCTTGCTAACAACATAGTAAGTGCTGCTGCGAAAAGTAATGTTTTTTTCATGATTTTTGTAATTTATGTGGTTGATAATAAATTATTTCATTTCAATGTCAGCTATTACAGGGAAATGGTCAGAGAGAATTTTTTCTTTGCCGACTCTCGTTTCGATAAGTTTTACACCATTGCCCTTTCTGCTGTAGATGTAGTCGATCTTCATGGACGGCTTCATCGTGCTGTATGTCAGTTCCCTGTTGGTAAGATCATCCCAGCCTTTTCTGAGGAATGCCATTTCCGGGCTGTCAGGCTGTGCATTCATGTCACCTGCCAGGAATACTGGATTCTTGATGCTCTTCACCTTCTTTTGGATGAATTTGACCTGCTCAAGTCTCAATTCCGCAGAACTTACTTCCAGATGAGTACAGATGTAGGTGATAATCTGTCCGTCAGGAAACTGGATGTCAGCTATGAGCATTGCTCTCTGTTCTTTCTTTCCGATGTTCGGGAGAAAGACTCTTTCGCTGCGGACGATAGGGTAGCGGCTCAACAGTCCGATGCCGTAATATCCGCCACGGTAGTCGATGGTCTTGCCATAGATTCCGAACATTCCGGTTTCTTGAGCGAGTTCATTGATGAACTTGACTCCATTCTGTTTCGGAGCTCTTTCGCGATGCGTGTCCCAATCGCATTCCTGAAGCGCGACAATGTCGGCATCAAGAGATTTGATATAAGACCCGATTTCCGTCATTGAGGCGATTTCTCCGAATCTGAGATTGTAGCTCATCACGCGCAGTTTGCCGTCTCCTGCGAAGCTGTTCATGCAGAAGAGAAGTGCAACAGCGGCTGTGACAAATCTGAGTTTTTTGATCATAATTTTATTTTTTCAATAGTAATTCTGTAATAATCAAGGTTTACCGTTTTCTTGCTTTCAGCGGTCCTGCAAACGTATTCAGGCGGACAGATGACGTAGAGACTCCATCCCTCTGTACCTTCAGAAATGAATGAACGGCAAGAATATGATGCGACTTTCGCTACAAGTTCTTTTTCGAGTCCGTTCTTCACCCGTCCTATTATGACAGCATTTTCCGAAAGCTTCACGCTCTTTTTGCTGAAGATTTCATCCAGCTGCGCCATCTTGTCGATTCTGCTGGTATAGATGGTCGTTCTGCCGGGAATACCTGTCTGTATGTGTATATCGGCTCCTCCGAGGAATACATCTGAATCGTATATGCCGTCGAAATCGGCAATTGCAGTTTTCGTGATGATTCCGCAGCCTTTCGTTACCTGCATTCCGGTCGGCTCCTGCTGGACGAAATATGGCCAGATATTGTTGTCCCTGCAAATCTTCATGAATGGATTCGAGTCTCCTACGGTGAAGTCCATTCTGTCAAAGAAGAATATCACAGCCTTTTTGCCTTCCGCACCGAGGATGTGGTTTTTTGCTATGCTCACGTCCCTGCGTGCAAAATAACTGTCCTTGTCTTTGAGGTCGGTAAAATAATCCACTGCAAACGTGTTGTTGGCATTCATCTCTACTGGAGGTTCGGGCAGTTGGGATGAAGGTGGAGTGTCCGGCCCCTCTGGGCTCTCTGTATTTTTTGAGCAGGCGCAAAGTAGCGCGGCTGCAAGTGCTGTCGTCAATATGATTCTTTTCATCTCAGTTTCCCTCATAAATCAGGTCCGCCATCACAAAGCAGTGGTCTGACATGTCAGGCCTTGCAATGATTTTGTAGTTTTCGTACTTCCATTTCTTGGGATAGCCCATAATGTAGTCCAGCTTCACTTTCGGATTGTCGGAAGGTATGGTGAAGCCGGTTCCTTCTCCGATTTCCTGCCAAGTGTTCTTGACATATCTGATGGGGTCGCTGTCTTCTTCAGCATTGTAATCTCCGATCAGCAGGGTCGGGGTCAGCTTGTCCTGCTCGAAGATTTTCTTGTTCACGTCAGCGAAATTGCGGATCGTGATTTCTGAAGATTCGAGTGCGAGATGTGTCGTGGCAACTCTCACTGTACCACCCTGAGGCAAGCGGACATAAATCCATCCGGCGCTTCGCGGCTCACGCGAACCTGCGATAGTGCTGATGATCTTTTCTGCTTTGAGGAAAGGATATTTGCTCAGCAGAGCCACTCCGAAACCGCCGCCCTGATAGGTGAATGACTTGCACCAGTATGGGAACATTCCAGTCGCCTGGGCCAATGCGTTGAGAAAGTCCGTGTTTCCGTTTCGTTTTGTGAAGTGGTCCACCTCTTGGAGACAGACGACATCTGGGGCGTATTCGTTGATAAGCTCAGCATACGGTTCCACCTTGTGGTCGGCGTAGAGTGCACCTTCCTTGATGTTCATTGACATTACCCTCAGGCCAAACCTCTCTCCTGCAGAAGCCTGCAGGAAAGAGGTGCAAACAGCCATGAGTGTGACCGTAAATGCAATTGTGATATTTCGGGTCTTAATCATTTTGTTCTTGTGGATTTGATCAGTTCCATCCCGGGTTGTTCGGAGCGAGATTCGGGTTCAGCTGCATCTGTTTGAACGGAATAGGGAGAAGATAATTCTTATTCGGATCAAATGTCCTGTTTGATTCGAGGATAAGGTACTCCTTGCCGTTTACTGACTGCCACTTGAGCTCTGAGAGCTTGATCTTGAGTCTGCTCTGGTCGAGATAGTCTTTTCTTACTCCGAGAAGAGGTTGTCCGAGAAGTTCGCCCTGTTTCCATCTGATGATGTCCAAGTATCTGTGGCCCTCAAGGAAGAGCTCCACACGGCGCTCTCTTCTGATTTCAGTGCGGATGTCTGAACCGGCAGGAGGAGTGAGAGTCATATGAACCATTCCGACGCGGTCGCGAAGAAGGTTGATGCTCTTGTCGAGGTCGTCTTGGGTGAGTTGTCCGAGCATTTCCTTTGCCTCTGCATAGTTCAGAAGGACTTCAGCGTATCTTATGATAATGATGTCGTTGTCGTCGTGTCCTACGAACTTGACGGTCTCGGGCTCGACATACTTTCTCGTGTAGTAGCCGGTATAGGTCATGCAACCATCCTTGTTATTGTCAAATTTAGGATATGTGAAGATTGATTTGTCTGTATTCAGCAAATCGCCGCTTGTTCCGCCTTCCCATTTTGTTCCCGGGGTGAGGATGGACATAGTCATTCTCGGGTCTCTGTCTTTGAATACATCTTCGTATTTGGTCACGCTGTCAGGATTCCAGATTTGTCCGTCCTTAGTGAGATAGCACTCTATCATGCTTGCCGTAGGAACGAATCTGGCATAGTCCCCCGGCACCCAACATTCCCTTGAAAGGTTGTGTGATGTCCTTGCCGTCTCGCCGAGGTCATAATTATAGACGAACGCGATAAGGGTTTCGTGATTTTCGCTGTTTCTTGAAGCTCTGCCCTTGTAGGTGAAGAGGTCAAGGTAGTCGCTTTCAGGATGTCCTGTGCTGTAGAGTTTGTAATAGGAGGAACTCATTGCCCTTTCGCATGCTGAAACGGCATCCGCATATCTTCCATTGTAAAGGTAGATTCTGCTCAAAAGGGCGAGGGCAGCAGTCTGAGAAATGTGTCCGAAGTCTGCCGAACCTGCCGCAATGTATTCCGGGAGAGCCTTGTAGTGGTCCTCGAGGTCTTTGGTTACTCTGTCGATTACATCTTCTCTCTTGTCTCTTCCTCTGTACACGTCAGGAGAATCGACATTGAGTTCATCGGTAATGAGAGGAACGTCGCCGAAGAAGCTTGTTAGAATCCAGTAGTTGTAGGCCCTGTAGAAATATGCCTCTGCGGCATATCTTTCTCTCACCTCTTCCTTTACACCGGTCGCACGCTGGTAGTTGTTGAGGAAATAGTTGGTCTTTCCAATACCGCTGTATGCCGCATACCAGACGGAATTGATCTGGCTGATGTCGGAGGAGAAATATCCTCCGCCGATGTTTCTCCAGGCTGTAGATACTGCCCACGGAGCGCTGTCACCTGCGATTTCGGTCCTGTTGAGCCATTCCTTTCCGACAAGACTGTTGGTGAACGTGTTGGTTACACTGCGGAGGTGCTGTTCTGTCTGCCAGAAGTTCGCGTCCGTCAGTTTGTCGTGCGGCATCCTGTCAAGGAATGAATCGTTGCAGGAAGTCAGCATCAATGCTGCGGACATCAGAAATATATGTATGTTCTTTTTCATATCTGACTGTATTTTCAAATTTCTTGATGATTATGTTTCTACTTGAAACTGATGTTGACGCCGAAAACGATTGTTTTTACGAGCGGATAGTATCCTCCCTTGGAAACAGGTGTCTCAGGGTCGTATGCGTAGAAGAACTTGCTGAAAGTGAATAGGTTGTCTGCGGACACATAAAGTCTCAGATTGTTGATTCTCGCTTTCTTCATCCATTTCTCAGGGAATGTATAGCCGAGCTGGATGTTCTTTACTCTAAGGTAGGACGCATCTTCAAGCCAGTATGTAGAGAAGGTGTTCTGGTTGAATCCTGTGTTGTAGGTAAGACGCGGATATGGCGCATTCGGATTAGGATTGGATACCACATCATATCTCTTCATGTGGATTTTCTGTGGATAAGCTGCCATATCCTGGAATGCGTGGCGGGCTGTTCCCTCAAGGTAGCCGTCGCATTTTCCTACACCCTGGAGCACGAAACTGAAATCGATGCCTTTCCATCCGAGATTTCCTCTCACGCTGTAGGTGTAGCGAGGAATGCTGCTGCCGATTACTGTTCTGTCATACTCCGGCATGATTCGTCCGTCAGGTTCCCCGTTAGGGCCGCTCAGGTCCTTGTATTTGATGTCACCAGGCTGGTATTTGTAACCCATGACAACAGGAATCTTCGGGAGATTGTAGGTGTGGGTCTCAGGATTGTTGATCTTGAAGTCTTCCGGTGTCATGAGACCGTCTGCTATATAACCGTAGAAAGCATCGATAGGATATCCGACCTGACGGATCTGATAGCCGCTGAGGTCCGGTTGGTTTCCGCCGAGATCGACAATCTTGTTCTTAACGTCAGAGAGGTTGAATCCGATTCCGTACTGGAATTCTCCGATCTGGTCTCTCCAGTTCAAGTCCATTTCCCAACCCCTGTTGTTCACTTTTCCTGCATTCTGTTCTGAAGGCTTTGCTCCCATCTGTGAAGGATAGTTGAATTTGAGAAGGATGCCTTCGGTCTTCTTGTCATACCAGTCGAAGGTGAAGGTGAGCCTGTTCTGGAACATAGCGAGATCCAGTCCGAGGTCAATCATCTTAATCTTCTCCCAAGACAGGTTAGGATTGGAGAGAGTTGTCTGCACATATCCTGTGGTTGCCTTGGTTCCAATCATGGAAATGCCTGAGGTATATGCCTGAAGGACAGAGAGGTAAGGATAGTTTGACGAACCTACGTATTGGTTTCCGAGCATACCCCATGAAGCCCTGATTTTCAAGTTGTCGAGGTACTTTCTGGTAGCTGCCATGAAGTTCTCTTCAGTGATTCTCCAACCTGCTGAAACAGAAGGGAAGAGTCCGCCGCGGTTGTCTTTGTGGAAACGTGAGGACAGGTCGTAGCGCAGGTTGCACTCGAGCAGATATCTCTCGTTCCAGTTATAGCTCAATCGGCCGAAACCGGATCTGATTGCCCATGAAGAATAGCCGGAATCGTTGCTCATTGTCTCCGGATCTCCAAGACTGAGGGTAGGCTCCTGCTCTGTGCTGAGATTGTTTCTTGAAGCTTCGAACATGCGGGCAGTGTACCATTCCTGGGACATACCGACAACTCCGCCGAGGTTGTGCTTTCCGAAGTGGAAGTCAAAGTTGCTCTGAAGGATGAATGTCTGCTGGATATTTCTGTAGTCAATGTTCTTGATGGAGTTCGGTGACTGGTATCTGTTGGTCTCCCCATTGTCCGGATTGACGAAAGTGATGGTCTTCTTGAGAATGTCTTTCAATCCGTTGTAGGATGTGAGGTTATATGTCGCGCTGACGTCCCAGCCCTTGAGAATGTCCACTTTGACAGTTTCCATTATCGAGAGTTCGTCTGCATCTGTCTTGATCCTGCCGCCGTCGTACAGGACAGCTACCGGGTTGGTGTTGCCACCGCCTGCTGCCCTTGCGACCGACGTATGCCCATGATCCGTCAGTGAAGCGGAGAGGAGCATTAGGTGCAATTCTCATTGCATTGTAGATGGCTCCGCCGCCGCTGGTGAGCGAACTTACAGGAGAAGTCACTTTTGTGGTGGTGTATCCGATGTTGGATGAGATGGTGACTCTGTCGATGAGTTTCGTGTTGATTTTGAAACGTATGTTGTGCCTGCGCTCTCCGGTGCTGTTTCCGGCTGTGAGACCGTCCTGGTCGAAGTATCTGTAGGACAGCATGTAACCGCTGTTGCCGAGTGTTCCGTTGAGGCTGACAGAGTAGTTCTGCTGAGGGGCCACCTTCTTGAGGACTTCGCCGACCCAGTTGGTGTTTCCGAAATAGTTAGGGTCCGAGTTGTTGCGCACCTTGTCGAAATGTTCAGGAAGCCAGGCTGCCGGGCTGCCTACATTCTTTCTTGCCTCGTTGTCGAGGGTCATGAACTCGATCGCGTCGCACATCTCCGGCAGTCTTGTCGGAGTCTGTATTCCGGCATAGGCTGAGAAGTTGATTCTTGTGACGCCGTCTTTTACAGTGGCGAGTTTCTTGGTGGTCACGAGAAGGACACCATTTGCTGCCCTGGCTCCGTAGATTGCTGCGGAAGCCGCGTCCTTGAGGACTGATACGCTTTCGATGTCTTCCGTGCGCGCGCTGACGGCAATCCCGGAGCAGCTGACGCAGCAGGAATATGACGATTTGCTGCGCGGAACCGATGCGGACTGTTTCATTCCGCTCTGGGCCTCCGCGGCCAAGGGCGAGGGACACCCTCTGATGGATGAGACGACCTATGCGTTCATTTCCTTCTGCAAGGAGCACGGTTATAGCCCTGCGCGCATTGACGGCAACCCCGAGGATTACATCGGTTCGCAGCTCGAGGCGCTGGCGCATTTTTACGCGTGTGCGGCTGTGGACGAAGCTTATCTGGACGCGGCGGCATTTCTCGAGGATCGGTTCCTGGCCGATACCATCCATGCGTATGCGCAGGCCCTGCGCAGCTACCGGCAAAGTGGCGAGGCCATCGAGGTGCTGAAACTTCTCGAGGCGTTTCTTGCCGGGGGCAGTCCGGAGCTCCCGGATAACGACAAAACGCGCGCGCTTCTGCGGGACATGGCCAAAATCAAACCGCAGCCGCCGCTTCCGGTCGAGCAGCCGCACATCATCAACAGCGCCGGCATCAACAACTGCGGCGGCAAATGCAAGATCAACATCACCGTCGCCGAGGGCTGCGCGCTGGAAATCAGCACCGACAACTCCGACAACGACCCGCAGATTCGCGCCTGCCTGCGCGGCAGAAGCTACCGCCGGACCTTCCTCACGCCAAAGCGCCTGCGCTATCCTATGAAGCGCGTCGGCGAACGCGGCAGCGGAAAATTTGCGCGCATCAGCTGGGAAGAAGCCCTGGATATCCTTACTTCTGAATATATCCGCATCCGGGATACCTACGGACCCGGCTCCCGCTATGTGA
>OLOU01002091.1_pt1 | contig 12028 bp, 12 predicted proteins | sample 1672101 | NCBI WGS metagenome assembly OLOU01 (sample SAMEA3136645, study PRJEB25190) | human gut metagenome | biome: human gut; feature: human-associated habitat; material: faeces | place: Austria | collected 2013
GTAATATAGACCAACTGGTACTCGCGCAGAATCCGTCCTTTCTGCGCATTGAAAAAATAACCGGTAGGATGATCCTTCAACGGATAAGGAGAATTAGGCTGGATAGACTGAAAGCCCACAGTATTTACCCAAAGACCATATTTCTGGTCCATGTCATTTACAATAAGGTACTTAAACTCTACTCCTAAATCATTATAATTTTTAGTCATAACACGTGCCTTCCATAATAGCTCCGGAACAAAAATAGAGATTATTTATGAAAAATCCCGTCCGCAGCGAATATTATTCATCACGGACGGGAATAGACATGTAACCTAAAATAGCGCTTGCCTTAAAAAGCTTTATGATACAGAGCTTCTATATCTTCCACAGATATAGAAGCTCTGATTGCCACCGGTGCAGACATCATTGAAAGCATCGATAGCCAATTGATGCAAATCCTCTTCCCTAACATTGATTTCACGCAACCGCTGTGGAATGCCAATACTTAAAGACAATTTCCGGACAGCATCAATAGCAGCACATATACCTTCTTCCACGCTCATACCTTCCGTATTGACTCCCATCGCCTTCGCAATATGGACATATTTAGGAGCAGCCGGGGACGCTGCATTATACTCCATTACGTAAGGAAGAAGCAATGCGTTGGCCACCCCATGCGGAGTGTCATAATGGGCACCCAAAGGATGGGCCATGGAATGAACGATGCCCAGACCGACATTGCTGAACCCCATACCGGCAATGTATTGCGCTTGAGACATGGCCTCGCGGGCAACCGGATCGCTGCCATTGTCTACGGCAGCTTTCAAATGGACAGCAATTATTTCAATGGCTTTCAGTTCGAACATATCCGACATAGCCCATGCACCCGGCGTTATATAGCTTTCTATGGCATGAGTCAGTGCATCCATACCGGTTGCAGCAGTCAATCCTTTCGGCATGGAATACATCAGCTCCGGGTCAACAATAGCTACTGCCGGAATATCATTAGGGTCTACACAAACCATCTTTTTTTTGACCTCTTCGTCAATGATAACATAATTGATGGTCACCTCAGCAGCAGTTCCCGCCGTAGTAGGTAAAGCAAAAGTAGGGACAGCCTTTTGACGAGTATCCGCCACACCTTCCAGAGACTTCACATCTGCAAAATCCGGATTATTCACAACAATACCAATACCTTTTGCCGTATCAATGGAAGAGCCGCCACCCAAAGCCACGATAAAATCGGCACCGGATGCCTTGAAAGCAGCCACACCGTTCTTCACATTGTCAATGGTGGGGTTCGCCTTAATATCGGAATAAATTTCATAAGCAAGACCTTCCTTGTCCAGCAGATCGGTTACCTTTCCGGTCACACCGAACTTGATCAGATCCGGATCGGAACATACGAATGCTTTCTGAAAAGCATGAGCCTTTGCTTCGGTTACGATTTCTGCGATTGCTCCTGCACCGTGATAAGATGTCTGGTTGAGCATAATTCTGTTTGCCATGATACATAATCTCCTTTCGACATAAAAACGATCTTATTGATAATTTTATTCTAACTGTAAACATCGCATAAAGAAAGTGACAGTTTGCCCCAACTGTCACTTTTTACAGAAATTTCATACTTTATCCGTTACTTTTGTTAGTTTTTCACAAATATTTTTGGTTATTTTTCCTCAACGTAATACGCCTAACTGCTGAAATAATTCTGTCACCGGTGCCGGAAATGCACTTACTAGCAGCGCCGCCATCTGCTCCGGAGTTCTCTCCTTCGGAGCAAATATCCATTCCACGGTCATATCAATGGAGCCTCTGCAATAGAGCCGCAGTGGGAATAAAATATTCTCTTCGGGCTGTCTGCCGGTCTTACGCCTGATCAGCTGTGTATAAAAATCCAGGATCAGTTCGTAGTCATGTTCCCTCAGGGAATTATGATCGTCCGAGCGGAATGCTCCCGCGAAAAAGACCCTCTCCTTCTGAATAAATTCAAACTTTCTGGTTAAACCTTCGTATACGGTAAGCCCATCCCCCATCTGTGCAAAAGATTCCAGTAAGAGCTTATCAAAATACCAGTTGATCAGGTCGTATTTGTCCTGGAAGTTCCGATAAAAAGTCTGTCTCGTCACGCCACAGGTCTGCACGATCTGTGTCACGGTCATGGCATCGGTGCCGGAAGCCGCCATACACTTTTTTGCTGCTTCCGCCAGGCGGTATTTTGTTTTATCCACTGAAGTTTCTTTTGTACTCATTTCGCCTTACCTCTGATCTACTACCGTTCCCGGCTTTACATAGTTTTCCGGTAATTCTGCTTCCAGAAAAGCCGCAGCATCCCTGACGCAATCCACGCATTCTCTCTTCACGACACCGTCGGTAATGCCCTTTAATTCCTTACAGATCACTGTTCCGTTCTGTCCCTTGAAGCGATTGATGATCTTCCGGGATCCCTGCATTGTCCGCTGGGGATTCTTGTTGATCAGTCCCAGAATATTAACCGCTCCGATGACGGCTCCACAGGTGGCTTCCATACTGCCACCGATACCTGCCGCGAAGCCCTGGGTAAGATTCCTCACTGTCTCCTCGTCAATTCCCGCCAGATCACAGTACGTGCACGCCACTGCCTGCGCACAGTTGTAACCACACATTTTTCTCTCTGCTGCCTGTTCCACTCTTGATTCCATAATTGTTGTTCCTTTTCGTTTGTCTTTTACAGGGATGTTTATCATATATATCTTTTTATTTATTATAACAGAAACCGACTGCTTGGTAAAAGAAAAAGCAAAAAGAAGTTGCCTTTATTTTTTATCCATGCTATTCTAATACTGTAATTATTTCTTTTTATAATTCTGAATAGTATTCGATATAGGAATCCTTATTTTTCCCCACGTTTATTATTGTAATGCCTATACTTGTATTCTATCATTGTGCATATTATACTTGTAATCAACAAGGGAGGGTTCTTATGAAAAACAAACCGCAGACCAAGCCACAAACGAAGAAGGAGAACGAGCATATGCAATCTGTAACAGCATCACGTCCTTGTACTATCACCGATTCCATTACCCAATCATGCCAGGAAATCCGAAAAATGAGAGATGGCAAAATACCGGAGAAGTCCCTGGACCAACTTTTCTCAGACATTGAACAATGGTGCAAAGAAGGTGGTGAATAAATGTATACCGTTATTCCCACTGCAAGATTTGAAAAAGACATCAAATATTACATAAAGAAGAAAAGATATTTCCATATCGGTGAAGATATCCGGCAGATAACTAACGAACTTCAGCAAGGGCACCTTATTGGAACGGAAATTCCCGGATTAAAAATTTCGGATCACGGACATATTTTTAAGGTTCGCAGCATTAATACTGATACACATTCTGGGCGATCCAATGGATATCGCATTTTATATTATGCTATTAGCGAGGAGTTAAAAATCTATCTGCTTACTATTTATTCTAAAAAGGATGATAATAACATTCCTTCTGACAATGAAATTATTTCTTTAGTTAACACTTACTGTGTATAAACTCTTTATTATTCCAAACTGTTTTAAGTGTATAAAAAATTCCTACAAATTTTAAAATCATGTTGACATTGCCGTGGGAAGATGTTATTATCATTCTTGCGTGATGCGAGATGATTATTATTTTGTATCGCTATGCGGAAGTGTCGGAATTGGCAGACGAGCAAGACTAAGGATCTTGTGGTAGCAATACCGTGTGGGTTCAAGTCCCATCTTCCGCATTATAGAAGCTCTTAAATTCAGAGAAACACTGGATTTAAGGGTTTTTTTGTTGCTATAAAAGCTGTGTAACTTTTATCTCGGATGTGGTAAAATATACATAGTTTTTGAATTAGTCTTGCACGGCTATTCTGAAACAAGTACGGTATCAAAAATGGCTATCGCAAAAAGGAAAAATGAGGTTATGGCAAAAAACTGCAACAAAACATTCGGTCAGGCATTGTCTGCCTACTATCACGAAAAACGAAGCGAGGGCATAAAGGACGGCACTATTGCTACCTACAAGATGCACTTAGATTACTTCTCTAATGCGTTTAATAACTTCTTAGATGTACCCTGCAATGAGTTTAGTAAGATGGATTATACATACTTCCTAGACTGTCTGAATGCGGATGATAAAAAGAACAAGATAACCAAGCAGACCTATTGCAGAAGCGTTAAAGCGTTCCTGTACTGGTTGATGGAAAATGAATACATCACTAAAGAGAACCATTTTAAAGTGAACATTCCAAAAGCACAAAAGGTCATAAAGGTCACCTATACGGATGAAGAGTTGAAAATACTACTGCAAGACCCAAGACCCTGTAGCTATAGCCAGTATCAGACCTGGGTATATATAAATTTCGTAATTGCAACAGGACTAAGAGAATCAAGCATCCTGTCAATTAAAAAGAAGCAATATAGCCCTAACGATTTCTGTGTCTTAGTTCTTGAAACAAAGAATGATAACGCTCTCACCGTTCATTTGAACGTTGATATGTGCAACATTCTCAATGAATACATAAGTATCTTTGAATTGAACGATAGTGACTACCTTTTCTGCGCTCAAGGAGGCAAGAGAATGTCACGTTCAACCATAATAGACAACGTTGCAAAGTATAACCGTTCCCGTGGAGTCACCAAAACGAGTATCCACTTGTTCAGACATACCTTTGCCAAAAGATTCCTTGAAAACGGCGGCTCTGTGGTAGACCTACAACGTTTGTTAGACCATGCAAGCCTTGAGACTACAATGCAATATGTCAGAGACTATTCCCTTGATGTTAAAAAGACAGTTGAGGTATTCAATCCCCAAAAAGAATTTACAAGTGTACGGAAGAAAAACGCTATAAATCGTAAACGGAAATTAGAGTAGAATAAACTAACAAAAAACACCTCCAAGTTGGGGGTGTTTTCTGATTTATATATTTAATATTAGTAACCATTACTGAAACAGCCATTCTGGCTCCTGACCTATTCCAAAAGGATTATTTTCTTCTATATTTTTATTGGAGGAATCTTCTCTGCTCTGTTGGTCACTTCTCTCTGCATCAGGATTGCTGGATGCTTTTTCAATGCTCTGCAAATCTTCCACAATGTCAGATACCTTCTTTTGCTCCGACGATTCGTTTCTTTTCGCCCGTAACCTTGCCTGTCTTTCTCTTGACGTTTTTCGTTTCTGGCACGCCATTTCATAATTGTATATTTGTTGTGGACAAGTAAGAAATTTTCCCTCTTCCACACTATCATCACACACAACATACATTTCATGATTATTGACTAAGTCATGGATTATCTCGCTCGTTACACCCATATCCAGATCACAGCAATAACTGCAATCCTGTACCAACGTTTGATAATAAATTCCGTCATCCACTCTGACCTTCCAACCATTCTTGCACATCTCTGTTCTTAAATAGAAAATAACTGCAATTACCACTGATCCATGCTTTTTTCTAAGCATTCTGATTGTCGGATTAGATAAAAAATCAATCTCAAAAGTCAAATAATCCAGTTTTTGTTTATATGTCACACCATTTTCGCTTTCCAACGGTGGATATTTTTCCTGTAATTCCTTAAAAATTGTATTATCAATAATAGTCTTTTTAATAATTGCCATCTAAATCACTTCCTTCCAAATTTATTCTCAGCAACACTGCATATCAATACACTTACAATTTCAAAACATTCCAAATCATCTACATTATCATTACAGACATACGCTTTTGTTATCTATAACTTCTATATATACTCACGTACAACTTTAAGGTATGTCACGCGTGAGTAATGCGCTTTCTTTAATTTTTAATTGTAGAAAGTCCTCTTTTATGTCTCTTTAAATACCTTTGTACATCATTAAAGCTATGACAATCTTCTCCGTTCACAAAAAATCTGATGTACTGTGGTGATTCAATATTACAAATCTCATCTTCATCCGCCCATGTATCTTTATCAATATCCGCATATATCTCACAGAAGATTCCTTTTTCTTCCCATATATATATTCTGACATCTGTTAATTCTTCAAATGAATAGGTGTCCGTTATAACATCATCACTGTATTTGTAAAATATATTAAAATCTTCATCTGTTTCTATCTCTCCTTTTTTCAATATTGCAAACAACTCTTTATTCATTCGCATCATCTCCGTTCAATCAATTCGTACTCTAATCTTCTTCTTTGTTTGGTTGTTATATTATAATCATATTCATATTTATCAAATCTGTCAATACATTTTCTTCTTTTTTTGGTTATTATTTTTTTCACAAAAAAAGACTGCCGCACCAACTGTACGACAGCCTTTTTCACAAGCATTTCACCTATATCTCTGATAGTAATAAATATCATTCTACTCTCTATATCTATCACTCAGATCATTAAACTCCTTGTCAGATATTCCAAAATCTTTATATCCTATGAGGTCATTTCCATCCTCATCCCAAACCCATACATAAGATTCTATGGTATGATCTTCAATTTCATCCCAGTCCTTCCAGTTACAGGCTGTCAAAAATTCATCATGCACTTCATTGTCTTCATCGTCACCATCTTCCATATAAAGGCAATCTTCTTCAGGGAAAATCATAATTCCTGCACAATATCCATCTTCATTGCCATAGCACATTTCAACGCTTCCTGAATATTCATCATTTATGTCATCTAATCTGAATCCATATTTCAGCAAACAACGATGTCTTTCCTCAAGGCTCTCACATTTCTTTAAATCTTCCAGTAATTTTTTAATCTCCATATCCATCATCCTTTCTTTTTTTAATCTATGTTTTTCAAATTGCTTCTTTGTTTGGTTTCTATGTTTATACAATACAGCTGTTTTCATTTTTTGTCAATATATTTCTTCTTTTTTTGGTTATAATTTTCTTTACATTCTTTTTCCCTTCGTTTATTATGGAAGTACAAAGGAGGGAGCTATATGTTTTTTTTCTTTCCCAAAGGACAATATCCTGTCGCTTACACCAGTATTACTACAAAAACATCTAAAAAAGCCATCGCTGAAATAGGGTTTGAAAGTTGGATGCAAAATACAGCCGCATATAAATCATTAGTATCAGCTTTACCGCAGATACAGCAAGCAGATGATAAAGACAAACACTTTTACGCATCTTTTTTTGAGGATATTCGTTTAGAATCTGATGGCTTAAACAAAAAACAAATTGATGATCACGCAAATTTATTTTGTGATATTATGTCAAGCCACAACAAAAAGCGTCTCCGCCTGAACTGGCTCATTGATAACTTTACTGTCGGCTGCATTTATATTACAGACATTCACGTATTGGGAGACAGCATAGAGGAAATTGTAAGCATCTACGAACGTTGCATCAAAAACGAAAAAGTAATCTGCGTAATAGACAACTCAAAGCAGGATCGCATCGGTGAATATAGCTTATGTGATATTTCTGGGAGTGCCTATCCCATTGATTATCAATGGAGCGTCGTTAATGCTCTTACTTCCTTAAAGGACAATGGCTCCTCCAAAGCCATCCTTGGTAATGCAAGAGGAACCAACAAGCTCATGCTCACGCAAGATTTTTGGAATGCCTATTTCCTATTTGAAATAACAATGGAGCTTCCAGAAGATATGGCTGTTACTCTCAGTGGAATGTCAAAAAATTCATTCATTACAAAATGTTTGGAAGTGGAACGTTGCTATGATCAGTTAATGATTCGTGTAGATGCCAAATTTTATACCTATGAAGAAGCCTTGCATAAAACCTTGGCATTGAAAGGACTAACGGAAGAACAATTCTACACTGTTCCCAAACGTTTGGGAGTACTGCCCTCTTCACCCAAAATATCTTTTGATGAATTGAGAGCCTCCATGACAAGTTATGAAGCCGCCACGCAGGATAAAGTTTCGTTGCAAGCCCAGCTTGAACATCTTTGTGCCGAGTATGATTTGCCTAAGATGCTCTACCTCACCTATAAACGCTATTGCATGAAGCAAGATAACCCCAGTAAGAAAACTTTTTCAAAGTTTTTCCACTATGATGATCTCAAAATAACCTCCTATCGCACTTTTGCCGATAGCATCAAACAAACCAGTGAACTCATGGGAAAAGCTGCTTATACAGAACTGTGTAGAAATTTCTTGCGCCCCCTCTATGGCTTTGAAATCAACTAACCCTGCTCTTTTAAAAAAGGAATCGCCAGTCTGTGACGATTCCTTTTTATATGGCTTTATTTAAATGTTTCTACCCAGTATCCAGTATAAACGTATGAACCTGTTTCTACTCCATCCTTGTAAATGGGGTTTCTCTTATAGAAGACACTAATACAAGTCCAGTTTTTAGTTCTTACTGCTTCGATATTGGCTTTGTGTCCTGAAGAATTTATCCATGCGTCAAATATCTGTTGTACACTTGGGTTATTTCCTTTATAATCAGGATTTCCCATCGCAATATTCTCTGAACATTCACATCCCCATCCAGCAGGTCTGGCGTGATCCCAAAGATAAGAAGTTTCTACTGCTCTTAAATCTGTATACTCATTCATATAGCCTGTTCTAAATTCAAGTGTATTCAAACCCTTACTTGAACGATACTCATTTACTAAGTTAAACATTTCCTGCTCTTCTTCATCATTATAGTGACCTATCACCATTTCCTGATTGCCATCGGCATTTGTAAAATAGTATACACTGTCTGTTCCATCCGTGGTCAGCATAGGAATTTCCTCTGTGTCAAGAAGTGCCTGACACTTGGTACATCTCAGTTCTTTAGATCCTGCCACACCCAGTTCTGCTTCCTGTACTGTCTTCCATTCACCGTCATCATGACCTGTAGCCTGTGTTTCATTGATTTTCTTGGTATCTCCACAGTTCTTACAGGTTTCCAGTGTATAGCCGCCTTCTGTACAGGTTGCATCTACTGTGGATGTCACTACATAATCATGCTCCAGCTTTTCAATAGGTTCTGTGTAGCTGTCATTACAGTTGGTACACTTATAGGTTACAGAGCCTGCTACACCACAGGTTGCCTGTTTTTCTGATTCTACATAGTGGTGTCCTGTAGCTTTAATCTCTGTTACTTCTGTATGTCCGCAGTTTTCACAGGTAAGCGTAGAAGACCCCTTCTTCGTACAGGTTGCTTTTACCACTACAGCATCCCCATACTTATGTCCTGTCGCAGGGATTACTGTATTGATCACACTTCCGCAGGCACAGGTCTTCTTCACATAACCATCTGTAGTACAGGTGGCTGCTCTTGTATCCGTCACATAATTGTGTGTATGTGGAAGTTTCTCGATCACTCTGGAATCTGTCTGCGTTCCACACTCTGTACAGCTTCTGATCTCCAGTCCCGTTGCATCTTCCGTTGCAGGAGTTTTCACTGTCCACTCCCCAGGTGTATGCGCTTTCTTGGCAATCTCTTCTGTATAAGAATCTCCACACTCACAGGTGTAGGTAATAGAACCTGTCTTACTGCATGAGCTGTCTTCCCTTGCTGTTTCCACATAATTGTGTACATGGGGAGGAAGCTTTTCAATGTCCTCTGTGATTCTGCTGTCGCATCTGCTACATTCCTTATGCTTTTCGCCTTCCGATTCTTCTGTGGCTTCCTTGTCAATGATCCAGTCCCCATAGTCATGTCCTAATGCAGGAATGCTTCTGCTCTCACTGTAGGAACACAGGGAACAGGTTCTCTGCTCTGTACCTGCACTTTCACACTGCGCTGCGGTTATTTCTTTCCATTCTCCCATGGAATGTCCTGTTGCAGGGAGTGTTTCTGTTTTCAGGACTGCTCCGCATTCTGTACAGGTTATCTGCTTCGTTCCATCCTCTGTACAGGTTGCACTGGTAACAACTTTCCAGTCACCTTCTGTATGTCCTGTGGCAGGAATTGTCTCTGTCTTCATCTCAATATGGCAGACACTGCATTCTGTATGCTTGGAGCCTGTTGCCGTACAGGTAGCTTTCACATCAATGATGAAATCACTCTCCGTATGTCCTGTTGCAGGAGTAACGACTTCCGTTGTCTTTCCGCAGATAGAACAGGTCTTCACCGTAATTCCATCGCTTGTACAGGTCGCATCCTTAGAAGACGTAATCTGATATGTATGGTCATGAGGTTTTACAGGAATATCCTCTGTTTCCAACGTTGCCTGACAGTCAGGACAGATTTTTTCCTTCAATCCCATTTCTGTGTAAGTAGCTTCCTTGGTTACTTTCCACTCTGCATTCTTATGATTTGTTCTGGGTAAGATCACCTTATCCGTCAGTCCACAACGGCACTCATACAATTCATAGCCATCTGTAGTACAGGTTGCAGGCTGTGATTCCAACAAGGTGGTATGTTCACAGGTATGCGGAAGCTTGGAAATGGTCTGTGTCTCCAACGTAGTACCGCAGGAAGTACACTTTCTTACCTTCTGACCCTCTTCCAAATCTGTAGCTGCCTTTACAACTTCCCATTCACCAGCCGTATGCCCTGTTGCAGGAAGCTCTGTCTTGTAGCTGTCACCGCATTTAGAACAGGTAAAGGTGTCTGAACCATCAGAAATGCAGGTTGCATCTACATGACCTGTCTTTTCATAAGTGTGCCCTGTCTTAGGAATATCTACTTTCATGGTAGAGCCACAGCGGCACTCCATGATATAATATCCATCCATTGTACAGGTTGCATCTACTCTTGTCTTCTCTGTATTGTAATCATGTGTATGCGGAAGTTTGGCTATCGTTCTCTCATCTGTCTGTCCACAGCCATTTTCACAGGCAGCTCTCTCCAGTCCCTCTGCCAGATCCGTTGCAGGAGTTACTACTACATAATTTACAAAGCTGTGTCCTAATGCAGGAATCGTTGTGTCAGAAAGTTTCTTATGGCAGATGCTGCATTCTTCATGCTTTTTACCATTCTGTTCACAGGTTGCCGCTTCATCAATCACAGTTTCATAATGATGCTCTAAGGCAGCAACTTCTCTTGTCTCTTCTTTTCCGCAGGCAGAACATACTCTCTTTTCCTCTCCCTGAACTTCACACTTGGGAGCAATCGTTTCCGTCCATGCGCCGAAGCTGTGTCCTGTTGCAGGGATCTCTGCCGTCTGAATCACCGCATGACATTCTGTACACTCTGTATGCTTTCTGCCTGCTTCTGTACAGGTTGCACTCTTATCAATATCTGGATCATCATAAATCCATGCGCTTTCCGTATGATCTTTCTTAGCGATCACTTCTTCATAAGTGTAACCGCAGTTATCTCTTTCACAGGTGTACTTCTTATTGCCTTCCTTAGAACAGGTGCTGTCTACTACAACAGGCTCTCCAAACTTATGTCCTAATGCCGCAATCTTATTGCCTTCCACTACTGCATTGCAGACAGAACAGGTATAAGTATAAGTTCCCTCTTCTGTACAGGTTGCTTCCTTGGTGGTAACAATGTTGCTCTCCGTATGTCCTTTTGCTGCGACAGCTCTGTTTTCTGTACTTCCACAGCTTGTACATTTCCTTGTCTCTTCCCCTGCTTCTGTACAGGTTGCAGCCTTTACAGTAGACCAGCTTCCATAACTATGACCAGTTGCCGCAATCGTTCCTGTTTCCGTTGTTTTCCCACAGGTAGAGCATTTCTTATAAATATGTCCCTGTGCTGTACAGGTTGCATTTTCTACAATTTCCTTACCATAATCGTGTCCTGTTGCACTGATGCTGTCCGTATAGCTAGAACCACAGATTGTACAGGTATATGTCGTATATCCATCGCTTTCACAGGATGCACTTCCGCTTGAAGTTACTACATAAACATGATTATGCGGAATGACCGCAATTACCTCTGTTGCAAGCAATGTACCGCAGTTCGTACATCTACGTTCCTGTAGTCCCTCTGCGGTTTCCGTCGCCTTTAAGGTTTCTACCCATTCACCTGATTTATGCGCCGCCAACGGTAACTTATAAGTGTAAGAATATCCACACTCCGTACAGGTCTCCTCTGCTTCTCCTTGTACAGTACAGGTAGATTCCGTAAGTATCTTTGATGAGAATGTGTGGATATGCGCATTCTCAATATCCTTGCTTTCCTCTGTTGTGCCTG
>OLOU01002096.1_pt1 | contig 12005 bp, 11 predicted proteins | sample 1672101 | NCBI WGS metagenome assembly OLOU01 (sample SAMEA3136645, study PRJEB25190) | human gut metagenome | biome: human gut; feature: human-associated habitat; material: faeces | place: Austria | collected 2013
AATTGCTCTGGCAAAACATGGAAGAAGCCGTGCAATCAATGCAGAGAATCCACATTGATTGCATATGACGGGGCCTCCTATAAAGAAACGGCTGATCTTACTTTCTCATTGATTTCCAAAGCATTGGATATGGACAAGCCGAATCCCGGCACAGAGACTGAGGCAGGGGAGTACTATCTCGATTCTTTGGCCGTGGCACCGGAATTCCGTGGCCACAGCATAGGCAGCATATTGATACAGAATGCATTGGAAGAAGCGCAGGCTCTTGGATTTACGAAGGCGACTCTTCTTGTGGACAGCAGGAAGGACTATCTTCAGCGCCTCTATGGCCGTCTCGGCTTCGAGAACGGAGAGACGGTGACATTCTTTGGGGATGAATATATAAAAATGTATCAGGAGATATAAGAATGAAGAGATTTTTCGTGTCAATGCTGATGGCCCTCGTGCTGTCGGCATTGTCTTTCGCGCAGAACGGAAGGATAGTCACCGACGAGTGGCTGAGTCAGAACTACACCAAACGTGAGGTCATGGTAAAGGTCCGTGACGGCATACATATATATACTGTACTCTATGAGCCGAATCAGGAATATCTTGCAAAACTCGGCAGAAAAACCTCTCCGGTTATGCTTCAGCGCACTCCTTATTCACTGAAGCCTTATGGGCTCGCTCCCGGAGAACTTGGCGGGAAGAAGGCCGGTTCGGGGTTCGGTGGCTCTCTCAAGGGAGATATGGCCAATTATGTGGCTGACGGCTATATAATTGTGTATCAGAATGTAAGGGGCAGGATGCTGAGCGAAGGAAAATACGAGCAGATGCGCCCTTATGTGTCCGGCATTGACGGCGCTGCCGATACCGTCTATGTGAAAGGAGTCGTGCAGACCGATGATGCCACGGACGTCTATGATTCGATAGAGTGGATATTGGTCAATACCGCGAACAACGGCAAGGTCGGAGTGAAGGGAGTTTCATATCCGGGATTCTATGCAACGCTGGCCATATTGTCCCGTCATCCTGCCATCAAGGCGGTTTCGCCGCAAGCGCCTGCTACTGACTGGTATATGGGCGATGATGCACATCACAACGGGGCACTGTGCCTGACAGATTCATACAGATTCGGTTCCGGCTTCTATCGCGAAATGAAGAAGCCAGCTACGGTAGCTCCTTCAAGCCTTGTCCGCATTGACGGGAATATCTATGACTATTTCAAGGGCAAGTCCATTTCCGAATTGTCAGCCTTTTTCGGCGACTCTCTCCGTTTCTGGAGCCAGATGATGGTCCATCCGAATTACGACGCCTTCTGGAAAGACAGGGACCCGAGCCGCCATCTTAAGAATATCGCCGTTCCTGTGATGGTTACGGGCGGATTCTATGATGCCGAGGACTGCTATGGCGCATTCCGTACCTATGACATGCTGAAGAAAATGTCACCAGACTGTCCGCTCTACCTCACTGCCGGTCCATGGTATCACGGAGGCTGGAACAACCGCTCTGCAAGACATCTTTCCGACGCGTGGTTCGGCGAGGCTACCGGCGCTTATTATCAGGACAATGTGGAATATCCGTTCTTTGCATATTATCTGGACGGCAAGGACTGCGGCGAAAGACTTCCGCGCGTAAATATCTGTCCTTCAGGCGAGACCATGCGCGGCGTTATGGAAAACCGGAACGTGACAGATTTGTGGGAAAGTTACGATGTATGGCCGCCTGTAGAGATGAATTTCAGGAAACTCTATCTTTCGGGAGAAAATTCATTGACCTTCGGACAAGGCGGAGAGGCTTATTCAATGTCTTCTGAGCCAATGTCTTATAACCGTTCCATCACATCTGATCCCGCTTCTCCTGTTCCTTACATGGACAGTGACGCGAACAGCCGCGACAGGGCCTATATGGTTGCTGACCAGAGATTCAGTTCGGCACGCAATGATGTCGCCACCTACACGTCACCTGTTCTGGAAAAGGAGCTTCATCTCGCAGGACCGGTCAATGTTCATGTAAGCGTCTCCGTCACGCCTGAGGATAATGCACGCCTGACAGACGCGGATGTCATTGTGAAACTGATAGATGTCAGACCTGACGGCTACCAGATGCTGGTCAGAGCTGATGTCATGCCGCTCAGATTCAGAAAAAGCTTCGAGAAACCGCTGCCGCTCAAGTCAGGCAAGAAGGTCAATGCGGATTTCACGATGTGTGACATTGACCATCATTTCCTCCCGGGGCATACGCTTATGGTGCAGGTGCAGGCTTCCTGGTTTCCGCTCATTGCCATGAACCCTCATACTTATCTGAAGAATCAGTATGAAGCAGAGGCTACAGACTACAAGAAAGCGGTCATGACCATCTGGTCAGCAGAGAGTTATCTGGAACTGCCGGTCATTTCGTTCTGATTCTGTGAAAACTCCATCCGAGGCCGATCATCAAGTTGTTCGGCCTCTTCAAGTCTGTAAGCTTGTAGCCGATATTCAGGAAAAGACGCTTGGAGAGACTGGCCTTGAGATTGAACACCTGGTAGAATCCGTCGAAATCGCTTCCGTTATAGATGATGTTGTGGCCGACGCCGACTCCTACCGTGAAAATCGGCATTATCAGCTCTGCCCTGAGTGAGAGGCCTGCTGCCAATGATTCTTTCAGCGGAGGTCTTCTGACGAGCAGCTTTATCCCGTCTTCAGTATAGTCAGTGCCTGCTATATGGCTTCTGAGGTTGGCGCTCTCATCATATTGCAGATCCACGGAAAGGCCTGCTGCAAAGCACTTTCCGACGCGGTACATAGGGTTTAGGTCAATGCCGGCCACAGCGAACTTGTTTCCGAGTATATAGGCATTGTCCTCATACATGAGACCTTTCGAGCGCAGAGCGCCGTAAAGTGTCACGTTCAGCGACATCCTGTTTATGAATCTGCTTTCATCTCTCTCATCCGGAATGCTGCAATAAGGCCTGGTGCCTGACCAGATGTCATTGAATCCGTAATCTGCTTTGCGGCTCAGCTTTGCGCCCGGTTTTCTCATGCTGCATTCTCCGAAACCGTAGGTGCCGCCCACCTTGATGCCCAATGTGTTTACTCCGGCGTTGGGATATCTCGTGTTGCCGTTAGAAAAATGCGAAATATCGACTCCGAAGAACAGAGTCGCCTGATTTACAGGGCGGTAGGTGAGGATGAGACTCGCATTGATATAGGCATTGACCTTGCTGCCTACTACGGTGTTGTAGATGTTGGATTTGCCGTCAAGTTCCTCGTCGTCGTGAAATGGCTTCCAGCCGAATGATGCGCCGAAATTCCATTCATAATCAAGTGAGAGGCGGCTGGCAAGTCTGCATATCTGTGCTCCCTGGAATATATAGACCGCAGTCGGCATGCCGATTTCCTTCTTGTCGAAAAAGGTGTTCCAGCCTACTCCGATTCCCTGATATGCGGTAGGAAACAATGTCCCGAATGTGCTGGACGCGGGGAACTGGTAGGAGTATTGAAGATGTGCTGATGCGCTGTAGTTCAGGGGCTTGCCTGTTCCGTTCTCTCCTCTGAAGAACTTATGGGTCGGCATCAGCCATGCTCCTCTGGCATTGATTCCTATTCTGTGTGTGGATGGAGTGTTGCGTGTGGAATCGCGCGAAACCGAGCATGACGCAGACGTGTGGGCCGAACCGGTCCAAACATTCAGTGTCATCAGCAATATGGTCAGAAGGGTAGCCCGCAGAATCTTTTTCACAACTTTCCGTCTTGGTTTTTACAGAGACCGAAGTTAATCCCTTTTTCCAATGTTTCCAAAAATTTTTGCTTGTGGAGCAGCCGGTAAAGTCATTTTGCATATTTTGCGCAAATGTTATAAATTAGCACTTTTGAAGAAAAAATCGGAAAGATGACCAGAGAGGAACTAATAGAAAAAGTTAACGGAATTCTGTCAGAAGAGTTTGAAACAGATGTGACCGAAATGAGACCTGACGCACCTATGCTTGAGGTTCTGGATTTGGACAGTCTCGATATGGTGGATGTTGTCGTGCTCGTGGAGAAGAATTTCGGATATGTGATGAAGAAAGAGGATTTCGCCAAGATCAAGACTTTTTCTGACTTCTACGATTTCCTGCAGGCGAAAATCTGATTCGTCGCAATATTTTCGCGCAATGGCAAAGAACTGGCAGGGAAAGTCCCGCGGGGGACGTACTGGATATGAGATTTTCGTCTTTCTGATCAGACATTCGGGAGTCAGGACAGCCTATTGCCTGTTGGCCTTCGTGGCATTGTACTTTATTCCTGCTGCACCGCGTTCCACAGCGGACATCTGGCGTTATGCAAGAAAGATCTTAGGTTACGGACCGCTGAAATCTGCATTGTTCATCTACAGGAATTATTTTTCTTTCGGAAAATCCATCATTGACAGGGTCGCAATATCTTCAGGATTGTCGGACCGGTTCCATTATAAGTTCGAAGGCTACGATGCGCTGCTCGAGGCATTGGACGGGAACAGGGGAGCGATAGTCATAAGTGCGCATTTCGGCAACTGGGCTGCAGGAGAGCCGTTTTTCAGACAAGGCAATACCAAGATGTCGCTGGTGATGTATGACAATGAACATGCAGATATCAAGGAGGTCCTCGAGGAAAACCGTTCTGCTGACGCGTCTTTCAGGATCATTCCTGTAAACAAGGACCCGCTCGCGCACGTGTTCATGATATCGGAAGCCCTGGATGAAGGCGAACTTGTCTGCTTCCTCGGCGACAGATACGTGAACGAAGACAAACTCCTGACCTCTGAATTGATGGGGCACAAGGCTGATTTCCCGTTCGGACCATTCCATCTGGCGGCAAGACTGAAAGTTCCCGTGTTCTTCTATTTCGCTGTGCGTGAGAAAGATATGACATACAGGTTCAGTTTTGTCAATGCAGAAAAACCCGTCTCTCGTAAAGGTGGGGAAGACATGATATTGGGCCAATTCATCAAGTCATTGGAAAACGAAATGAAACAGCATCCGGAGCAATGGTACAATTACTATGACTTCTGGAAATTGAAAAAATAACTGACTATGGACAGCAAGTACAAGGGGAGAAGAATCTCGGCTCTCGACGCTCAGAGGGCGGCTCATGAAATCGCGTTTGCGCCTGTTGTGTTTCAGGTAAGCCGGCTCATGATCAATTACGGCATTTTCGAAATGCTCGAGGCTGCCGGGCGTAGTGTTCCTGCAGGACTGACCGCCGAAGAAGTGGCGGAAAAGGCAGGAATCTCGGTCTATGGCGCCAAAGTACTGTTGGAGTCGTCTCTGACTGCAGGAATAGTGTTCCTCAATGACGGACGATTCACTATTTCCAAAGTCGGATGGTTCCTTCTCAATGACCCGATGGTGCGTTCCGACATTGACTTCAATCATGACGTGAACTACAAGGGGCTTTTCCATCTGGACGAGGCTGTGCGCACAGGAAAGCCTGCCGGGCTGAAGGAGCTCGGTCCATGGCCGACATTGTACGAAGGCCTTTCTTCTCTGGAGCCCCAGGTGCAGAAAAGCTGGTTCGGCTTCGACCATTTCTATTCTGACAATTCATTCGAACAGGCTCTGCCACACATATTTGCGTTCCCGACAGCTACAATTCTCGACATTGGCGGGAATACAGGCCGTTTCGCTCTTAAAACCGTGGGCGAAAATGCCCAGGTCAATGTTACTGTGATGGATCTTCCGCAGCAGCTTGCTATGCTGAAGGACAACATTGACGGAAAACCCGGAGCCGAAAGGATCCATACTGTAGCAGGGAATCTGCTGAATCCGGAAACGGTGATTCCGGGCGGTTTCGATGTGGTCTGGATGAGCCAGTTCCTCGACTGTTTCTCTGAGCAGCAGGTAGTCAGCATCCTTTCACGTGTCGCTTCCGGGCTGAAGCCTGGCGCCCGTGTATATATTATGGAGACGCTCTGGGACAGGCAGAAGTTCGATACTGCGTCCTTCGACCTCGCGCAGACAAGCGTGTATTTTACCGCCATGGCCAACGGCAACAGCAAGATGTTCTACAGCAATGACTTGTTCAAGATGATTGAGACTGCCGGCCTGCGGGTGGATGAGATTGTCGATAATCTCGGCTATGGTCACAGTCTGATACGTTGTTCTCTTGCAAATGCTTAAAGGAAAGGTATTTATATCGGCCTCGGCGATGGTGACATCTCTCGGAGAAGGCGTGGAACGGAATTTTTCGGCCTTGCTTCGGGGAGAAGTCGGCGTGCGTCGTGTCGTAAACCCTCGTGTTTCCCAGTCTCCGGTTACAGCCGGGATTATTCCGGATTCTGTATATGATGCCTTATACGAGCGTTATGACAGGCAGCGGACATTGACATTGACGGAAATCATCGCAGTTCACTGCATCAGTTCCGTTCTCGTAAACCGCAGCGCGGACGACATCGGACTGGTGATAGCTTCCGCGAAGGGAAACATTTCGCTTCTCGAAGGCCATAGCGCGGAGTGGGCAGAGTTCCACGGGGAGACCGGAGTGGTGGCGGGAGTCGTGGCTCGGCATCAGGATTCGCCAGGCTCTCCTGGTGCGGACTCAGCTCTGCTGCTCGGCCCGATGGCCAGGAGAATCGCATCCAGGTTCGGGATCAATGCAGATGATACATTTGTCGTTTCCAATGCCTGCATTTCCGGAATTACGGCTGTTGCAGTAGCCAGACGACTCATTCTCTCGGGACGGTATAAAGAAATGATAGTAGTTGGTGTGGATACTCAGAACCGGTTCATTACCAGTGGTTTCGCGTCCTTCAAATCACTTTCAGACGATGTCTGCAGACCTTATGACAAATCACGTTGCGGACTGAATCTCGGTGAGGCGTGCGGGGCGATGCTATTGACCACGGAAGGGGAGGGCGTCTGCATAAGCGGAGCGGCATTGACCGATGACGCGAACCATATTTCCGGCCCTTCAAGAACCGGTGACGGACTGTATTTCGCTATGCGCAAGGCAATGTTGGAAGCAGGTGCGGACAATGTGGATATGCTCCAGATGCACGGCACCGCCACTGCATATAATGATGAGATGGAGTCCAAAGCCTGCTCGCTTGCAGGGTTGCAGAACATGCCTGTGCAGAGCCTGAAGCCCTATTTCGGGCATACGATGGGGGCTTCCGGAGTGATAGAGACCATTATCGCGGCTGAAGAACTCCGTAATCAGGTTTTGGCCGGCACGCCTGGCTTTGAGACGCTCGGAGTCCCTATGCCGCTGAATATCAGCCGGTCCAATGTGGAACTTCCGTCAGGAAAACCGCTCCGTGCATTGAAAACAGCCTCCGGTTTCGGCGGAACCAATGCGGCGCTTCTTCTGGAATATCATCCTCAAGATGCGCTCTCGTGCGAGTCTCCCGTGAAGGTCAATGCAGATGTTCTCAGAACGGTTCTGGTGGAATTAAGTCGCATTCTGCTGAATGATAAAGAAGTGTATTCTTCGGACTCTGGTGATTTCCAGGACTTTATACGCTCTGCTTTCAAGACAGTCTGCGCTCCGAACATGAAGTTCTACAAGATGGACAGTCTGTCCAAACTTGGCTACGTCGCGTCTGAAGTGCTTCTTGACGGTATTGAGTATGGTGAAGAGGACTGCGGACTCATTTTATCAGGAGTTTACGGCAGCCTCGATACGGATATCCGGCATCAGCAAATCATTGACACAGAAACAGATGCCTCCGCGAGTCCTGCAGTGTTCGTCTATACGCTTCCGAACGTGGTAGAGGGCGAAATTTCCATCCGTCATCATATCAAGGGCGAGAATACCTGGTTCTGGTCAGATGACAGGACGCTTTCGGATGTGCGTGAGTATGCTGCACTGTCAATGTCTGCACAGGATATGAAATATTGCATTGTCGGTCACATTGATTTTCTGAATGGCAGATATTTCGCTAAATTTGAACTCTTGGTCCGCCGATAGCCGGACATTGTTATTCTGATAATTGTAGAAATTATGGATGAACTTATAGAAAAACTTAAAGCCCAGCTCATTGAGGCTCTGAATCTTGAAGAGATTACGCCTGAGGACATTGACCCGGAAGCTCCTCTTTTCGGGGACGACGGTCTCGGGCTCGATTCTATCGACGCGTTGGAAATTATCCTGCTCCTGGACAAGGATTACGGCATCAAGCTGAAGAATCCTGCTGAGGGAAAACAGGTGTTCTATTCGGTCAAGACCATGGCCGACTATATCCGCGAACACGGGAAAACTGCTTGATATGGAAGTCTATGTGAGCGGGCTTGGTGCGATTTGCGCGGCCGGGACCAATGTAGCAGAATGTCTGGAGTCAATGCAGAGCGGCCGTTCAATGCTTGCTCCTGTGAGACGTTTTCAGACTGCTCTCGGGTTCCCCGCCGGCGAGGTCTGTCTTTCTGATGACGAACTTAAAGATACGTTAGACATTGACAGGCAGGAAGTTGCAAGTCGAACGGCTCTGCTCGGACTCAAGGCTGTGGACGAGGCATTGACAGATTTCGTCAGGCGTAGTGGCAATGCAGACGGGCTGGAAGAGCTCCGCTGCGCATTTCTGTCCGGTACTTCGGTGGGCGGAATGGATTTGAGCGAGGTTTTCTGGCAGGAGCACCGCGATGACCTTGCTGGCGGCGACGCGAGAAGTCTGAGCATGCATACGCCCGGGGATGTTACCTCGATGATGGCGCATTATCTGGAGTCCCGTGGGGCCAATATAGTTTTCAGCACGACCATAAGTACGGCTTGTTCTGCTGCCGGCAATGCTATTATGCTGGGAGCCAAGATGTTGCGCGAAGGATTGTGCGACGTGGCCATTGTGGGCGGCACGGATTCGCTTTGTCGTTTTACGATGAACGGGTTCAATTCGCTGCGTATTCTTGATTCGGAAATCTGCAGGCCGTTCGACGAGTCCCGCGCAGGGCTGAATCTGGGTGAGGGTGCAGGGTATCTCGTGCTCACTGCCGACTCTGAAGGCGCTGTCTGCAGGCTGACCGGCTGGGGCAATGCCAATGAGGCTTACCATCAGACGGCGAGTTCACCGGAAGGTATAGGGCCGGGATTGTCAATGTCCGCTGCACTTGAGCAGGCTGGTCTGGATTCGTCCGACATTGACTTTGTCAATACGCACGGGACTGGTACTCAGGTCAATGACCTTGCAGAGAGCAATGCCATGCTGCGGGTTTTCGGTGGTGCTGTTCCGCCGTTCAGCTCGCTCAAGGCCTATACGGGGCATACTCTTGCCGCTTCTGAGGGAATCGAGGCGGTGATGGTCTGCAAATCGTTGGAACTGAATGATTTGTCGTTTATGGGCTCGTGCGGTTTCTCCTCTCCGATTCCGGAAACCGGTCTTGCACCGTTTAGGGGTTCTCGTCGTTACGCTCCTCCGATTCCGGAAACCGGTCTTGCCCCGTTTGCGACTCGAGATGGTTCTGTGCAACGGTTGCGCAACATATTGTCCTCTGCCTTCGGCTTCAGCGGCAACTGTGTCTCTCTCGTCTTTTCGGATATCATTGACACTCAATCTTCAAAAGCACTTTAGCCATGCTGTTCATTCCGCATAAACATTTATATATCAGCGATGCTTCATATGTCAGTTCTGATGAGCCTGATTATAAGGAAGTTATAACTGATGCGAATTCGAGGCGCAGAATGGGGCGGCTCCTGAAGATGGCTGTCTGGTGCGGGCTGAAATCGCTTGATGGTGTCCCTTCCGAGAGGGTGTCCGGAATAATCACCTCTACGGGTGCCGGCTTTATGAAGGATACCATTTCTTTCGGTTCAAGCATTTTCGACAGGGAGGAAACTCTGCTGAATCCGTCACCTTTCATGCAGTCCACTTTCAATACGGCATCCGGTTACATTGCATTGATCCGAAAAATTCACGCCTATAATACGACTTATGTGCAGCAGGCTGACGGTTTCGCGGCTTCTCTTGTCGATGCCGCAATGCTGCTCGACGATGCAGGTGAGGGGAATGTGGCATTGGTCGGTGCCTTTGATGAGGTAACGCCGGAGGTTGATGTCATAAGGCAACGACTTGGTTTATATAGAGTTGGGGACGGTTTCCTTCCGTTGGGAGAAGGCGCTGCTGCATTTCTGCTCAGTGCCGCGATGCCGACAGACGTTTCCGAGTCCTGCCCGGCAACTGAAATGTCCGCAGGGTTCGGTGGTGATGATGGTTCCGAGTCTGCCTCTGAGCGTGGTGGTGACGCAAACTTCGAGTGCTCCACCGGACCTTTGCGTGAGTCTGAGTCTGCCTCCTGGCCGTGTGATGAATTCGGCTCCGAGTCCTCTTCCGAACCCCTGTACGAGTCTGGGGGGACCTCATCGCGCTCGCTGAACGGCACCAAAGACGGCAACGCAGCTCTCCGATTCTGTGGTCTCGCGAATCTTTCAGACCTCCCGAAATGCGCTGGAAATCCGATTGCTGAACTGTTCGGAATCAATGCCGGTGTCAATGTCATAAGCTGCGCCGACCACGTCGAGTCTCTCGGGGCGTTCCGTTCACTGCTTCCGGTATTGCTCTGTAAACTCATTTCGGAACAGCAGATTCCGGATGGTTATACCGCGATAGTGGATGATGTCAATGAGGATGGCGTTATCATCTTGTTACATAAGTAGTTGACTTCTGCCGATATGTCTGTCATAGCAATACTCTGCATACTTTCCATTGTCCTTTCCATAACAGTCTTTATGGTCTGGGCTTCTGCCAGCATACGCTCAGGAGTATATGTGCGGGCATTCTGTCGTGAGAAGACAGACCGGAAAGTGGTTTACCTGACTTTCGATGACGGGCCGCATTCGCCTGAAACTGAACGTGTTCTGGATGTCCTCCGTGAACGTGGCGCCAGAGCGACTTTCTTCTTGATCGGCTCCAACGTCTCTGGCAATGAGGCGGTTCTGCGTCGCATGCTTGACGAAGGACATGCGCTCGGACTGCACACTTACAGCCATGCCGGCACTTTTCCGTTGTTGTCTTTCGATAAAATGCTGGCCGATGTCAATGAAGGGAAACGTGCAGTGGAAAGTGTCGCCGGCAAGAAGATTTCATTGTTCCGTCCTCCTTTCGGCGTGACGAATCCGACTATCGCTAAAGTAATTCGGACTCTTGGTCTGCAAACTGTCGGCTGGGATGTAAGAAGCTTTGACACAATGTTTTGCAAGTCGTCAGAACATTCTTGCAAGCAGTCTGTATATTCTTTTAAGCAGTCAGAGCATTCTTGCAAGCAGTCTGGACATTCTTGTAAGCAGTCTGGACACGACTGGTATGTCCCTGTTGTAGAACGGATTATGAAACAGGTACGCCCCGGCTCGGTCATCCTCCTCCACGACAGACTCGATGGAGCAAGCAGTCTCCTCGCCCTCCTCCTGGACAGCCTGGCCGCCTCTGGCTATGACTTTACCCGCGCTTTGCCTAATACTCTGATTTCCTCTTCGGATTCATCGGAAACCAACCTTTCCTGACTCTCTCCCTCTGTTCGAAAATCTCCAATATGCTCCACAGGCAAGAGCACCCCACGACTCCAAGAATGGGGCTTGCTACGCTGTTCTCTACCAGAAGGCTTGCCACGATGAAGGCCAGGCCTGCAAGTGCGAATGCCCACCAGCATTTAGTGCCGAAATAATACTCGCTCTTGATTACGAGAGGGTGAAAAAGTCCAATTACCAAAAATGTGATAACTGCTATGATTAAACCAGAGTAGTTCATTTGTCGTATTATGTTTGTCTGTCGTTCTGTCTGTTTGTCTGACTATCTGTTTGCCTATTTGCCTGACTATCAATCTATCTATCAATCAATCAGACCGTCCGTCTGTCTGTCGATCTGTCTGCCACCTGCCGCAGCATTCCATCCCTATTGTCCGCAGGGGTTTGGAAATAATTTCCGTCGCAAATATACTCAATCCCGCGTGATTTGCCAATCCGTCGTGGTGAAGGTTGCCAGTCACGTGTGCAGATCCGGCCCTTCTGCCCCCGTCGGTCTTCATGGATGTTGTCCCGAACTGCGGCAAGAGCCCGCTCAGCTCAGGGTGCTTCGCAAGCGGAATTCCTCAGGGAAGGCATCTTCAG
>OLOU01002106.1_pt1 | contig 11948 bp, 10 predicted proteins | sample 1672101 | NCBI WGS metagenome assembly OLOU01 (sample SAMEA3136645, study PRJEB25190) | human gut metagenome | biome: human gut; feature: human-associated habitat; material: faeces | place: Austria | collected 2013
ACGGATTTCGGCGCACCGGACTTCGGAGCGGTGGATTGACGACGGCGATAAGGCATGCAAGTCATTCTCGCACAACGGCGGACAACAAGCGGCACACAATGCCGCCCCTCACGAATCGGCAACCGCCCCTTACCCCCACGCGCACGCCCTGTCCGACTATGTGAGATCCCGTATCACGAATCGCGAGGAACCGTACTACGTGCTGCTGGACGAGGTGCAGTACGCGATCTCGGACGAGGAGATGCGCGGCGAGGAGCCGCCCCGTCTGTACGGGGTGCTCAACGGGCTGCTGCGCATGCGCAACGTGGACGTGTACGTGACTGGCAGCAACTCGAAGATGCTGTCCACCAACGTGATGACCGAGTTCCGCGGCCGCGGCGACGAGGTCCGCGTCCGCCCCCTGTCGTTCGCCGAGTTCATGCAGGCGTACGACGGCGACGTCCAGCACGGCTGGGCCGAATACGTGATGTTCGGCGGCATGCCGCTCACCTTGTCCATGAGAAGCGACGAGCAGAAGTCCCTCTATCTGAAGAACCTGTTCGAGGAGACCTATCTCAAGGACATCGTCTCGCGCAACGGGCTGCGCAGGTCGCAGGAGCTCGACGACCTGGTCGACGTGCTGGCCTCCTCCATCGGAGCCCTGACCAATCCGCCCAAGATCAAGGCCACGTTCGCCAGCGTGCTGCATTCCGGCATCAGCACGAACACCATCATGCAATACATCGGCCATCTCGAGGACGCGTTCGTCATCGAGGAGGCGAGACGGTTCGACGTCAAGGGACGCAAGTACATCGGCAGCCCGAAGAAATACTATTTCGAGGACATGGGGCTGCGCAACGCGCGACTGGGGTTCTGCCAGATCGAGCAGACGCACATCATGGAGAACATCGTGTACAACGAGCTGCGAACACGCGGCTACAACGTCGATGTGGGCGTGGTCGACCGGCGCGGCACCAGCGAAGGTGTGCCGTACCGCAAACGCCTCGAGGTCGATTTCGTGGCGAACCTCGGCAACCGGCGCTGCTACATTCAATCCGCGTACCAACTGCCCACACCGGAGAAGGTCGCGCAGGAGAAGCCTCGCTGCTCGAGATCGACGACAGCTTCCAGAAGATCGTCCTCGTACGCGACGTGGTCAAACCCGTCCGCGACGAGCACGGCATCCTCACGATGAGCGTCTACGATTTCCTCCTCGACCCGGACAGCCTGACGATGTGACGCCGTGGATTGGCTACAACGTATTAGACAGTCCGATGAGGGACGAATGACATGAGATTGGAGGCCGACGATGGCCGACCCGAAACATCCCCGCCACTACGACGAGGCGTTCAAACGGCAGATCGTGCAGTTGTACGAGAGCGGCAAGCCATCCCGGAAGATCCGCCGTCGTGGCCCGACATCCTCAGGACCATCGAGCTGGGCTACTCCAACGCCAGGCTCGAGGCGTCCGACAACAGGATCAAGGTCACCATCCGCATGGCCTACGGCTTCCACCACGCGAACAGCCTCATCGCACTCGTCATGCTCCGCTGCGCCGGCAATCATGGCGCAAGCGACAATCGCGACACGCCGTTATTGACATACCGCCGTTCAATGGTATTGTAATCACTTGTGCGCTTTTGAAGCGTATGGATCGGGCCCGTAGCTCAGCTGGTTAGAGCGCATCCCTGATAAGGATGAGGTCGGAGGTTCAAGTCCTCCCGGGCCCACGTAGATGGTAAGGAAGCGGCATAGCCGCTTTTTTCACCTATGGGGCTATAGCGCAGCTGGTAGCGCATCTGCTTTGCAAGCAGAGGGTCGCCGGTTCGAACCCGGCTAGCTCCACAGACACAACAAAACCCTTGGAATCAGTCCGATTCCAAGGGTTTTTGTTCTTGCATTTTCTGCGTATTGCAACAAAAAGATGACGACACGCCGATAGCGTATCTCACGAGAAAAGTCTTATTGCCTCACGACTGTCGAGGCCACCGGAAGTCGGCATAGGCATTCCAATCGGCCACTAAATCGACCGATGCCCGATCCCTGAGCCAAACGGACCCGAATGCCGTTCATCATCGACAAAGCAGTCCGCGCCTCGCGACGAGGATCTGCCAAACCGTCACGCTCGACTGCTCGGGTTAAGGTGTCCATCACGCGATGTTCTCGTTTTTGGTAATACTCATAGGCAGGATGATGCTCGTTCAACGATTCGCCTTGTAGCACGGTATATACAACCGCACCATCTCTGGCTGAGCCGCATTGCGCTCCATAAGGGCAGCACAGATATCACGAATGCCGAACTGCGCGTTGCCGCTCCACATATCCTCAGGTTCAACGCCAAGAGAATGGGCAAACGTAGCCATGTCTTCCCGATCACGATGCTCCAGCACGGCAATCAGCAAGCCGACTTTGTTCTTGAAATGGTATATGACCGCCGGCTCGGTCAATCCGCATGCTTCGGCTACCTGACGAACGGAAAAGCCCCAAAACCCGTTCTGTGAATCACATGCGACGTCACGTCGATGATCTGTTCACGGCGTTCCGCACATTCTGATTCTGCTCAAGACAGATCCAGCTCGTTGTTGTCCTTGGCTTTGCTCACCGTATCAGTCAAATCGGGGTCGTCCACAGACACCGCGTTCTGCTGGCTGAGCGTCAACGACAGCGAACCTTTGTAGGAGTCGCCGTATTCGTCCTTGCCGGACACGCTTATGGCAATCGAATTCATCAGACGCTTTCTGCCGTAGTTCAGATCCACGGTGATAGTCGGCATCTCCGGCTCTTCATCCGTGCCGAAGTCCCAGTTGCGCACATTGTCGAGCGCCTGACGGTACTCGCCTTCAGCATCGCCCACACCGGTATCCTCGATCTGCTGAATCACCCATGATTTCAGATGCGGATACTGCGCTTCATGGCTGATCCAGTAATTCACAAAGTGCTGGGCCAATGCCTTGACATCGATTTGATACGAGAGCTGCGTGTTGCCGGCAGACTTGGCAGACGATGTATTCGGGAACAGCTGGCTGCGCACATTCTTATCTTCCAGCTCCACGCCGAGATATTGTTGGATGAATTTGCTGGCCTCGGCCTTCACCTCGGCAGACGTTTTCGTGCCCTTGGCCCGGTCGATGTCGTTCGAGTACCCATCGTCGTTCATCTTGTCCAGCTGATCGTAGAACGTTCGCTCCGCGCCGGTGATGTCCCAAGCACCGTTCTTGACCAACGCATCCTTGACGTTCAATATCAAGTCCGCCACATCACTACCAACGCCGTTCCTTAAGTCATCTTCATATTGGTCGGCCGGGTAGTAGATGTAGTAGGGGTCGTCATCATACCAAACGTTTTTCCCGGCGAATGCGCCTTTGTGCCAAGCGAGGGTTGTTGCCTGTTCATCTGTCTTGATGGTCACAGACGCGGAGGAGTCATTGGTGGTTTTGCCCCAGCGAATACATGCCAGACATCCGCGCGTCAAGGGAGTCGTCAGTGCTGCTGTGGGTTCTGAGTTCGTATTTGGTGCTGCGCAGAGTGGACAGCGAGTTGATCGCGTCGAAGGTGACGACCAGCGGATTGGTGGGCTGGAAGCCCAGCATCGCTTTGACGGCGGTGAAGTTGGGGACGATGAATGCCAAGGCCGCCACCAGAATCGTCGCAAGCAATGCGCAGAGAACGGCGATCAGCTTCTTGCTGGATTTGCGCGGCGGTGCCAGGACGGCGGTTGCATCAGTCGCCTGATATGCGGCAGGAGCGGGAATCGGCAAAGCTGGCAAGGGAGCAGTTGGTGCCGGCTGTGGGGCAGCGGGCGCGGCGTAAACCGATGGGGCAACCGGCGCGGCTGGTATCGATGGTGGTACTGAAGGCGCTGGCACAGCAGGTGCCGGTATCGACGCAGTCGGTACGGCTGACGATGCGGCCGGCACTGGTACAGACGCAACCGGTGCGCTGTCTACAGACGCTCCACATGCCGGGCAAAATCGTGCCGGCCTATCAACTCTATTTCCGCAGTGGCCGCAGTACGCCATCGTGTGCTTCTCTTCCTCAAATCGGCTTGATTGCCATTGCTTCAATGTTACTCTTCAGCATTACGCCTCAGCCAGCCCCTACGCGTAACGATACGAAACGCGGCAGCCTTAATGCGGTTGTTTTGACGCGATGTCAACTTGAGGCTAGACTGTGCCGTGAGAGAAATTGACGCTGCGTCAACATAGCGGCGTCTATAGGCGTCTCAGCAACCCAATGGAGGACTGCGAGGCGCACAGCGCACACACGGAAAGGACCGCTTATGCTGTTTCAGGTCTACGGCGACAACGCCATCTACCAATGGATCGGATGGATACTCGTCTTCTGCTGTCTTATCGGCGCCAACGAACTGGCCCGCCGCACCAAAACCGGTGGCGTTATCGCCTTCCTCGTCATACCGGCCGTGCTGACCGTCTACTTCATCACCATCTACACGGCCGCCGCCATGGGTGCCGACTGGGCCCTCAACAACCCGACCTACGTACACATGACCAGCTGGTTCCACTATGCCAAGCTGTACGCGGCCACCATCGGCTGCATCGGTTTCATGGCCCTCAAATACAAGTGGGGATCCATCGGCAAATCGCACTGGTTCAAGTGCTTCCCGTTCGTGATCGTGGCCATCAACATCCTCATTGCCGTAGTGTCCGACTTCGAATCCGCCATCCGCGGCTGGGGCACCACGTGGATCTCCACCGAAGGCGTGACCCTGTACGGTGGCTGGCACAACGTCTTCAACGGCGTGGCCGGCCTGCTCAACATCTTCTGCATGACCGGCTGGTTCGGCATCTACGCCTCCAAGAAGAAGGACGACATGCTCTGGCCGGACATGACCTGGGTGTTCATCGTGGCCTACGACCTGTGGAACTTCTGCTACACCTACAACTGCCTGCCCACCCACGCCTGGTATTGCGGCCTGGCGCTGCTGCTGGCACCCACCGTGGCCAACTTCTTCTGGAACAAGGGCGGTTGGATTCAGAACCGCGCCAACACGCTGGCCATCTGGTGCATGTTCGCGCAGGTGTTCCCGATGTTCCAGGACTATTCCATGTTCTCCACCCAGTCCGTGAACAATCCGAATGTGAACCTTGCAGTCTCGTTAATCGCGTTGGCGGCCAATGTGCTGGCACTTGGCTACATCCTGCTACGCGCCAAGAAGCAGGGCATCAACCCGTGGACCAAGGAAGTGTTCAAAGGCACCAAGGATTACGAGCAGGCCATCGCTCGCGCCGACGAGTCTGAATTGGCGGCCTAGCCTCGCTTTAAGCCTCAGGCCAGCACCTCCATGGGGTGATAGGTGGCGGTGTGGTGGCCGGTGATGGGGTTCCATACCCGTTCGGCGAATGCGCGCAGACGGGCGACGCCCTCACGCAGCTCGCCGGCATCTCCGGCGTAGGAGAGGCGCACGAAGCCGCGCCCCTCCTCGCCGAAGGCCTCGCCGGGGACCACGGCCACGTGCTCTTCGTCCAGCAGACGGTCTGCGAATTCACCGGAGTCAAGGCCAGTCAGGCGTACGTCCACAAAGGCGTAGAACGCACCTTGCGGTTCAATCAAGCGCAATACCGGGCATCCGGCCAGACCGTCCAGCACGATCTGGCGCTTGGCGCGGTATTCCTCGCGCATGGCGGCCACATGATCCTGCGGACCGGCCAGTGCTGCCACGCCTGCGTATTGCGCCAAGGAGTTCACCGAGGAGTGCATGAGTTCGGCGATTTTACCGGTCTGTTCGATGACCGCTTCGGGTGCCAGCAGGTAGCCGATGCGCCAGCCGGTCATCGCGTAGGTTTTCGACAGGCTTTCCACCACAATGGTGCGGTCTTTCATGCCCGGCACCGCGGCAATCGATGGTGCCACGGCTGCCTCTCCCCCAAGCGTTTCCCCGAACGTTTCCCCAAACACGAACGGATGGTAAACCTCGTCGGAGATGGCCCAAATATTGTGCTGCTTGCATACTTCGGCAATACGCGCCAGTTCAGCGGCAGAAGTTACCGCGCCGGTCGGATTGCCGGGTGAGTTGATGATTACGGCGCGGGTGCGCGGGGTGATCGCCGCTTCGATGTCCGCCGCGTTCACGCGCATGCCGTGCTCCGGACGCAGCGCCACGGTGACCGGGCGGCCGCCGCACAGCATCACTTCGGCGTCATAGGAAGTGAAGAACGGCGAGGGAATAATCACTTCATCGCCGGTGCCTACCACGGCTTTCAGCGCCAGAAACAGGCCAATCGTGGCACCGTCAACGGCTTGAATCTCGGTTTCGGGATCATAAGTGAGTCCCTTCACACGGGCGGAGTAATCGGCCACGGCCTTGCGGTATTCGGGGACGCCGAGCACGTTGGTGTACCGAGTGCGGCCAGCCTGTGCGGCCTCGCAAGCGGCCGCCACGATATGCGGCGCGGCCGTGGCGCTGGGCTCCCCCACGGTCAGTGAAATCGCGTCAGGCACGCGCTCTACACGGTCGAATACGTCTCGGATGCCGGAGCGCGGGATATTCAGGGCTTCGGCGGACAAGCTCGCGGGCTTGGCGGTCGGCACAGCAACCCGTCTGGCAGCAGGCACAGCAGCAGATGCAACTTCGGACAGAGGCATGTTGGAAAACTTCTGCATATCATCCCTCCTCAATGGAATTATTTCGTCGTTCTCTTATTTCAGAAGGAATTATTACATTCAATTAGGACTTTAGGCATAAACATTCCACCACACAACAGAAAACACAGGAAGAACTACTGAAATTACCAGGCAAAATCGGAAAGCCATCGCATTCCGGCAACAGGTACAGTGAACACAGAGCACAACGAACGGAGAAGACACCATGACCGCGATTGACGAGACCGACCAGCGCATCCTCACCATGCTGGAGGCCGACGGCCGCGCCACGCTCGCGCAACTGGCCCAGGCGACCGGACTGTCCGTCTCCGCCGCCCAGTCGCGCGTGCAGAAGCTGGAGAAGCGCGGCATCATCAAGGGATACAAGGCCATCATCGACCAAGAGCAGCGCGGCTTGCCCATCAGCGCGTTCGTCAACGTGACCCCGCTCGACTACTCAGCCGAATCCTCGATTCCGGACAAGCTGAACAATATCGACGGCATCGTCTCCTGCTATTCGGTGGCCGGCGCCCCCAGCTTCGTACTGGTGGTACGCGTGGCCTCCCCCACCGCCCTTGAGGAATTGCTCAATCTCATCCACCGCACGGTGCCGGTAAGCACCGAGACCACGATGATTCTGCAGACCTACTTCGCGCACTGACCGCGAACCCGGTAACCTGCGCGCCGAAGACCTCGGCCCCTACGGCGCACGATTCCCAACGGGCACATCCGACATCACCCAAGTCCACCTTTATGTCCACTATATGAACGCACCTTCGGTGTGATGCAGCTTCCATTTCGACCCGATTCACGCACAGACAGACATCCAGCAATCGCCGAAAAATCTAACAAACGGAAACTTGAACCACCCCATAACCACGCCGATAGCTTTCCCGTTATCCGAGCGAGACTCTATGCAGCAAGGGCCTGCGCGCATAGAATAAAACCGTCTTAATTCCCTAGCAAATCGAGGAGAATCATGCTCACTGACGAGTACATCAAGCGTGTCTACGACCAGGTCGTTGCCCGTGACGGCGATCAGCCGGAGTTCCTGCAAGCCGTTCGCGAGGTCTTCGAGACCCTGCAGCCGGTTGTCGAGAAGCACCCGGAGTACGAGAAGGCCGGTGTACTGGAGCGCATCGTCGAGCCGGAGCGCACCATCAAGTTCCGCGTGGCCTGGGTTGACGACGAGGGCAAGGTTCAGGTGAACCGCGGCTACCGTATCCAGTTCAACTCCGCCATTGGCCCGTACAAGGGCGGACTACGCTTCCACCCGACCGTGACCGAGTCCGTCGTCAAGTTCCTTGGCTTCGAGCAGATTCTCAAGAACTCCCTGACCACGCTGCCGATGGGCGGCGGCAAGGGCGGTTCCGACTTCAACCCGAAGGGCAAGTCCGACGCTGAGGTCATGCGCTTCTGCCAGGCCTTCATGACTGAGCTGAGCCGCCACATCGGCCAGTTCACCGACGTTCCCGCCGGCGACATCAACGTCGGTGGTCGTGAGATCGGCTACCTGTTCGGCCAGTACAAGCGCATCCGCGACGAGTACTCCGGCGTCCTGACCGGTAAGGGTCTGGAATTCGGCGGCTCCCTGGCCCGCACCGAGGCCACCGGTTACGGCGTGTGCTACTACACCCAGGAAGCCCTGCGCGTGCTGCGCAACGACTCCTTCGAGGGCAAGACCGTCGTGATCTCCGGCTCCGGCAACGTGGCCACCTACGCCGCTCAGAAGGCTGAGCAGTTGGGCGCCAAGGTCGTCACCGTCTCCGACTCCAACGGCTACATCTACGACCCGAACGGCATCAACGTCGAGGTCGTCAAGCAGATCAAGGAAGTCGAGCGCGGCCGCATCAAGGAATACGCCGAGCGCGTTCCGGGCTCCGAGTACCACGAGGGCAGCAAGGGCGTGTGGACCGTCAAGGGCGACATCGCTCTGCCGTGCGCCACCCAGAACGAGGTTGATGGCGAATCCGCACAGAAGCTCGTGGACAACGGCGTGACCGTGGTCGTCGAGGGTGCGAACATGCCGTCCACCCCGGAGGCCATCGAGGTCTACCAGAAGAACGGCGTGCTGTACGGCCCGGCCAAGGCTGCCAACGCCGGTGGCGTGGCCGTCTCCGGCCTGGAGATGAGCCAGAACAGCTACCGCCTGTCTTGGACCTTCGAAGAGGTCGACGCCAAGCTCAAGTCCATCATGGAAGAAATCGTCGCCAACTCCCTGGCCGCCGCCAAGGAATACGGTCACGAGGGTGACCTGATGCTCGGTGCCAACGCCGCAGGCTTCGTCAAGGTCGCCAACGCCATGGTTGCCCAGGGCGTGCTGTGACGCTTGCCGCTGAGCAATCGCTGAGCAGTGCTGAGCAATACTAAGCAGTACTAAGCAGTAGCGTAATGCCCTTGCTTCCCCGTGAGGAGGCAAGGGCATTGCTATATGTACAACGAGCAACAAGTGCTATCCCAAATACGTAAGCATTACGCACCACTATACGAGTGAATTCTTGGATATGATCATCGATCCAAGCTAACTGCATTCAGAGGGGTACTGAATATGGGAAACCCCGAGTATAAACGCCGTCATTGCAACGCTTATACTCGAGGTTTCGTGGTTCAGGTACCCCTTTGAAAGCAGTTGGCTTTCTGCAAAGCCATCAATGTACCTCTTTCAACGGAGATAGCCCCCCGTCTACAAGGTCACCAGGTCCGGTTCGCAGCAACGCTTTCAATCACTGCTGGCGATTGCGGCGCACTGCTACCAGCGCCAAGCCAGCAACGAGCAGCGGCACGGCGACTACAACCACCGCAATGATGGCCGAGCCGGTTTCCGGCATGGTGTCGGCCTTGGCCGCCGAATCCGCGTTAGGCGAGGCGTTGCCGCCCGGCTGAGTCGGCTGCACATCAGTGCCGGTCGAGTAGTTCGGGTCGTAAGCGAATGGCCACGCGCCATCCGGCACAACCCACTGACCAGCCGCCGAGCCGAAGCCCAGTGCCGCGAGCAATTCAGCACGCTTCGCCTGCACCTGAGCCTCATCCAAAGCAGACATCGAGCCGAGCACGACGTTCTTATAATCAGCCGGATCAAGCAGCGCGCCGGTTTCATCGTGGCTGGCGTATTCCGCGAATCGCACATCATCGTGGAAGGTCACGTCCACGCTTTTGCCGCTCTGGTTCTTGCTGGTCCACACATTCCAACGATTCTTGGTGATCTTGCTGGACATCGTGCTGTCGAGGTAGGTCACGGCCGAGGAAGTGTCCGTATACGCCGAGTTCTTCGTACCCAAATCCACGCCGGTCACATAGCTGCTGCCGTCGCCCTTACGCACCTGCGTGTACTGCGCGAACGTCTGCCACGGGCGGCCCAGCGAAAGCTTGGCATCGTCGTCATATGCTGCGGCAACGGTCAAGTTGCAGCGGTCAAACACCAGGCCCACGCCGGACTTCTTGGTGTTGGCGGCGGTGAAGTAGCCGTTGTTCTTGCCGGCGAACGCGGCCATGTGCAGCTCGGTGCCGGCGAAGTAGGCGTTGGCGTCGCCGAACACGAAATCAACCGTGCCTTCGATGTAGCCGCCGTCCACGTACACGCGGTTGCCGGCGCCCTGCACGTACAGAGTGTCCTGACGGCCGATGATGCGGCTGTTCTTCAGGTACACCTTGTCTGCCTGGGTGTTCAGCGCCACGGCCGGCGTCTGCTCGCCCGCCGCCGTGTGATCCACCACGTTGTAATCGTTCTGGAAGGTGATGCCGTAGGCGGAGAAACCTGTGGCACCCGCGCCAATGGTCACGGTGGCGCACTTGTTGGTGCCAAGGTCGAATTCATCCTGCGGCACAAACTTGCCGTCGGCATCGAATGTGTTGGACGAATAGTAGCTGGCGCGAATCGTCACCGCGCGCTTGGCGGTCACGTCGGCGTTGGCGAAGGTGACGCCCGGCTTGGTCACGGTGATCTTCTCGCGATAGTCGCCCGGAGTGATCTTCAGCACTAGTCGGTCGGTTTCGGAAGAGTCGTTAGCATCCAGAGCGGCTTGAATGGTCCGGTACTGGCCGTTCGGGCCCACGGTGACCGTGTGGCTGGTGGCGGCGGGGGAGCCGGCCGCGTAGTCGATGGCGATGCCGGTCAGGTACAGGCTGCCCGTGCCTTCAACGGAGAGCGGCACGTAGCGCGTGCTGTCGGTTGCGATGGTTACAGCAGTGCCGGTGGCGATGTCCGTACCGTCGAGCTTGAGCGTAGGACCGTACAGCTGGCCCTTCACGGTGACTGTAGCGCCGCCCTCGGCCTGTGCGACCGGAATGTACAGGATGGTTCCAGCGTTCACCTGAGTATCGCTGCCGCCGCTTGCCGCGGTAGTACGCGGGTTGAACTTGGCGCCTTGCGCCCGAGCGTCGATGGCGACGCCTTGGTAGTTGTCGGTAGGCCCTGCACGGCCGGTCGATCGATGCCGGTTTCCGTGAAGTCCCAGTTCGTGTCTTTGGCCGCGACCGTGGGCGTACCGGGGAACTCGGGTTCCGGCTGCTGTTCGGCAAGGGCGATGCCGTTGAGATAGGTCTGGGCAGTGAAGGTGACGTTTACCGTACGAGCCGACTCCGCAGCAGGCAAGGCGATAACTGTGTTGTCGCTGCTCACTTCACCGGCATCCGCGGTAATAGTGGTGGTGCCGCCGGACAACGCAAGGGGTGATGGTGGCTGTATTGGTGTGGGCTGGCACCGGGATGCTGATGATGGTTCCGGCGTTGATCTGGGTGTCATTGGCGCGCGGCGCAAACTTGGCACCGTTTGCAGTGGCATCGATGGTCAGCCCGTCGAACGTCTGGGATCCGCCTTGTATAGTGCCGAGAGCCGCCAGCTCAGTGTTGTTCGCAGGATTCAGCACCCATTCGCGATTGATGGATTCCGCGGCTTGCGTGCTGCTGGTGGTGCCGGTGCTCGGCGACGTTGCTTCCGCGGCCGATGCAGTGGCTGCCGCACCGCCAAATATCATGCTTGCAGCCAACAGCACACCGGCAGCACGAATAATGGTGTTTTTCATGGGTGTTCTCTCTTATGTATCGATGTACAACAACGAAAGCCGCTTTCGGAACACCCGAGTCGGTTTTGCAGCCTGAAAGCAGGGCTTCACCTGCTGAGGGGAACACGACTATCGGGCATTTCCCAGCCTGTCTTCGCGTTCAAAATATCACCGAAAAAAATGCGACTGGAACCCCGTAGCACAACAAGAAAAAAGGGGGTGCACCCCATGTGTTGGGATGCACCCCTAAGTGGTCAATAAGGGGGAGTTGGAATGGGACTCATGACTCCCCCCCCAGCGGCGCCAAGCTGCCAGGCGGGTTCTAGTGATCGTTGCAACACCTGACCTACCGCAAGGAGGGTCAGGTGA
>OLOU01002107.1_pt1 | contig 11946 bp, 10 predicted proteins | sample 1672101 | NCBI WGS metagenome assembly OLOU01 (sample SAMEA3136645, study PRJEB25190) | human gut metagenome | biome: human gut; feature: human-associated habitat; material: faeces | place: Austria | collected 2013
GCCAGCGAGATCGAACCGTTCCCCATACTGGTATCAAAAATACGTTTCCCACGCATGGAGCAGATGGGAGACATCATAAAACTGAACGGTGCGTATCTGCCGCCTGTAGACATCATCTGCGGGGGCAGCCCGTGCCAGGATTATGCCGAGGAAATAGTTATTCCGAAGTAATCGCTGCAAACCCTGTAGTACAAGGCGTTACCAGCAAAAACTTCGGAATAACATAATCGGCATATATAGAACAATAGGATTAGAGCAGACCAGATAACTTCAAAATCATTTCCTCGTTATCAGCCCAAATCTCATCCGGTACGGGCTTGGTTCCGCGGACAGCATCAGCTTTCTGAATTGCGGCACGTTTCATCTCGGTATCCGCATAAGCATAGATCATTGTTGTCTCAACCTGTGCATGGCCAAGATATTGGGAAAGAAGTACCATGGGCATCCCGGATTGGTATAAGTGCATCGCCCGTGTGTGCCGCATCATGTGCGGATGGATATGTTCAGGAACTTCCTGACAAACCGCCTTTGCCATGCTCCCATACTTCGCAAAGAATGCTGCTACCGTATCGGGAGACATCTTTTGCTGCCTCCCATGGATCACGGTATAGAACAACGGTGCCTCACTGTAGTCATCCTTGTTGGGATGGAATTTGTTCAGATACTGTTTGCAGTGTTGGACTGTTCTGTTCAGCAACGGCACTGTACGGGTTTTTCGTCCCTTACCATGCAAGTACGCAATTGGATGTTTTGCGTCAAGACGCAGGTCACAGACCTTCATATCGAGAAGCTCACTGCATCGGGCAGCGGTATCATACATGAGGATCATGAATACAAGATTCCGCTGGTCTTTCTGCCTGGAAGGATTGGGCTGTTGAAGCAGCGCGGTCAACGCCGGTTCGGTCAGGAATTCAACGATTCGCCCGTGAGCCTCCTTGGAGGGAATATTGCAGGCAGAAAGATACAATGACGTCTGCGTACAATCGATTTGTCCAGCGAAGTCCAGGAAAGACCGCAATGCCATTAAACGCTGGTTGCGGGTAGAGACACTACATCCCCGCGCCTTTTCCAGCCAGGTTAGGAAGTTAAGAATGACGTCCCGGTCAACACGGGAGAAGGTCAGCTCAGCAGCTCCAATCCCTATCTCATCCTTCATATAAGCCACGAAAATATTGAGTGTCTGTCTGTAGGAGAGAATCGTATTTTTACTAAGGCAGCGCTGCTTGGGCAGATAGTCCAGCAGAAAACGCCGGATTGCATCAAAGAAATCACTCATCGTTTCCTACCTCCGGCAAGAATGCCTCGGCAGAAGAAAACGTGAACCCGGACATTTCCTCCAACAAGCCAGGAACTAAATGAATGTAGTAATAGGTGTCCGAGAGTTGCGCATGGCCCATGTACGCACTCAGATAGGGAATCATAACGTTCAGATCTTTGCCCTCGTTCATCCAGTGGTACAGCCTGTGGGTGGCAAAAGTATGACGAAAGTCATAAAGACGCGGGGAACGTCGGCCGGTTCCCGTAACACCTGCTTTCTTCAAAACCAGGCGGAAAGTCTTCTCCAGCCCTCTCTTCCCGTAAAAACCGCCCTCAGAGTTGGGAAAGAACGGCTCGCGTTCCGGCATAGCGGAAGTCACAACGGCATTGCAATCTGAGAGCATCTTCGTCACATCATCCGCCATCATAACAATACGGCTCCTGTGCTGTTTGCTCTCCATAATGTTCAGCCGCCCAATGTCCAAATCCACATCGTCTACATGAAGCCTTCTGGCCTCAGATGGACGCAGACCGCAGCAGTACATCAGCTTTATCATAGCTGGGATCACAAATTGCCGTACCGGGAAACCACCTCTCGGTTTCAAGTGGTCGAAAACATCCCAAATGGCCAGGATTTCGGCCTCGGTGTAGATGTACGGGGCATACGGCGCATCTTTCCTGGCAATGTCTGGCGGCAGAATGTAAGCAGCTTCGCCGTTGCGGTTTAAGTATCTGGCAAACTCCCGTACCGGCATCATACGGTTGCGGAAGGTATTGTTGCCTTCGGTATCCTTTTTCGTGGCCCAAGCTAAGCAAAGCTCCTTGGTCAGTGTATTTTCTTCCGGGAAATGCGTCAGGCAAAAGCGGTCAAAGTCTCGCAGGAGACGGGAGGACTCCAGATAACCAAACCCCAGAGCGTTTTTCTGAGCAATGAAATCCTCGATCTGAGATGCAAAACAACTCTTAAAGGTGTACATCATTTTAGTTCCCTACCTCCTTTCCATGAGAGAGCAGGGGCAATGCACATCGCTTCAGTCCCTGTTCGTCAATGGACAGGTACGGCTTTGCTGAATCAATATGAGTTTGGCCCAGCATCTGTTGGATCAACTCAATTGGCACTTCGTTCTGGAGCAGATTTGTAGCGAAGGTGCGCCGGAAACTGTGAAATCCGCGATACCCGGAATGAATTCCTGCGCCCTTCATGTATTTGGAGACAATTGCACTTCCGGTTCGACTTTTCAAAGCACGGACAGCGCCGACGTGACAGAGGAAAATTTGCGGTAGTGAACTCTTGGGGCGCCCATTTAACAAGTAATCTGCTATAGCGTTGCCTGTTTCCGGTTCAAGAGGAATTACGATTGGTTGTCCTGTTTTGTGCTGAACAACACGAATTTCCCTCGTTCTCCAATTGATGCAGTCAAATGTGAGCCGTATGATGTCGCAAGACCGCAAGCCGCTTTGCACTGCCAAAACCATCATAGCGTAGTCTCTTTTCCCGACCGCAGATGTGATATCTGGCTGAGAAAGTAGACGTTCCAATTCATCATCGGAAAATCCTTCACGAAAGTTCTTCCGAGGGCAAACAAATTCCGGGAGTGTTTTGCAAAAATTATCCGCAGTGATCTCGGCCTCATATAAAAATCGCAGAAAGGTCCGAATGCCAAAAAGAGCAGATCTCATTCCACCAGTGTATCGTCCAAGCATTCTTGTAACGCATGTGGCAATATCCATCATTGCGACAGTTTCAATGGAGACTATTCCATGGTCCTCTAATTCAAGCAAAAATACACGAGCCACACTTGTAACTGTGCTAACGGAACTTTCAGCCCAGTTGCTCTGCGTTGTGACATGCGCACTGAATTTATCCAGAATCGCTTTGTGCTGAGGAATAACTTCGCGCCGTCCCCAATTAGGAATCCTTTCCAGCGTGATTTTCCCTGTCAGGCGGAACTCCTGGAGCATCGCCGCCGCTTTGCGCAAATTCTGATAAGTAGTTCTGCCAACCTCCCCTTGCTCATATTGCAGTCTTCGCTCATCTGTAAGCTGGGATATAAGTTTGTCTGAGTAACTTTCTGTACCAGAATCATAGTGCTTTTTCAAAATGACGGCTAATCCCTCTTCCGTGTAATGGCGAACCGTATTTTCCGAAAGGCCAAGTTGTTCCATACGCTTGTTGACCATCCAGACAAGCACATAAATATTTTCCGATTCGGCAAACTGTTTCGCCGTCGGTGCGTCGTGTTGGATGATTTGCTTTGGACGATTCCATACAGGGTCCCATGGCTGAAGGTCAGGCAAATCAATAGAATTCATTGCAGCACATTGTTTCAGAAGCTCACAACTCCTGCGGACAAGTCCCCATTTCCATTGTGAGATATCTCCTTGGTCCAAAAGTACGCGTTGCTCCAGCAAAAAATTATCGAGCATTTCTGCTGTAGCATATAGTATGCCTTTTGTGTGAAAATGTCGAAGTATGCTGCCAAAGCCTGTATGAGTATAGTCGTATATGCTTCCATCACTCATCCCCGCATTGGTTAACAACTCCAGGGCACGCTGTGCAGTTGCGTCTAATTCAATCAGTTCCATAGGCCCTCCTTATATTTTGTGGTGTCAGACGGTTGTCTGCATGTCCACATTATATAAAATGAGGCCGGCTTTGTTATTCCGAAGTTTTTGCGGAGAATCCTTGTTTTACAAGACTCTATGCAATGACTTCGGAATAACTATTTCCTCGGCATAATCCTGACATGGGCTGCCCCCACATATGATATTTACTGGCGGCAGCTCCGCTCCGTTTAGTTTTGTGATATCCCCAGCATGAACCATGTTGGGAAACCGCAGCTTTGTCACCTCGATAGGAAAGGCTTCAATTTCGCTTGCCCACACCGGTCGGATGCCATTCCGCACCGCCGCCAGAGGAAAGCCGCCGATCCCATCAAACAGGCTGCCCATGGTTAATTCGTTTGTCTCCTGATTCGGTACACACCTCCAAAAGCAAAAAGCCAGCCATGAAAACAGCTGGCATATCGAAAATATGTTTTGACTTCTATGTCACATTTTGGTAGAATGAATGTGGTTCTTTCGAGAACCGGGCGCTGCCATAACACGGTAGGCGGTTATCCCCCTCTTTCAGGGGGTGATCCTTCTTTACCCCCTGTCCTGACTGGAAGGGGGTGGTAGGTGTGAATGTTGTTACATATGAGGAACTGTTCCAGCTGCTCATGGTTCTCATCACCTTTGCCAGTTTGATCATTACGATCATAAAAAAGAAGTAAACCGCCCCAAGTCCCCACTCGTGCGGTTTACTTCATCGCAATACTAGGGGGCTAACCGTCTATCGGCAGCGCCCTTTTCTATGCCTATTATACCACGATTCCGCAGTCTGTCAAGGGCTGACTGTGCAGGGTGTTATTTGCATTGATTGGCTCTTCTGTACCATCTCCTGTTTCGGATCGTAGACAACCAAGCCAATCTTATCATAGTCATAACCAGCAGGATTTAAGATCTGATCCCGCACAGTTTTGATGAGGTACTCCGTATCCAGTTTCCCCTCCAGATACAGCCCTTCGTCAATCATGACCGGTACATTCATCCCCTTTGGACTGCTGCTGAGAAGTGGCCGCAATCTGCCCGCTACCAAATCGCGGAGCCGCACCATCCGGTCATGTTTGATCGGATCTTTGTTGCATTCCCGCAGAATTTCCAGAATGGCTTGCCGCCAATTCTGCACGGTCACTATCCTGCCATCCGGGAATAACAGCCTAGATGGCTTCAGACCCTTGAACCGTACTGGATCTGCCGCCAGTGACAACAGTTGTTCACCGTCGCCCATTGTCAACCGTTTCCCCTCCGTAAGAATCTTTTGAACCAGCTCGTCATACAGATCATCGATCTTCTGATGCATCTGTTCCCGGCTCTGTTCGACCCGAGCCAGACTTACGCCGCCGATGGGAGCACTGTTTTTCTCCATCAAATTTTCTCCTTCTTTCCCTTCTTTCGTTTTTAGACAATGGTACTGTTGCCATGCCCGACCGTCTGATCAATTTCCGTTCCGTCATACAAAAACACCTTGATATGGTCAGCGGATATTACTTTTACCGTATGTACCAGCTGCCGGACCATTTCCTCGTCCCACTGCTGCATGTGGTGGCTCATTCCGTCTAATGCCGCTTCCATCACATGCACATGTAATTGTACCGTCTGGTCTTTTCTGAGCCGGGCAGCTACTTTTTCACGCTGTTCTTTCAGTGACGCCATCTCATTGGCAATCCGGCCAAACCTTTCTGCGTTCTTCTCTGCGCTATTGGGCTGTTGCAGAAGCGTGTCGAATTCTGCTTCCAGCTCCTCAAGCCTTCGGTTAATTTCTCCCAGTGTCATGGTGGAATCCGGAAGGATCCCTGTTTCCTCTACTGCCGCTTCCGTGATCTGTCTGCAGATTGTTTCTTTGGAATCCATTACGGAATTGATTGCCGCCATGATTGCCTGCTGCAGAGGTTCTTCAGGCATTGTAGGCGACTGATGACAATAGCGGGAACCATACTCTACTCGGCTGACACATCTCCACACGACTCTAACTCCGTTCTTTCTGTGCCAGGAACAGCGCTGATACCTTGTACCGCATTCCCCGCAGAACACCCTCTCAGACAAGGCATATTTGCTGGTATAGCAGGAGCGGCCCGTAGGTGCATTTTTCCTGGATGGGCTTTTCCCCGCGCTGCGTCTGGCCAACTCTGCCTGCACTGCCTGATAGGTTTCTCTTGACACAATTCCAGGGTGGTTATTCTGAATCAGGTACATGGGAAGCTGTCCCGTGTTCTTTATAACCTTTTTGTTGATACAGTCCTGTGTAAAGGTCTTCTGCATTAGTACATCACCGCAATATTTCTCGTTGGTAATAATCCCACGAACCGTAGATTCCCTCCATTCCTTTCCCCCTTTTGCCGGAATAGAATCCGCGTTGAGTGCATCCCGAATCATACGCAGGCTGTCTCCTGCCATAATCCGGGTGAATATCTGCTTGACGATCTCAGCCTGTTCCGGCACAATTACCAACTCCCCGGAATCACTCATCCCATATCCGTAAAGCCTGCTGATTGGGGAATTTACCTTACCTTCCTTCATCGCCTGCTTTTTGCCCCATCGGACGTTGGCACTGATGGATTCGCTTTCCGACTGGGCAAAAGCGCTCATGAAGGTGATAATCAATTCCGTGTCCGTTTCCAGCGTATTGATATTCTCCTTCTCAAAGATGATGCCGATTCCCATACCTTTCAATGCACGAATGTATTTCAGGCTGTCCAGCGTATTTCTCGCAAACCGGGAAATGGACTTTGTCAGAATCAGGTCGATTTTCTTCTGGCGGCACCTGCGGATCATTCGGTTGAAATCATCCCGGTTTTTGGTAGATGTCCCCGAAATACCCTCATCCGCAAAAATGCCCGCCATTGTCCACTCGGGATTGGTCATGATTTTGTCCGTATAATAAGTACATTGCGCTTCATAACTGGACTGCTGTTCTTCCTCCTCTGTGGATACCCGGCAGTAAGCTGCCACCCGCAGCTGCCGCATGACCGTCCGCTGATCCATCTGCGACTTTGCCGGTATGATAGTTACCGTCCTGCAAGTATCATCCATTTTGTTCACCCCTTTCCACGATCTGGTCGTTTTTCAGTCTGATCTTTACATTCCCATTGCCGTCCACCAGGACAGCGGATATGCTCATTGCGATAAGATTGGCATCCAGCTCTGAGTGCGGCACTTCCTTTTGAAGCAGCCTTCGCAGACGCAGGGTTTCATACTCTCTGGGATCAATGTCCGCATACATTTCTGCAGCGATCTCCCGCAGCACCTCACGGGTGCGGTTCTCATCCACCGGAAGTTGACCGACGAGTCTCTCCAGCTCGGATTTCAGTGTATCCAGCCTCTGGGAGTGCGCACGGTGTATTTGTGGTGTTACAATACGCTCTGGATTCTTGGTAAGGCAATTCAGCAGATACAACACCTCGTGCTCTATATGCGGTGTAATCCGAAATCCGCACTTTCTTCTCAGTACGGTCTGTGCTTCCGTTTTCTGCACAGCAGGAGCTTTTTTCTTTCGTTTTTCCTCTGTGTTCAGGAAAACCGAGGCATCCACCAAAACCGGGAATCCGCTTTCCCCCAGATATCGGGTATCCGCCAGGATCCTTGCAACCATGTTCTTATTCCATGGTTTATTGGGATCATACCGTACTGCGGTATCGTTCATGAAATTTGCCAGTTCCTGAACACTGACGCCCATATTGTATCTGGAAAACAGGTGGGTGACCCAATGGCTTTCCGCAGTGTCAACAGCGATTCTCCCTGATTCCATTTTGTAGCCAAATGGCAGTTTTCGTTTCGTACCCATCATCTCACCGTCCTTTCCATGGATTCCGTCAGCTCCAGCCCGTTTTTCAGCCAGAAGCGGACTTGCGTATTACTCTGCACTGTGATTCTGTCAATCAGCTCGCAGAACAGTTCCTCATCGAAGGCATCCAGAATCTCCGGCCCTGCCAGCAGTGTTTCCTGTAACTGCTGCGTTTGATCGATGACCTGATCGTGCTCCAAATTATGGAGTTTCTCTTTCTGCTGCTTAGCTTTGCGGAGCTGCTCTGCCAGCCGATTGGTCTTGGATATAAAAATATCAGGGTCAACCATCCCCTGCCTGTTCAGCAAGGATAATGTGTGACTCTGATCTAAAATATCGGATATTTCCTTATTCAATTCAATGGCGTCGGAACTCCAAAGCATCTGTCGGTTTCGCACCAATATCAGATGTTTCACATAAAAGTCCAGCACTGCAGTGTTGTGTTTAAGACTGTAGTGTAGTCTCAGGAATGCCGCTTTGATTTCGTTTTCAGGCACAGGGGGCATTTCGCACAGAACATTGGATTCTTCGTGCTTTCTGCACACCCAGTACCATGTATTATCGATTCTCTTTGACCTAAGAAGGCTGCCGCAGCACCCACAGGACAATTTCTTCGCAAATGGTCTTGCTTCCATGTTGCATGTCTCATTTCTTCGGCTTGACCGCAGTTGAGCCGCTCGGTCAAACATTTCCTGGGTAATGATTGCTGGATTACTGTTCTGAACAAAGTACATTGGACGTTCTCCCCGATTCGGTTTCTTGACTCTGGGAAAAGTCTCCGTCCTGTATTTCTTCTGGAGAATCGCATTCCCTGCATAACGCTCATTGGTCAGAATATAGTCTACCAGTTTTCTGTTCCAAATCCTTCCAAGTGCATTCTCTGCATTCAGTCTCTCCGCAATCTCTCTGGAATTCTCCCCTTGCAGATAATCCGCAAAAATACCATAGATCACGGGTGCTTCCTCCGGAGCAATCCGGAGGCCATCCTCACTCAGTCGAAACCCGGTCGCCGCACGGCAGGTATTAAATGTGCCGCTCTCCATTCGCTTCTGGACGCTCCACCGCATATTTCGGGATATAGACTCGCTCTCCGCCTGAGCGCAGGAAGCAATCACCGCCGTCAGCATCTCGCTGGATACCATCTTGGTATCAATGTTGTGTTCCTCGAAGAAAATGCTGATCCCAAGGGATTTGAGTTCCCGGACAGTCTCCAGACACTCAGTGGTATTTCGCGCGAATCGGGATATGGACTTCACCAGCACCTTATCGATCCGTCCATTCCGGCAGTCTGCAAGCAGTCTCTGGAAATCCTTCCGCTTTTTCGCGGAGGTTCCGGTGATGCCTTCATCTGCATAGATGTCCACCAGCTCCCACCGGTCATGGGTCGTGATCATTTCCATGTAGTGACTGTTCTGGGCAGTGAAACTGTTGATCTGGTCATCGGAGTCCGTACTGACACGGCAGTAAGCCGCAACTCGCAGGATGATTTCCTCCTCCGGCATATTGGCTGGTATGAAAATCTGCTTTCTCGCCAGGTTGTCCCTTGTCGTTGCCATTCCTTCACTCCCTTATTAGCAACACACATTACCACACCTTTTCTGGAATAGCTAGTGTTAATTCGATAATTTTATATAGAAAGAATCATATCCGCACCGGTCTTCTTTGCAATCCGCGCAGCGATTCTGTTGGCCTCCTTTTTTGTGCAGTGACCTGCTGTCACCAGTTGACGCAGCAAAATAATAACGCCGCAATAATTTACATTGGCATTCATAGAATTCTCCTTAAAAAGCCGCCCTGTCGTATCCATTTTGATACAGCAGGGCGGCACCCTTCTGAAATTTGATTGAACATATTGCCTGTATTCCGACACAACTTCCCCAGGCGAGGGCAGAAACGGAAACCGCGCTTGGCCGCGCGCCACGGGACTTTCACCCCTCCGAGGATCTCTCCGAGCTGCCCCCATTGCGTGTAACTGTGGCTGGGCAGGAGTACCAACGCTGGTGCTGTCATCGCGAGACAGGTCGGCCACGGCCTGTTTTCTGAACCAACGGACCCGCTAACCACCTTTCTTGCCGCATTGATGCAGATAGACTGCACAGGTGGGTCATCGCGCGTTTTCCAATGTCGCTTGCCAATTCTCTGTCTTTGCATGGCACACCAGCGGACGTATTTCCGCTTCTGGATATGTAATTGAGAAGGTACAGCGAAAGGACAGTGACAACCCCTTCACTTATAAGCCGATTTTTTGCATATCCGTATGACAAATCAGCCAATACTTCCCATAATATTCAATAACTTCTTGAGTTTTGACAATGTTTTCTTCCGTCGCCTGCTGATACCGGACTGGGTCATCTTTGCCTTTGACGCATACTCCGCTTCTGTCATGCCTTCAAAATAGATAGCGTGAATGAGTTCCCGTTCCGCCTTTGGCAGAGCTGCAATACACCTGTGCAGCTGATTTCGAAGTTCATTGGCAAGTGCAATGGTCTCCATGGTCTCTGTTACCACATCCTGTAATCCCGATTCGCCGTCGATACCTTGACTGTCAATGGTGTTGTACGATACAACACCATTGTCCCTGTCCCGCTCCTCCAGATATCGTTCCCGACGATCCATTTTATAGTAGGCCACATACACGTTTTCCTCGACCTCAATCAGTTTGCCCTCAATGGGAATAAAATACTTTTCCTTATCTGCCATAGCGCAGACCTCCTTAGCATTGAAATTTGACAGGTTAATTCAAATTTCAGAAGGAGGTGCGCGAATCCTGTACAAAAACGCTGTAAAAGGCTTGTATAAAATAGAGAATTTTTTAGTATTCCCCATTCTTGTGTAGAAACGTGAGAAACACTCACAGAAAAAGCAACACCATTCCCGATATCCCCCTATCTTTGGATAGCGGAACATCGGGAATGGTGTCGGAAAACTTAAGGGCGCAGGTAGTGTCACAACTACCTGCGCCCAAAATAGGATAACAACTCGATCATGTTTTTCTTTATGATTTTCCAAAGTTCCCGGGGGAATCTTCCTCAACAGCACTCTGAAAATCAAATCGCGTATTTCTTCACGATCTCACGCATGTCTTCAAACTGCTGCTCCATATCCCACACCAGTTTAAACTGGGTGCGGCTGCGATCCAAATTCTGCTCCGGATAGCAGACGTGGAAATAATTGTCTCCGTCCAGATAATCCGTCAGGAACCGGATACCACATTCCAAAGTCATCAGTCTCGCACCCCATGGAAGATATTCCAGCTCCGCTTCTGTCAGTATGCCGTCTGCCCCCTGCAGAAAACCTCGGGTGAAGACCTCATACAGCCCCAGGTCAAGATTCACCTTGCTCAGATCCTTTTCATCCTCCGCACTGTGATTCGCGCCGAAACGGATGGAATCACCGAAATCGTTAATGGAAAGGCCGGGCATGGTGGTGTCCAGATCAATGACGCAAATGCCCTCGTGGCTTTCCCGGTCAATTAAAATATTATTCAGCTTGGTGTCGTTGTGCGTCACCCGCAGAGGAAGTACGCCTTCCTTCAGAGCGTTCAGGGCAACAGAACAGTCTGCCCGCCGATCCAAAACAAACTGGATCTCCGGCTGGACTTCCTTCGCTCGCCCCAGCTTATCCGCGGCCACCGCCGTCAGGAACTTGGCGAGGCGATCCTCGGTATTGTGGAAATTAGGAATTGTCTCGTGAAGTGTTTCCGCCGGATACCCATTCAGCAGCCGCTGAAACCGGCCAAAAGTCCTTGCCGATGCCTCAAACAGCTCCGGAGTAGCAGACTGGTAGCAATCCGTGTTTTCGATGAATGGCATTAGACGCCAGACACGGCCATATGCGTCTGTGTAGAAATCTCTGCCGTCCTTCGTCTTGACTACAGAGAGCGTTTCCCGTGTTGGGTCACCGCCATCCGCAAGAATTTTATTTCTCAAGAAGGACGTAATCCTCACAAAATTCTCCATCAGTTCCTCTGGATGGGGAAAGGCAGCATTACTCAGCCTTTGGATGATAAATCGGATAACATTCCCCTCTTGTGACTGACAAACAGCACAAAACGTGTCATTGATATGACCCTTCCCATAGCGATCGACGTCGAGAAGTATTTCCGGGAAAGTGTAAGCATCCAGCGCCTCCCGCAAGCCTGGAATCTCATTTCGTATGTATGGTAATAGACTCATGAAAAAACCTTTCTGCCGTATAATCTCCGCACGGCAAATCTCAAATAAGCTAAGGAACCTCTGAACAAATCGCCTTCGGCTGTGAGCGGATCTTTTTCCCCATCCGTGCAGTTCCAAAAGCAGGAAATA
>OLOU01002125.1_pt1 | contig 11878 bp, 8 predicted proteins | sample 1672101 | NCBI WGS metagenome assembly OLOU01 (sample SAMEA3136645, study PRJEB25190) | human gut metagenome | biome: human gut; feature: human-associated habitat; material: faeces | place: Austria | collected 2013
AAGGCGACCTCGCGCGTCTGCACGCCCACGACCTCGCGGTCGGGGAACATCTCCTGCACCTGCCGCACGGCGAGCAGGTCGTTCTCGTCGCCGTACTGCGGGAGGATGACCGCGCCGTTGACGATCAGGAAGTTCATATACGAGGCGATGCTCACCTCGCCGTTCTCGCGGGGGATTGTCCCCTCGACGGTGTCGATCGTCTCCGCCCCTTCGAGCAGGCACGGCTTTTTCGTCAGGCAGAGCTTATGCACCTTCAGGCGGCGGCCCTTGGCGTCGGTCGCCTGACTGAGCGTGCGGAAGGCGTCCTGCGCCTCCTGATAAAACGGATGGTTCTTGTCCTCTGTCCAGATGCAGGCCACCTCGCCCGGCCGGATGAAGCAGGCCACGTCGTCGATGTGGCCGTTCGTCTCGTCGGGATCGATGCCGTCGCGGATCCAGAGTACCTTCTCGCAGCCGAGATAGTCGCAGAGTTTTCGCTCGATCTCCTCGCGGCTCATGCCGGGGTTGCGCCCGCGGGAGAGCAGGCACATCTCTGTCGTGAGCACCGTGCCCTCGCCGTCGACGTGGATGGAACCGCCCTCGAGCACGAAGCCGTCCGTGCGGTAGCTGTCCGCCCCCGCGAGCTCGCAGATCTTCTGCGCGACCTGATCGTCCTTGTCCCACGGGAAATACAGCCCGTCGACGAGGCCGCCCCAGGCGTTGAACTCCCAGTCCACGGCGCGCAGCTCGCCCGCGTCGTTCACAAGGAACGTCGGCCCGCAGTCGCGCACCCACGCGTCGTTCGCGCTCATCTCCACAACGCGGATGTGCTCGGGCAGACGGGCGCGGGCGTTCTGATACTGCGCGGCGGAGACGCACATCGTGACCGGCTCGAAGCGGGCGATGGCCTCGGCCACGGCGCAGAACGCGCGCTGGGCGGGCTTGCCGCCGCCGCGCCAGTTGTCGGGCCGCTCGGGCCAGAGCATCCAGACGCCCGCCTGCGGCTCGAACTCCGCCGGCATGCGGAAGCCGTCGGCCTTGGGGGTGGTCTCTGTCATACGTTTTGCCATACAAATTTCCTCCTACATGGTTTTCCGCCGGGCACGTCCGGCGATGAGCAGCTCGCCGAGCAGAATCGCAAGCACGGAGCCGATCGTGATCGGGAGATAGGTGCTGAGCGTCTGCTTATCGAGCGAGAGCGGAACGGCCGTGAAGACGATGGAGACAAGAATGAGCCCCATCGGCACATAGGCCAGCCACTTGAGAAAGCCGGGGCTGCCCGGCACGCGGAAGGGCCGCGGCGTCGCGGGGTCGCTGCGGCGGAGCTTCAGAAACGCCGGAAACACCGGCACATAGCTCAAAAGCAGCATCACCAGATTCAGCGCGAAGAAGCTCCAGAAGAGCGAGGAATCCGGGCTGACGCGCTCGATGACGACGCCGAGCATGCACACGAGCGAAGCGACGATGCCCGAGGTGAGCGCGGAGCCGACCGGCATGCCATTGCGCTTTGAGCGGCGGGCGAACACGGCGGGCATGTCCCCGCGGTCAGCCGCGTAGGCCGCCGTGGAGTTGACGCCCATCGACCACGAGATCATGTTGCCGAAGAGCGTGATGAGAAACAGCAGCGCCACGACCCCGACGAGAACGCCCCCGGCCTGCCCCGTCATGAGGGACACGGCGTCGATGAGCCCTGAGTCCACGCTGATCTCGCTCGTCGGTACGGCCGCGCCGATGCCGAAGGCGGAGAACAGGTAGATCGCGGCGATGACGACGCCGCCGGTGACGATGGCCTGCGGGATCTGGCGGCGCGGGTCGCGCATGTTGTCGGCGTAGGTGCAGACGACCTCGAAGCCGAGGAAGTTGAAGATAATCACCGAGATATAGGAGAGGCTCTCGAGGTCGAACGACGGAAGAAACGTCCGCGCAGCCATGTCGTTGACAAAGCCGCTGCGCGCGACATACAGGATTCCCAGCACGCCGACGAGCACGGCCAACAGGATCTTGATCGCGGCGCTGAGATTCAGAATGATGATGCTGTCGCAGACCGGGTAGAACGCAACGACCGTCACGATCCAGATGAACGCGAGCTGCACCAGCAGACTCATCGCCCAGCCCGGCCGCCAGCCGAAGAGGTACCACAGCAGCTCCGGGCACATGACCGCGAGCGACGCCATCCAGAGCGGGAAATTGATCCAGTAGTACCACGACGAGCGCGCGCCCCACTTCGAGTCCGGCCACGCCGTCGCAATCCAGTCATAGAGCCCGCCGTCGCCGACGTAGGCCGTCCCCAGCTCGGAGGAAATCAGCCCGTAGGGCAGCAGAAAGGCAGCAATCATGAAGATCCACCAGAAATACTGGCTGTTGCCGATGGAGGCCACCGGCGCGGCGGCCTCCGCCACGAACACCACGCAGATGACGGAGAGAATCACGTCAATCAGGTGAAATTTTTTCCGTTCCATGGCGGCGCCCCGTCAGCAGTAGATGCGCTCTTGCAGGAAGTGGTCGAGTTCCTCCTGCGCCGCGGCGATCTGCAGCTCCGAGCGCTCCGGGCGGCAGCGGGTGAAGTAGACCAGCAGGCCGCGCATGGCCGTCAGGCGGTTGCCCGCCTGCTCCCAGCAGAGGGAAGCGTCGGAGTCGGCGACCTCGTCGGTCACGTCCTCGCCGCGCGTCGCGGGCAGGCAGTGCAGGAACTTGCAGCCGATGCTGCCGAGACTCATCAGCTCGCGGTTCACCTGATAGTCGTGGAACACGCGCACGCGCTCCTCCTTGGGCATCTCGTTTTCATACAGGCCGTACCACACGTCCGTGTAGATGAAATCCGCGCCGCGGACGCTCTCGCGCTCGTCGGTCACGCGGAAGCTGCCGCCGCTTGCCTGACAGTTGCGCTCAAGGATCTGCATGTGCTGCTCGCCGAGCTGGTGGCCGCGCGGGCCGTAGTGGACGAAGTTCATGCCGAGCTTCGTGGTGATGAAGCCGAGCGACGCGCAGACCTGCGTGCCGTCGCCGACAAAGACGACCTTGCAGTCCGAGAGCTTCTTCCCGCGCGGCAGGTGCTCGAAGATCGTGCACATGTCGCCGATCTCCTGCGTGGGGTGGTTATAGTCGGACATGCCGTTGAGCACCGGAACGGAGCACGCCTCCGCGAGCGAGACGATCGTCCTGTGCTCAATCACGCGCGCCATGACGACGTCCACGAGCTTGCTCAGCACGCGCCCCGTATCCTCGATCGTCTCATGGCCACCGAGCTGGATCATGCCGGGGCCGAGGTACTGCGCGTGACCGCCCATCTGGCTCATGGCCGTCTCGAATGAGACGCGCGTACGCGTGGACGACTGCTGGAAGATCATCGCGAGCGTCATATCCTGCATCAGCCGGGGGTAGTAGCCGCGGCGGATGGCGCGCTTGATGGCCAGACTCAGCTCGATCATGTCGAGCAGCTCCTCGCGGGTGAAATCATTGGTGTCGATGAAATCTTTGACCATAAATCCGGTTCCTCCTGTGTTGGATCAGTTTGGGAATACCTGTGCGTGCCGGTAGTTTGCACGCGCGGAGGAGGATTTATGCGCGGGGGAGCGAAAATGGGATTTTCGTTTTTGAGAAGAATTGGCAATTTGAGTGGGCCTGTCTATGCCTCCGGCGGGTAACTTTTCCCGCGCGGGAAAAGTCACCAAAAGCGCGCCAAAACCAAGGTTTTGGAATCCTTTTTCGGTCGGCATGCGGGACTTCCGGTAGGACGATGCCTAAGTTTAGAATCGTCTCTGCGCCTGCGCCGCTGCCGCTGACCGTGCAAAATGTAGGAGCCTGTCCTTCTATCGCGGGGCGTCGGGGACGCAGAGACGATTCTACATTTAAGGCCCCTTGCAAAATCTCCCAGCCGTGTGGTACGCACTAAAACAACCAAAAACGTGCGGGGGCGCGCTAAGGGGTTCTTAAACCGCAGGTTTAAGCGGCGTTTTTTGCATACTTTTTGCCGCTGTCGACAAAAAGTATGTCGCCGGAGGCAAAACAAGCCGATTCCCCCGCCAATCTCCAACCGAACACAGCACCCCGCGCCGCAAAAAAACGGCGCACACCCGAAGGTGTGCGCCATTTTAACATACATGATGCGTTTTTTCAATGAGCCTTCTTCTTGCCGAGGTAGGCCTCCTTGATCGACTCGTCCGCCAGCAGCTCCGCGCCGGTGCCGGTCTTGGTGATCAGGCCCGTCTCGAGGACATAGGCCCGGTCGGCGAGCTTGAGCGCCATGTTCGCGTTCTGCTCGATCAGCAGTACCGTCACGCCCTGCTGATTGATGGCGCGGATGATATCGAAGATTCCCTGCACCACCAGCGGCGCAAGACCGAGCGACGGCTCGTCCATCATCAGCAGCTTCGGGCGGCTCATGAGCGCGCGGCCCACGGCGAGCATCTGCTGCTCGCCGCCGGAGAGCGTCCCGGCGAACTGCCAGCTGCGCTCCTTCAGGCGCGGGAACAGCGAATAGATCCATTCGATGTCCTGCTCGATGCCGCTCTTGTCGCTGCGCAGATACGCGCCGATCTTCAGGTTCTCCTGCACCGTGAGGTCGGCGAACACGCGCCGTCCCTCCGGCACCTGCGCGATGCCCTGCTCGAGGATCTTGTTGATGGGCATGCCGAGCAGCTCTGTGTCGTTATAGGTGATGGAGCCGCTGTCGGCCTTGACGAGACCGGAGATCGTGCGCAGGGTGGTGGACTTGCCCGCGCCGTTTGCGCCGATCAGGGTGACGATCTTGCCGTCCGGCACCTCGATGTCCACGCCGCGCAGGGCGCGGATGCCACCGTAGGACACATGCAGGTCTTTAATTTTCAGCATCGTCTGCCACCCCCAGATATGCGTCGATGACGCGGTCGTTGGCCTGAATCTCGGCGGGAACGCCCTGTGCGATCAGCTCGCCGAAGTCCAGAACGTAAATGCGGTCGGAAATGTCCATGACGAGGTCCATGTGGTGCTCGATGAGCAGGATCGTCATGTGGAAGTCTTTGCGGATCTGCGCGATAAACTCGGTCAGCTCGATCGTCTCCTGCGGGTTCATGCCGGCGGCGGGCTCGTCGAGAAGCAGCAGCTTCGGCTGCGTCGCGAGGGCGCGTGCAATCTCCAGCCGGCGCTGCTTGCCGTAGGGCAGAGAGGTCGCGAGCTCGTCTTTCACGTCCTCCAGACCGACGATGCGCAGCAGCTCCAGCACCTCCTCGCGCTGTTTGGCCTCCTCCTTGCGGTTGCCGCGGAACGTTGCGGAGAAGAAACCGCTCGAACGGCGCATGTGCTTGGCGATGAGGACGTTGTCGAACACCGTCTGCGTTTTCCACAGGCGGATGTTCTGGAACGTGCGGGCCATGCCGCGCCCGGTGATCTTATCGGGCGTCGGCTCAAGGATGTGGTCGCTGAAGGCGAACTCGTCGCGCGCCTTCTGCTCGGCCTTCCACGTCTCGAGATCGCTGCCCTCCAGCGCCTGCTCGGGCGCGAACTGCGCTGTATACATCGTGGGGTGCTTGCCCTTATAGAGCTTTTTCATCTTGCCGGTCGGGTGGTTGCGGACGATGCACTCGCCGTCGAAGGTGATGCGGCCGTTCGAGGGCGCGTAGACGCCCGTGATGACGTTGAAGGCCGTCGTCTTACCGGCGCCGTTCGGGCCGATGAGCGCGACGATCTCGCCCTCGTTCACCTCGAGGTTCAGGTTGTCGACGGCGACGACGCCGCCGAACTGCATGGTGGCGTTTTCCACCTTCAGAAGCGTTTTCTTCTCACTCATTTGGACGCTTCCTCCTTTTTCGCGGCTTTTGCGGCGCGCTTGGCGCGGCGGGCGCGGATGAGATCCGGCAGCTCCCGGTCACCCATGATGCCCTTGCGGAAGAACAGCACCACGATCATGATGACCACGGAGAACACGACCATACGGAAGCCGCTGCGCAGCAGCGGGAGCTTGAAATTCCCGATAAACGTCTCGCTGTCGAGGAAGCGGAGCCACCACTCGGAGCAGGCGACATACAGGAACGTCGCGATGCAGCTGCCGGAGATGGAGCCGATGCCGCCGATGACGACGATCAGCAGGATCTCATAGGTCATGGTCGCGGTAAAGACCTTCGCCTGTGCGTTCGCGACGTACATCGCAAAGAGCGCCCCGCCCACTCCAGCGAAGAACGAGCTCGTGACGAACGAGAGCATCTTGTGCTTGGCGAGGTTGATGCCCATGGCCTCGGCGGCGACCTCGTCGTCGCGGATGGCCTTGAAGGCGCGGCCGTAGGTCGAGTTAATCAGCAGGACAATGATCGCGATGCAGATAATCGCAATCAGGAACGGGACAAACGTGGACAGATACAGCACCACCGAGCCGTTCTTGCCCGAGATGTTGAAATCCGTGAACGTGGGGAAGCTCTTGATCATGTTCGCGCCGTTCGTGACGGGGCCGAGCTTCTGCCACTGGAAGATGGCGCGCAGGATCTCCGCGAAGCCGAGCGTGGCGATGGCGAGGTAGTCGCTCTTCAGGCGCAGGACGGGCAGTCCGATCAGCCACGCGAACAGCGCCGCGACGCAGCCCGCGAGGATCAGCGCGACGAGGACAGAGAGCACAAGGCTCACCGCGCCGCCAAAGCCGCCCGAGCCGAAGATCCCGCCGAACAGATCCGGCAGAGAGAACTTGACGGCGGAGCCGCCGAAGAGGTAATAGACCTGATCCTTCGCCGCGAGGGGCACCATGAGGATGCCGTAGGTATACGCGCCGAGGAGCATGAAGCCCGCCTGACCGAGGGAGAACAGACCCGTGAAGCCGTTGAGCAGGTTCATCGAAACGGCCACGAGCGAATACACCGCGGCCTTTTTCAACACCGTGAAGAGCTGGCTGGTGGGCAGGAGGATCGCGGGGGTGCTTGGCAGGAGCAGATTCAGGTTCTCCAGCAGGATCACCAGAAGCAGCAGACCCGCGATGCACAAAAGCGCGGTCAAAGAGCCTTTTTTGCTCTGTTTTTGTTTCAGCATCTGACTTGCACCTCCCCTTAGACCTTATCCGTGGACTTCTCGCCGAACAGGCCCGTGGGCTTGAAGACCAGAATCACGATCAGCAGCGCGAAGGTGAACGCGTCGGAGAACACGGTATACTCCGTGCTCTTGATGAGGTTCTCGCACAGGCCGATGATAAACGCGCCGATCACGGCGCCGGGGACGGAGCCGATGCCGCCGAACACGGCGGCGACGAACGCCTTCAGGCCGGGCAGCGCACCGGCGGTGGGGTTCACGGCGGGGTAGCAGGTGAAGTACAGGATCGAGCCGATCGCCGCCAGCGCCGAGCCGATGATGAACGTCACGGAGATGACGGAGTTGATCTTGATGCCCATGAGCTGGGCCGTCTCGAAGTCGCGGGAAACGGCGCGCATGGCCATGCCGACCTTCGTGTGGTTGATGAGCTGCGTCAGGCCGAGCACCAGCAGGATCACGAGCACGGGCGTGATGAGCACGACGAGCTTCGTGAGCGTACCGGCGATGGTAACGGTCTTCGTCAGCCAGGAGATCTCCGGATAGACCATGGGCTGGCCGCCGGTGATATAGGTCGCGGTGTTCTGCAGGAAGTAGCTCACGCCGATGGCGGAGATCATGACGGACATGCGCGGCGCGGTGCGCAGCGGCTTATAGGCCAGGCGCTCAATCAGGAAGCCCAGCACCACCGTCATGACGAGCACGAGCGGCAGGGCGATGTAGAGCGGCAGGGTCGCCGAGAAATAGATGCCCATCAGGCCAGCCACCATGAACACGTCGCCGTGGGCGAAGTTGATCAGGCGCAGGATGCCGTAGACCATCGTGTAGCCGATGGCGATGAGGGCATATTGTCCGCCCACGGCGATGCCGGAGAGCAGGACGGAAATGATAAATTGCACAGGATTTCCTCCCTCGTGTGTTTGTCAACTGGATGCCTGGAAAAGGCGCGCCGCGCGGCGTTCCTTTTCCGGACACCCAATCCCGAAAAAAGGGTTCACTTGGCGGGGGATTTCTCCCCCGCCAAGTGGCAGCTTTTCTTGTTCTTATGGAGTTCAGCTGGCGGAGCCGGTCTGCACCTTCTCGAGCACCCACGCGCCGTTGGCGGTGTCGGCGGTCTTGATGAAGGCCGTGTCGCGGACGGCGTCACCGATGTCGTCAAAGGAAATGGAGCCGGAGACGCCGGTGTAGGTCACGGTGGGCAGAGCCGCCTTGATCTTGGCGGCGTCGGGGGAGCCGGCGGCCTTGATCGCCTCGAGGGCGACATAGTAAGCGTCGTAGCCCATGGCGGTCACAGCGGAGATGGTGTCGTCGCCGCCGTTGTCGCTCTTGGCGCTGGCGTTGTTGTTGATGTAATCCTTGATGCCCTTATCGAACTCAGGGGAACCGCCCTCCTGATAGAAGGTGGAGACATACAGCTGGATGTTCGTGCCCTGCGCGGCTGCGAGCACCTTGTTGTCATCGAGCGTATCGGAGCCGATGAAGGGGATGTCGATGCCGAGGGAGCTGGCCTGCTGGATGATCTGGGTGGCGTAGGCGATGGAGACGGGGGTGAAGATGACGTCCGCGCCGGAGGACTTGGCCTTATTCAGATAGGTGGTGAAGTCGGAGTTGTTCGTGGGGAAGGAGTCGGTGATGACGGTGCCGCCCGCGGCCTCAAAGACCTTGGTAAAGTAGCTGATCAGGCCCTGATCGTACTCGTTGCCGTTCTCGCCGAGGCAGTAAGCGGTCTTGGCCGCGAACTTGTCCTTGGCGAAGTTCGCGAGGACGGCGGACTGGAAGTTATCCAGGAAGCAGATGCGGAAGTAGTAGTCATTGCCGGCGGTGACGTTGGGGTTCGTGCACGTCACGCCGATGGCGGCGATGCCGGCCTCACCGAACTTGGGGCCGCCGGCCATGGCCGCGCCGGAGCCGTAAGTGCCGAGGACGAGGGAAACGCCCTTGGACACGAGGTCGGAAGCGGCGGAAGGCGCCTTATCGGTGGAAGAGCCGTTGTCGGACAGAACCAGCTCGACCTTGTACGTCTCGCCGTTGAGCTCGACCGTGGGGGTCTCGGAGTTGGCGTACTGCATGCCGAGCACTTCCTTCTTACCGCCGGAGGCGGAGTCGCCGGACAGGGGCTCAAACACGCCGATCTTGATGACCTTGTCACCGCTGTTGGTATTGCTCTGGCCGCCGTCACCGCCGCAGGCAACCAGCGACAGGACCATCAGCATGGCCAGCAGCAGGGATACAAACTTTTTCATGCAAATATCCTCCTAAATTCTCGCAAGATTCCCGGAGGGCGTTCTCTCCGCGCCCGTCCGGTGATGCAATAGAGTTATTTTAATTGAATTTGTGCAGAATTACAATCGGCAAATATGACGTAATTTCCCCCGGAAAATGTGCCCGCGCAGCGGGGTATTGTTCGCTTCTCATATGCATTTTGTCCGCACATCGCGGACAGATTGCGACAATTCTTTAACAAGGCGATGCGGCAAATTTTTTATCACCGCATAACAGGCATACATTTTTGGCAGAAAACTCCTCTGAGATCGCAGAATCCGGTACTTTTCCGCTTTTCACCGAAGTCTTTCGGCGAACCCTCCCCTCCGGGGACGGTTCGCCGCGGGCGGTGGACGCGGTTTCCGAACTTTTCCAGGCGGTTCGCGCGGTGTCTCCCGTCGGAAAACAGTGGGTTTTCGTGATTTTGACCAACCACTCAAAAAAATGCGCCCCGCAGTGCTTAGCGAAAGATAGAAAAAGACGCGCCCGGCCTACGCCGGGCACGTCTTTTGTTTATGGGTGTGGTTTTATTCCATTTTTTCCGCATTGTCCGTAAACACGGCCTCAAAGTCTGCGGCGCTCATCGTCTCGTGCGCGAGCAGATACTCCGCCACGGTCACGAGCCGGGCGCGGTTCTCCTCAAGAATCGCCAGGCAGCGGGCATAGGCCTCGCCGATGATGCGGCTGATCTCCTCGTCGATCTCGGCGGCGGTCTTCTCGGAATACGGGCGCGTCTGCGCCATCGACTTGCCGATGAACACCTCGTCGTGTCCGGCATCGAAGGCGACGGTGCCGAGCCGGTCGGACATGCCGTAGGTGCCGACCATCTTGCGCGCCATGGACGTCGCGCGCTGGATGTCGTTCGAAGCGCCGGTGGAGATATCGCCGAGGATCAGCTGCTCCGCCGCGCGGCCGCCCAGCAGCGAGACAATCTGGCTGAGCAGGTACGAGCGGGAGAGGTACGACCGATCCTCGTCGGGCAGGGAGATGGTCATGCCGCCCGCCTGTCCGCGCGGGACGATCGTGATCTGGTGGACCGGGTCGTGGTCGGGCAGAGCGTGCATCACGACGGCGTGGCCCGCCTCGTGATACGCCGTCAGGCGGCGCTCATGCTCCGGAATGACGCGGCTATGCTTCTCGGGCCCGGCGATGACCTTGATGACCGCCTCATTGAGCAGCGCCATGTTGATCGCGGGCAGGTCGCGCCGACCGGCGAGCAGCGCTGCCTCGTTGAGCAGGTTCTCCAGATCCGCGCCGGCGAAGCCCGCCGTGCTCCTGGCGACCTGCGCGAGGTCGACGTCCTCGGCGAGGGGCTTGTTGCGCGCGTGGATGGCGAGGATCTCCTCGCGGCCCTTGATATCGGGCAGGCCGACATAGACCTGCCTATCGAAGCGGCCAGGGCGCAGGAGCGCGGGGTCGAGAATGTCGACGCGGTTCGTCGCGGCGAGGACGACAACGCCCTCGTTCGCGGAGAAGCCGTCCATCTCGACGAGCAGCTGGTTGAGCGTCTGCTCGCGCTCGTCGTGGCCGCCGCCGACGCCGCTGCCGCGCTGGCGGCCGACGGCGTCGATCTCGTCGATGAAGATGATGGCAGGAGCGTTCTGCTTGGCCTGCGTGAAGAGGTCGCGCACGCGGCTCGCGCCGACGCCGACGTACATCTCCACAAAGTCGGAGCCGGAGATGGAGAGGAACTTCACCCCGGCCTCACCGGCCACGGCACGCGCGAGCAGCGTTTTGCCCGTGCCGGGAGGGCCGACGAGCAGGACGCCCTTCGGGATGTGCGCGCCGAGGCTGAGATACTTCTCCGGATCGCGCAGGAACTCCACGATCTCCTGCAGCTCCTCCTTCTCCTCGTCCGCGCCCGCGACGTCGCGGAACGTAGTCTTTCTATCGCCCTCGCCGGGCGTCTGGACGCGGGCCTCGCCGAAGCGGGCCATCTTGCTGTCCATCCCGCCGCCCGCGTTGCGGGCCATGAGGTTCATCAGCAGGATGAACGCCAGAATCGCCAGCACATACGGCAGCAGCAGCTGCAGCCAGTTTGTCGAGTGGTCGGCGTGGTAGTTATAGTCGGTGATGATGCCGCTTGCGCTCTGCTGCTCGACGAGCTCGTTGAGATCGTCATAGAACAGGTCGAAGCTGTAGAGGTCGCAGGTGGCGGTCGTGCCGTCCTTTAAGTCGGCGGTGATGCGTGTGTCGCGGATCACAAAGCTCTGCACCTGCTCCTGCTGAAAGAGCTGGCGCAGCTGGGCATAGGAGATGTCGTCGCTGCTGCGCATGCCGGCAAACAGGTAATACAGCAGCAGGAGCATCAGAACGACCAGAAAAATGCCGGAAAGGCCGTACTTTCTTTTTCCGTTCAAACGGTTCCCTCCTCTCGGTTAGTGGATGGTACGGATGCCGCGCCAGCTGTTGTCCTTGAGCACGGACGCGCAGACCAGCACGCGGGCCTGCAGCTTGCTGACGGGGATATAGGGCTGGCTCCAGCTGCGGCTGTCCCACGAGCCGGCGCGGTTATCGCCGAGCAGGAACAGGCATCCGTCCGGAACCTGAAAGACGCCATCGCTGGTGGTAATCCCCTGCTGCGGCAGGTAGTCCTCCTCCAGACGTTCGCCGTTGATATAGACATAGCCGCCGGAGAAGGAAATCTCATCGCCCG
>OLOU01002128.1_pt1 | contig 11868 bp, 16 predicted proteins | sample 1672101 | NCBI WGS metagenome assembly OLOU01 (sample SAMEA3136645, study PRJEB25190) | human gut metagenome | biome: human gut; feature: human-associated habitat; material: faeces | place: Austria | collected 2013
GCGCGTTCTTTGTTTGTATAGGTTTCAGTTCTGCTGCGTTTCCCGCTTGGCAAACTCGATCATTTTGCTGTAGGTTTCCTCGCTCAGGTCGTGCTCGATCTTGCAGGCATCGTGGGAGGCGACCTCCGGGTCCACCCCCAGGGCCACAAAAAACTGGGTCAGCTTGCGGTGACGGTCGTAGATGCGCTGGGCGATGGCCAGGCCAATACAGCCGGAGCCTGCGCACAAGTCCAAAATGCGAGGATGATCTGGAAGCTGCCCGGCAGAAAGCTAAGGAAACCGCACAGGCCCTTGAGGAAGTCAATGCCCGACTTGATGCAGGGCATCATTCCAAGTACGGTGTTGTTAGTGAAGCCGATGTGGCACTAAGCGATAAATTAAGTGCCCAGTATGAGGACCAAATGGCCAAGGTTCAGCAAATCGACGCTTCTTACCGCAGCCAGCAGCAAACGGTGCAGGCCTTGACGACCCAACATCAGACCTTGACAGCCCAGTTACAGCAGGAGCAGACAGCGGCGGCCCAGCAGGCGAACGCGGTGGATATGTTGGCCGCCGATGATTCAATGCAGGCATATTTCAATAAACAGACTGCCGCCATAGAAAAGGACTTCGCGAAAATCGAAGCCCGCCAAAACAAGGCCTATGGCTCTATGGACGAAAGTGCGACCCAACACGCGGAGCGCATTGTGGCTGAGACCCAAAAGGCCGTTGCGGCACAGGAAAAGGCTGCAACCGCAGCCCAAAAGCGGGCAGCTGCCGAGAAGGAAAGTGCTGCGACAAAAGCACTTGCAGATGGCAGCAATAACGCTGACAACCGCCTGCAGCAGGCCAGCAGTGCCATGGGCAAATTTGGAACCCGATTGAAAAGCATCGTTGCCGGTGTGCTGGTCTTCAACCTGATCTCCTCTGCGCTGCGCACGATGGTCAGCGGGCTGGGCAGCGCCATCGTCAAAACGGATGGTGTCAGCACGGCCTTTGCCCGCTTGAAAGGTGCGGCCTCTACGGCTGCTGCCGGGCTGGCCTCGGCATTGGCCCCGGCCATCTCCTGGATTATGAATCTGTTGACCAGCCTGCTGAACGGCATTGTTCGGCTGATCTCCTTCCTGACCGGCAAAAGCATCTCCGGCATGAAAAGCGCAGCGCAGGGCATCAACTCTGTTGGCAGTGCGGCAGGTTCTACCGCCAAAAAGACCAAAGATGCCGGGAAGGAAGCCAAAAAGGCTGCCGGAGAACTGGCCGCCTTTGATGAGCTGAATGTGCTGAACAAGCAGCAGGAAGAAGACACCGACGATGATACCGGAGGTGGCGGGGGTGGTGCAGGCAGCGGCCTTGCCTATGATTTTGAGCAGGCCCAGAACCCCTTGAAGGACCTGATGGGCCGCCTGAGCAATTTCTGGGATGCGTTTCTTGCCCGTCTGGCCCCCAGCGTGGCCGCCTGGAAAGCTGCCTGGGAGCAGATCAGGCAGGCCGCTATGGACGTATGGCCCGGCATCCAGGCTGCTGCACAAAACCTGTGGGACAACGGCCTGAAACCGCTGCTTTCGTACCTGCTGGACACTTTTATCCCCGGTATTATCAACGGGTTCAGCCTGATTCTGGCCCCTGTTGTGGGGGATGTTGTTTCGAGCCTGATCCGCATGGGCGCAGCTGCCTTTGAGACCTTCTCGACAATTGCGGTCGATGCGATCCAGAATATTATCATTCCTGTGCTGGATTTGCTGCTGACGGCCTGGACAGACATTTCCACCGCCTTTAATAGCGCCTGGACCACTTACATTTCGCCGGTATTTACCATGATGGTTGAGTGGTTCCAGGAAGTGATGGACTTTGTCGAGCGGCTTTGGCTGGAAGTGGTTTCGCCCATTTTGAGCGCAATTGTCGCCCAGCTGCAGGCTCTGTGGGATGACCACCTGGCCCCGCTGGCGGCAAACCTGATCGCCGTAGTCGGCGATGCTATCAACTTTGTGGCCGAGCTGCTGAAAGCCCTGTGGGACAATCTGCTGCTGCCGGTGGCAAACTGGCTGCTGACCACCTTTGGCCCCACCATTACGACCGTATGCACCGCGGTCAGCGGCATTGTCACCAACACGATCGGTGTCATTGCCGATGTGCTGAACATTGGCCTGCTGGCGCTGAAAGGCGTGATCGACTTCATGCGCAATGTGTTTGAGGGCAACTGGGATGCGGCCTGGCAGGCAGTAAGCAGTACAGTTTCAAGCATCTGGGATGTCATCACCAACAGCATCAAGACCGCCATCAACAACATCATCGGCTTTGTAAACGCAATGATAACGGCCATTGTAAGTGCTTTGAACGCTGTCATCGATGCGATGAACAGCATCTCCTTTGATGTGCCGGATGGTATTCCCGGTCTGGGCGGCAAGCACATCGGCTTCGATATTACCCATATCACTGCGCCACAGATCCCGTATCTGGCGCAGGGTGCCGTCATCCCGGCCAACCACGAGTTCCTGGCCGTACTGGGCGACCAGAGCAGCGGTACCAATGTAGAGGCCCCGCTGGAGACCATCAAGGAGGCCCTGGCCGAGGTCATGACAGCTTACGGCGGGCAGGACATCACGATCCGCTTTGCCGCAAGCGGCGGCCTGGAACAGCTGGTGCGCCTGCTGAAACCCTACATTGACAAGGAAAACAACCGCGCCGGTGCCAAGCTGATTTCGGGAGGTGCCTACTGATATGCTGTACATTGACGGAATCGGCTATAAGATCGATGTGCTGAGTGTGAAGCGTACCGCCGATTTTCTGGATAAGTATGCCGAGCGCACCGAGAACGGCGACCTGGAGCGTGAACTAATCGGTGTGTATTTCAACTATAAGCTGCAGTTGGGACCCGGCGTTGACCGCGCCGAATATGCCCGCATGTGGGACAAGCTGACCGAGCCGGTCGAGTTCCACGAAGTGACCGTGCCGGATGAAGACGGTGATTATACCTTTACCGCTTATTTTTCCAACGTGGCAGATGAACTGCTGCGCAAAGTGGCAGAGAAGAACTACTGGAAGAATCTGACGGTCAATTTCATTGCAAAGAAGCCGGCGCGAATCTAAGGAGGTAGGCCGATGAGAACCAATACGCGGGTAGAATTCGGCCTGTACGACGTAACCGCCCGTGGCGACAGCGTCCCCAGCAGCACCGATACCCGCGGTTTTTGCGACTTGAGCAGTGATCTGCTGCTGGACAAAGTACCTGCACTGCCTTTATATGGCACACTGGAGACCCGGCAGTTTTTGATGGATGGCAGTTATTCTTTGTTCCCGGATAGCCCATCCGGTCAGTTCTGGGGACTATGGAGCAGCCAGCTCTCCGATGAAAGCGGCCGCTTTGCCTCGCCGCCTGTGCTGCAAATCCGCTTCTCGAAGACCCACAGCAGCAGCGGCTTGATGCTGCACTTCTATGCTCCTACCGAAGATTGGGCCAGTGAACTGACCATCCAGTGGTATGGCTCCGATGGCGGTCTGCTGACGACCGCGGTATTCACCCCGGACGCGGTCGATTATTACTGCGCCCGCAAAGTGGAGAACTACCGCAGCATCGTTCTGACCTTTACGGCCACCAACCGGCCTGGACGCTACCTGAAACTTTCCGGCCTGGATTATGGCAAGTTTTTGACCTTTGAGGGGGCCGAAGTTGTAGAAGCCCATATTCTTGAGGAAATCAACCCGCTGTCGGATGAACTGTCCATCAACACCTTGAATCTGACGCTGTTCAACCGCAAGGGTGATTTTTCCATCCTGAACCCGGACGGCGTGTTCGATGTGCTGCAGCACAAGCAGAAGTTCACCGTTTGGGAAGATGTGCGGGAGAATACCCGCAGCACCGAGATCGTCAGCCATAACATGGGCACCTTTTACCTCAGCGATTGGGAAAACACCAGCGACACGCTCGCCAGTTTTACCGCCGTAGATGCCATCGGCCTGCTGGACAGTGCGCCTTTCAACGGTGGGGTCTACAACACGACCGTGGGCAATCTGGTGGCCGAGGTTCTGGACGGCTACGAATATGAGCTTGATGCCGCGCTGGCCACCGAATCGATCAGCGGCTACCTGCCCATTGATACCCGGCGCACCGCCCTGCAGCAGATTGCCTTTGCCGTTGGTGCTGTCGTGGATTGCAGCCGCAGCGATAAAATCAAGATTTTCCCTGCGCCGGAGCGGTCCAGCGGCCTGATTACTTACCAGCGCAAGTTCTCGGATGGGAACAAAGTCACTTTGAAGCCCCTGATTACCGGCGTTTCTGTAACGGCTCACCGCTACACTGCCGGTGCTGAAACCGAGGAACTGTACAAAGATGAACTTGTAGCAGGAACGCACCAGATCACGTTCAGTTCCCCGGCATTGGCTGACAGCCTGGCCGTGACCGGCGGTACGCTGGTAGAGCGGGGCACAAACTACTGCAATGTGACGGTCACCACCCCCGGGGAAGTAGTCGTTACAGGGCAAAAGTACATCGAAACCACGACCGTGTTGCAACAGACAGCATCGAATCTGCCGCCCAACGCACAGGACAATGTCTTGACCGTGACCGATGCAACGCTTGTCAGCCCAGACCGTGCCGAGGCCCTTGCCCAGCGAATCCTGACCTATTACGCCCAGCGCTACGAGCAGACTTTCCGTATGCAGGCTGGCACTGAGGTGTTGGCGGATATGCTGATTGTGGAGAGTTTCGGCGGCGAGATGGTGCGCGGCCAGCTGGAAAAGATGGAGTTCGACCTGACCGGCGGCTATCGTGCAGATGTGCGGGTCACCGGGCGGCGCTTGAGCCTGGGTGCAGATGCTTACACGGGCGAAATCTACGCCGGAGAAAGGAGCCTGATCTGATGCCCTGGCAAGTTCCAATCTATGACCGCACCGAGACGGATGTAAAGGCTAAAGCAGATAAATGCTATTTTTCTGCCGCAATGCTCAACCGAATTGAGGGCAATCTTGCCTATCTGGCGGATCTGTTCGGGGTTACGATCCAGACCAAGACCTGGGCCAGTACAGACTTTTTGACCCCCAGCCAGATGCAGCGCATCCTTGCAAACCTCAAAACCGTGCGTGATGCCTACAACACACTGCCCGGAACACCTGAAATCCCGGCTTTCCCTGCCACGGGGTATGCCGATGTAAATGCAATCGAGCAAATTCTGTGGAGCCTGCGGGAGACCTGGGAACGCAACGACAACCCGGCCCGCAAGGTATATACCGGCGAACTGTACGCCGGGCAGATGATAGGAGTGATTTGACCTTGAGTTTCACCAAAAAGACCTGGAAGGATCGCCAAAGCGAACATCCGACCCGGCGCGTTTTGAATCCGACCGGCACCACGAACACCTACGATGTGTCCCGCGCCGAGGGTCTGGTCATGGAGGACGGCGATGCTTTCGATGCCTCCAACATGAACGACCTGGAAAACCGCGTGGCAGAAGGCATCAATGGCACGGCCGCTATGTACACCGCCAAGCTGACGCTGAATGGGTGGACGGCCTGCACCGGCACCGAACCTTACAGTGGCTTTGCCTATAAGCAGACGGCAACGCTGGTGCCGGACAACAGCGGCTCACCGACAGTGACCGCCGACAGCACCTTTACAAGCGGAATCCAGCTTACCAAAACAGGTGTACCCGCTACAGATGAGATTTTGGGCGATGTCCAGGATATTATCAATGAGGGGTTGGCTGTGAGTGGTTACGGTTCCGTGACCGTATATGTGCAGGAAAAGCCTACCGCAGAGATCAACGCGCGGTGGCAGATCACAACCTGATGGAGGTTTAGCATGAAACATTCGTTCGTATGTAGTTTTACCCCCCCCATAAGAAATCTGCGGCGTGTGCTGCGCGGGGTGGCTGCTGATGGGAGTAGCACCGAGGATTCCGGGAGGCGGTGGCAAGTTCAAAAAGACCTTTGAGAACCTCGCCGATGCCGAGAAGGTCCTGCTTTGGACAAATAACAACCATACATCTGAATGGGGCAGCGGAACAGCCGATACTGGCACCCAGCTTTATGCCGCTTATTGTATTACCGTCAAAGCATACACGTCTGTTTCCCCGCAGTATGTAATGGAAAATATCGTAGTGCGCGATGCAAGATGTTGCGTAACCGCAAATAACAGAAGCATTAACCGTATGGTGACATTTGACGGCGCAAACATCACGATCGGAACGCCTTTTTCCGGTGACACAACACACTGGGAAAGTACCATCCCGTATCAGATTTTCGGTATCAAAGGCACTGAAATCAAATAACATTTTCGCAAAATGAAGAAAGGGTGATTTTATGGGTACATCCCCTAGGATTCCGGGCGGCGGTGGGAAGTTTAAAAAGGCCTTTGAAAACCTTGCCTCTGCTGAGAAAACTTTACTTTGGACAAACCCCAATCCAACATCAAAGTGGCTGAGCGACGACGCCATTACTTTATCCGGTCAACGTTATGCTGCATACAGCATTTTCTACAAACGGTATGCTACTGCAAGCAACACTGATGGTGCCAGCTGCATTGCAGTACGTAGCGCGAACTGTTATGCCAGTGCTAATGGGCATACCCGCTTTGTAACGGTTAAGGACGATTCTATTGTAATCGGTAACCCGTTAAATAACGGTGGTTGGGATCAGTGTGTCCCATATCAGGTATTCGGCATTAGAGGTACAGAAATGTAAAAGGGGGATTCCCATGAAAATCTACGATGAAATCACCAACGAGGAGCTGACCTCTCCCGACCTGTCAGCCGGTTATCTCTACACCGCCAGGCGGGTTGCCGAGCATGTGCCGGAGAGCCGGGAAGTGATGCAGGGCACTGTCACCGAGGACGACCCCAAAGGCCTTGAGCACATCATCTCCGGCTACGATGTGTACGAGGACTGCCAGCTGTACCACCGCTACACCGTGGCCGAACTGGCCGAGCGGCAGCAGGCGGAGATCGAGGCGAGCACCATTGTGCTGGACGATGCGACCAAACTCTCCCTGATGTTGGCCGAGATCCCCACCGAGGCCAAGCCCACCATGGCCCCGAAACTGGGCTACAAGTGGGTGCCGACCTACAGCGGCACAGCGGGTTTTGCGTGGGAACTGCAGGAAGACCCCAACGCCTACGGAACCAACGACCGCCCGCTGTACTGGGTGGACGGCATGACCGTCTGCACCGGCTACTACTACACCGACAGCGACAAACTGTACATGGCCCTGCAGGACGGCGCGGCCCCGGCGCTGACCGATACCGAGTGGTTTGAGGTGGTGTGATATGTATCGCGGTACGACCCCGACCTTTACCTTTACGCTGCCCATCGAGTGCGAGACCATCTCCAAGCTGTCCGTTGCGTTCAAACAGGGCGGCGAGCTGCTGTTTGAGCGCGGCCTGCCGGACGTGACGATGTCCGGTAATGTACTTTCCTGCACATTGACCGAGGAGGAAACGCTGCAGCTTCGCGGGGACACGGAACTGCAAATTCAGCTGCGCGTTGGCGTTGGATCTGCCCGCATGGCCTCGCAAGTGTTCCGTGTGTCGGTCAGCCAGATTCTGAAAGATGGTGTGCTTACATGACGTTAGACGTACAGTTTGCCGCACCCTCCGCCTTTGTGGTGGAGTTTGGCACCGATGCCGATCTGGCCGCCGACCTGGGGCAGACCACCATTTTATCCACCGCGCCGCAGTACAAGGGCGAGACCACCGTGACCCCGCGCACCTACGAGGAGACCCGCCTGGAAACCAAAGACAAGCTGATGCCGGACGATGTGACCGTGCGAAAGATTCCCCGGTACGAGGTCTCCAACGATTGCGGCGGCGTGACCCTGATTATGGGAGATGAGTATTTCAATGGCTAACCAATATGTAAATAAGGTCATCATCGGCAAGGAGGTCAAACTCGACCTGACCGCCGACAGCGTGACCCCGGACAAGCTGGCCAAGGGCATTACCGCCCACGATAAGACCGGCGCGCCCATCACCGGCACCAGCACTAAGGACGTGGATTCCACAGATGCTACGGCTGCGGTGGCCGAGGTGCTGGACGGCAAGACGTTCTACGCACGTGGTGCCAAGATGACCGGCACAATGCCCAACAACGGGGCCGTAGCCGGGAAAATCACCCAAAAGGACGGCAAGTACACCATCCCCATGGGCTTCCACGATGGCAGCGGCAGCGCCGCCATCGATGAGACCGAGCAGGCCAAGCTGGTGTCTGCCAACATCCGCGAGGGTGTCACCATCCTGGGCGTGGAGGGTTCCATGTCCTCCTCCGAGGGCATGAAGCCCCAGGCCAAGAGCGTGACCCCGACCTTTGAGCAGCAGACCGTGCTGCCGGACAGCGACTACAACTGCCTGTCGCAGGTCACGGTGGCGGCCATCCCGACCAACTACGTGGACAACGCCGCCGGCGGCCAGACCCTGACGGTGGGAGGCTAACCATGGCGGTGAACAAGGTGATGCTGGGCAGTGAGACCCTGCTGGACCTGACCGGGGACACCGTGACCAGAGCCACCCTGCTGGCCGGACACACCGCCCACAATGCGGCCGGGGAACAGATTGAGGGCGAATATACGCCCCCGGATGTGTTCACCGGGGCTAGTGCCGAGGGCGCGGGCACATCCGGCCTGGTACCGCCACCCGCTGCCGGGGACGAAAAGAAGTTCTTGCAAGGCGATGGCAGCTGGGCCACGCCCGAAGCGCAGACAACGATTAAAATTTGCAGGTGGTGAGAATATGCCCGTTTACTTAGGATGCGAAAAAGTAAGTATTTTTGCGGGTGCCGGTGCCGCACAAATGCAAGAGAAATCAGTCGTGCCAACCGAGAGCCAGCAAACCGTAACCCCTGATACTGGTTACGACGGTTTGACTAAGGTTACGGTCGGCGCCGTTTCTTCTACCTACATTGGAAGCAAAGTCACCAAGAAATCCGCCAAGACCTACACTCCGGGAACCTCCGATCAGACGATTGGTTCCGGACAGTATTTGAGCGGAGCTCAGACGATCAAAGGTGACAGCAATCTTGTTGGAAGCAATATTCTATCCGGCAAGACCATTTTCGGCGTGCCTGGTTCTGTGGTGATCCAGAGGTATTACACCGGTAGTTCCGAGCCCAGTTCTTCGACCGGCAGCAATGGCGATTTGTATTTGCAGACTGGGGGCTAATGTATGGCAAGTGTAACATTGACCCCTACAGGATACGATGGTCAACGCTCATCGTATATTTCGGTAGATGCGTCTTATCCGCTTTCAAATGGCCTTACCAATTCAAGCAGTGACACCTTTGCGGTGCTAAACCTGAACAAAGGTGGTGGTGCGGTTTCTAAGCTGGCAGTCAAATTTGATGTGTCAAAGATTCCGACAGATGCCAAAATCAATTCTATCTCTTGTAAGATAAAGGCCAGAATCTCGAATGCGTCACCGTATATTTTGAGCGGTGTTGCGCAGTTGTATTGCGGCACGGCCGGGTTGAGCGGCGAAATTGAGTTGGGAACATCCCCAGTGGCTCAGACTTTTAACGATACCGGCTGGTGGGATCGTGAGAGCCTGGACGATCTTATCTTGCTGATTACCTGTACACGCGGCTCGCTATCCGCAAACAACAGCCATACTTTGCGTTTTTACGGTGCTGATCTGACTGTAGACTACACTGGCGGCGGATCTTCTGGCCCTGTGCTGAGCACTAAGGTAAATGGCAGCTGGGTGAACGTATCCAAGGTCTACAAAAAAGTAAGCGGTATTTGGGTGGAACAGAGTGACATTGCAAACTTGTTTAGCACTGATACCAATTACGTAAAGGGGTGAGATTTTGGCAAAGACTACAGAAACGATTGGCGAATTCACAATGAACATTCTTACCGCGGAGCAGTATGCAGATGCGAAAAAGAATAACCAGATCGACCCCAATCAATTATATTTTACCCCTGAAAAAAAGTTGGTTGTTGCGGTATCTCAGGATGAGTACGAGGCAATGAAAGAGGCCGGTACGCTGGATGAGGATGTACTTTACGTTACACCCGCTAGTGAGTCCGTTACGATTCCCGAGGCCACGGAAACGACCGCGGGCCTGATGCCGCCCAGCGCCGTGACAAAGCTGAAAGGCATCGATGAGGGCGCGAACAAGTACACTCACCCCACGCATACCGCCCGGACCAGCGGCCTGTACAAGATCACCGTGGACAGCCTGGGGCACGTCACCGCTGTTTCTGCTGTGCAGAAAATAGACATCACCAGCCTCGGCATTCCGGATTCCGACACGACCTACAGTTTGGCCTCGGCCTACAGCAACGGCCTGATGAGCACGGCTCAGTACTCCAAGCTGAACGGCATTGAATCCGGGGCCAACAAAACCACGGTAGATGCCGCACTGTCCAGCAGCAGCGCCAACCCGGTGCAGAACAAAGTCCTCTACGTTGCCCTGCCGTGGGAGTATTACGCCACCTTTTACGTGGACAGCTGGACGACCGCCTCCACGGATGAGCAAGCCCAGGGCTTTGCCTACAAGCAGACCGTGTACCCCAGCAAGAAGATCTCGGTCGCACCGACCCTGACCGCCAACAGCATGTTCTTGAGCCTCGGCTCGACCAACAAGACCAACGTATTTGCCACCGATGTGATCCTCGCCGATTCGATGGACAAGATCAACGCGGGCCTGGTCTACACCGGGGCCGGGACCATCACGGCGTTGGTAGAAGAAAAGCCCAGTTCGGACGTTGTCATGAACTGGTGGTTGAGAACATAAAAAGGAGTTTTCAAATGAGATTATCGAACGGTGAAGTTTTACTTCGCTGGCCGCTGGATCAGCACATTTTGACCCAGGGCTGGCACTACAACAGCGGCCGCAGCCATAACGGCATCGACCTGCGCACCCAGATCGGCAACACCGCCGTGCGCCCGGTCTACGCGGCAGAGGACGGCACGGTGTCGGCCACCCAGCTGTGGGACGGCCACACCACCGACGAGCGCAGCATGCAGAGCTACGGCAACTACGTGGACATCCGCCACGCCGACTACAAGCAGCAGCGCCTTGTCACTCGCTACGCCCACCTGTTCAAGTTTATTGTTGCCAAGGGAGAAAAGGTCAAAGAGGGCCAGCTGATCGGCTACAGCGGTGCCACCGGCAACGTTTTTGGCGCGCACCTGCACTTCGAGGTGCTGCTGGGCGGCAAGCGCACCAACCCGCTGACCTGGCTGGATGATGACTTCACCACCGCCAGCAGCAGCGTCTACACCTACGGTCCCGGTGAGCATGCGGTCGAGCGCCCGGCCGAGGACAAGCCCGCCACCTCCACGCTGCAGACCATCTGCGCCAGCAACCTGACCAACGCCCAGGCCATGGCAGTGTTTAGTCTGGCGATCCAGCTGCAGCTGGTGGCCATGCGGCTGTACTGGGCAGAATTCAGCGATGCCGAGATGGCGCATCAGAACATCGAGGTCGGCCCCATCACCCAGGGCGATGCCAAGGCCGTGTTGGACAAGCTGTCCGCCGTAGGTGCCAAGGGCACCGCGCAGGCAGCGTGAACGAAAGGAGTAAACCATGAAAGACGACAACATTTTCCTGTGGGTCAAGGCGGTGATTGCAGCCGCCTGCGGTGCCTTTACCGCGGCATTCGGCTGGCTGGGCTGGCTGGTGGTGGCCTGGGCTGCCTGCATGGTGCTGGATTGGCTCTCCGGCAGCGCAGCGGCCGCCAGCAGGGGAGAGTGGTCCAGCGCCGTGGCACGGTCTGGCATCTGGCACAAGGCCGGCATGCTGGTCGTGGTCATTGTGGCCGCGCTGACCGATGCTGTGCTCAGCATCGCGGTCGCCAACCTGCCCGGCCTGGGCATTACTTACCAAAGCCTGATCCTGCCGGTAGTGCTGGTGGTATCGGTCAGGTGGTTGGTGGCAACATCGTAGTTCTTCAGCATCAGG
>OLOU01002132.1_pt1 | contig 11847 bp, 11 predicted proteins | sample 1672101 | NCBI WGS metagenome assembly OLOU01 (sample SAMEA3136645, study PRJEB25190) | human gut metagenome | biome: human gut; feature: human-associated habitat; material: faeces | place: Austria | collected 2013
CGAACAGGGAAAAGATGATACAGGCCAGCACAATGATGGCCCCTTCCAGACACACGGCGGCATAGCTCTTGATAAAACTCTTGCCCACGTTTTGGGTCGGTTCCCCGGCGAAGGTGGAGAGAGGGACGGGGGCGATGGCCGTATATAAATAGAGCTTAAAAAACCGCCCGTAAACGGTCATTATCATAATGAAGCTGAGGACTGTAATGAACAGCCCGCCGATGAGCGTCACCGCCCAGAGGGGGATACTCTCGAAAAAGCCGCAGCTTTCCACTGCGTCAATGATTTCCTGGGGCAACACAGTCTGTTGGGCTGAACCAAAGCCCGCCGCGTTCATAATGGTGGAGACAAGACCCTGGACGATATTAAAGAGGGCCATCATCAGTTCCAGCCCATAGGTCACGACGCCTTTGGCAATGGCGAACCGAATGAACAGCTTCAGGGCGTGTTCCGGCTTCTTCACCTCGGCAAAGCTGCCGCAGGTACGCATAACGCCCACCACAAAGAACAGCACCAAAAGCGCAAGGCCGATGGCCCGCACCGCGTCGTGGATGTTGACAATGACGCCCCAGATGGAGCCACCCTTAAACTGTTCCGGGCTTTGGGTGATTAGTTGCCAGATCTCGGACAGGTACTTGTTCCAGGTATCGAGGGCATTTTGCAAATTTTGAACAACCCAGTTATCGGACATTCAACAACCTCCTTTCCGGCAACGGTAAGGGGCAGGCCGCCATGGGCCTGCCCCCACACTGCCGTTATTAGAATCAGCCGGTAATCAGGGTCAAAATCTCCTTCGCAAACGTAATCACAACGCCGCCGGCCAAGGTGAGAAAGCCGTTAGCCCTCTGGCTGGGATCGTGGGATTTCAGGGACAAACCGATCTGCACCACGCCAAAGCCCAGCAGAATCATACCAATGGCGCGAATCAGGCCGAAGATGAAATCACTGAGGTTGTTGATAACAGTCAACGGGTCGCTGGCAGCAAAGGCCGTAGTGGTGCAGCAGCACAGCATGAGCACCAGGGCCGCATAAACAGCAAAGGCGCTCCGGCTCTTTTTGCCCATGGGCAGGCTGCGGGTTTCTTTCTTCTGCTTGCTTTCCTTATGAAACAGTTTCATTTTGGGTGTCCTCCTTAAATTGAAAGATATTCTCCATGTCCTCATCGGATAGAAGTTCGTAAAGGGTTTCCGGTTCCTGGATATTGGCAAGGTCGCCGGGGGTGAGGCGGCCAATGACCATATCCGCCACGGCGTTTTCAGTGCCGCCATGGGAATAGACGGGTGCGCCGCCATCGGTGGTGTACTTGATGTTGGGATGTTTCAAAAGGTCATACTTTTCATCCATCAGCGGCGCTTCGCCACGGATAAAAAGCAGGGCCAGGTTGTTGTCCAGCATACGGACCTCATCGGGCGTCATCAGCTCCCGGCCCGTGATCTGATAATTTGTGCTGTAATTTCCATTGCGCCCGGACGATTTCCCGTAGGTGTTGGTGTCAATCGTGGCTTTACCCAGCAGCTCAGAGATATACTTGTGGGACCCCTGTTCATTGCCGCCGAGATACAGCAGCTCGTCGCAATTCCCCAGCACACTTTCCCATTGCTTTTCAAACAGCGCCTTCAGCTGGGCTATATTCTGCAGGATGATGGACACAAACACATTGCGGGAACGCATGGTGGACAGCTTGATCTCAAAGTCGTTCGGCAGACTGATGTTGGCAAACTCGTCCATCAGGAAATGGACCGGAACTGGCAGACTGCCGCCGTGCTTATGGTCGGCGCTGTCAAACAGCTGCTGGAAAAGCTGCTGATACAGAATCGACACCAAAAAGTTGAAGCTGGTGTCGCTGTCGGGGATCAGCGCAAACAGCGCCACCCGTTTTTCACCCATGTCCTGCAAATGCAGCTCATCCGTGGCCGTCAGGGCAATCAGGGAATTCAGATTGAACTTCTCCATGTGGGACGCCAGCGTGATTTGAATGCTTTTCAGCGTTTTGGCGCTGCCGGAACGGTACTGCTTGTAATACTTCACGGCGATATGCGCCGGATCCCGCATTTCCAGCCGTTCAAAAAGCACATCCAGCGGAGAGAGATAGCTGTCGTCGTCCTCCCGGACCTCTCCGGCCCGAAGCATTTCCATGACCATCGGGAAATTCTGCTCCTCCGGCGGGGCCTCGTGATAGAGATAATAGACCAGCGCCGAGAGAAGGATGGATGCGGTGGAATCCCAGAAGGGGTCCTGCGACTGTGCGCCCTTGGGCGTTGTCGCCTTAAAGAGATTCGTCACCAGCATCTGAACCTCGTTGTCATTGGTCAGATAGACGAAGGGGTTATAGCAGTGGCTTTTCTCCATGTGCAGCAGATCCAGCACCCGGACATCATAGCCCGATTCCCGCAGCAGTCCTCCGGAATCCCGCAGCAGTTCACCCTTGGGGTCAAGACAGACAAAGGACGGCCCCTTCGGAGACAGGCACGCTTCATACAGGCAGGGCTTTGCATAGCAGCGGGTCTTGCCTGCGCCGCTGCCGCCGACCACGACCGTGTTCAGGTTGCGCCGGTGCTTCCGGCCGTCCAGCCCCATGCGGATGTGCTGGGTGAACACCTTGTTTGGCTCCGGTGGCTTGGCGCAGTATTTCCGGTTCAGCCGCTCTGGACTGCCCCATTTGGCGGAGCCGTGTTCTACGCCCCGCCGGTAGTTGCGCCGGGTGGACAGCACCACTCCCACCAGCAGACCATAGGCGGCGGCAAAAAAGAGGACAGCCTTTCCGCTGTCCTCGCACCAAATAATATGAAACGGATGCTGCATTGCTGCAGGGAACTGCCGGATGATCCCGAAAAGTCCACCGGATGCGGCCGGGGCCACCAGCAGCCCCAGCCACACCGCAGGAAGCAGGCCCAGCAGATACCACACGCTCTTGGCTTTACCGTTCATCTCTGCACTTGCCCTTCCGGGACTTGCTCGGCGCATCAATGGTCTTGACAAGCACCTCGTCCACAATATCCGTCGGGCGCTGCTCGTGGATTAAATCGTTTCGCAGTTCATTGAGCGCATGAATGACCACTCCATGCTGGTACGAATCGAGGGTCAGCACCCGCTTACTCGGTTTCTCCATCGCTTACCGCTCCTTTCTGGCGTTTTTCTGTGCGGACGCACGGCTCTGCTCCAGCGCCCGCCCCATTCTGCCGGTCATGGCCTGGAGTGTATCTCGGATATCGGTCAGTTCACTGCGAATGGTCTGCGAATCGGCATCCCGCAGCGATTCCGGCAGGCGGCTGAAATCGTACCCACGGGCATCTACCCCATATTTGCGGCAGAGCATATAGGAGATGCAATAGCCCCGGAACGCATCCGCCTGCGGGTCAGCGTGCTCCGTCTGGTCCAGCTCCGCACGGGCCATCGCCAGCGACACGCAGCGAAACAGATCCTGTCCATCCATGCCACGCTGGACAACGACGGTTCTACGGGTGTAGTCATAGGCCGCACCGTTGGGGACATTCTCCGCCATTTCGATGGGCACCGGGCGCTTGGAGATCAGAGCCGAGAGCAGCAGGCGGTCATCATAATGCACCTGCGGCTGGCGTTTGGCATCCGTCTGTGCAATATCAAAGACCTTTTTTACATGATAATAATATCCCGTGCGGCCGTCCTCGGTCACATAGCTGTCCCCGGCCTCCAAAATGGAGATGCCCGTCTCATGCCTGCGGACATATACCCCCTGTTTCTTCCAGCCGTCAAAGTCCCGCAGGCGGGTGGCCTTGTCATTCTGTGCGTAGATCAGCAGGGCATTGGTGGGCGAGTAGCGGTCAAAGCGTGCCTGCACATCCAGAAAGCCCCGGAAGGCGTCTCCGTCCTGCATGATCTCATGCGCCATTTCATCCGCCAGCGCATACAGGTCGTCCCGCTCGGCCTTTTTCTTGGCGGCGTATTCCTCCTTTGTCAGCTGCGGCGGGGCGCTGGGCGGCTCCGGGGCTGTGGGGGTAGTAAACAGATCGTCAAAATTTGCCATCATTATCGCTCCTTACTTTTTCTGCTCCGCTTCTTCTGCGGAGGCTGCTTGTGCCGGATGGGCTGCTGTGTCCTTTTCTCCTGCTCCGGCTCATTCCGCTGGGTGGGGATGGAGCCGTCCTCCTGTCCACGCCGGATCTCCCGCAGCTCCTCCCGGACAGAAAGGCGGTCCTCCTTAGATGCCCCTTCTGAGTTCTCTCTGGTTTTGGAAGAAGGCTCGGACGGACGGGAGCGCTCCGTGCGAGCCACCGTAGGGTTTTCACGAAGCGTCTCCTGCCGATCGGCGGGACCCGAAAGCATCTCGTCCAGCAGGCGGTCATCCTCGCTTTGCTGGGGATGCGTCTGCTCCGGAACCGGCTGGCCAGAACCGTCTTTCTCCTTACCTGCCAGGTTCTCCCGGATGGCTTCCGGGTCGGATACCGTGGCGATTTTGATATTCTCCACGATGCGGTTGATTTTAGCGGCATCCTCGGCACGCACCATGATCTCGCTGATGCCCTGCGGATTGTCCTTTGCCTCCCGCAGCACACAGTAGACCACGCCGTAGCGCTTGGCGTCGGCCACAAAACGGGCCATGTCCTGATTTTTGACGGTAAAGATGGTCAATTCCTTGCCGCTGCGGAGCATGGCGGTCAGGCGCTGCCGCCCCTTGACTTTGTTCTTGTCCCGGTTTTTCAGGGCGGCGATCAGCAGCGCCGATACCTCCTTGGCCGCACTGCCTGTGATCTTGGCTGCCACCTCCACGCCCTCCAGACTGAGCCGGACAACCTGTTCGGCGGCGTCACCGGATGTGTTCATGTTGCTGTTCCTCCTTCTGTTGATTTTTCTCGTCCTCCCGGACGGCTTTCAGTTTCTCCGCCATCACGCCGGAGCGCTCTGCAATGTCGTCGCACAGATGCACCTCCCGGCGCAGCGCTTTGAGCCGTTCAGACAACTCCCTGATCTGCGCCCTGTGTGCATCAGCCTGTTCCGGGCTATCCCGGACGGGCTTGGTACGCAGTGCCTTCTGCAGCGCCCGACGCTGGGCGGAAAGGGTCGTGATCTGCACCTCCTGTTCCTTTTTATATAAAGCAAGCTGCTCGGCGGTATCAATGTGATGCCGTGCGAGCAGCCGTACTTCCTGTGAGATATTATTCAGTTTTATCAGATCCTCCCGGAGAAGAAAATGGAGCCGTGCCCGGCTTTGCGGGCGGCGCTTTGGAAACACACCGAGTTTATAGCAGTAATACAGATACAGCGCCCGAAAGCCGGTTATCTTGCGTGTTTTCTGCCACTTGTCCATAGAATAGACCTTCTTCCACTCTTTCGGAGCCTCTGGATGGGGAACCTGCGGCAGCGGCTGGGACAAAATACGCCGCCGTATTCCATCTTCGGTGTACGCCTCTCCGAAGTTCCGGGCAAGGCGTACAAAGCGCTCCTTTCCGGGCGGGCGCACGGAAATGTCCTTGCCGAACTTCACCGCATAGCCTTTCTGGCGCAGCAGATAATAAAACTGCTTTTCGCTGACGCTTTCCCGGATCAGTTCGTCGATTTCGCTACGGATCAGGCCACGCCATGTGGGGCGCTGCTCCTGTTCGGCCCGCCATTCCCCGTAGTGCTTTGCCTTTCCCGGCTGGGGCTTCTCCACCACGGACAGGCCGTATTCCCGGCAGAGTTCGTCGGAGACTGTCCGCATTTCGTAGTAGTCTTTCCCGGTACGATGGTAGCGGATGCCATCCACAAAGGATACGGTGTTCACCACAAAATGACTATGCAGATGATTCTCCTTATCCAAATGGGTGGCAACCAGCACCTGATATTTCTCGCCCCACAGCTTCCGGGCCAGCTTCACACCGATCTCATGGGCCATCTCCGGTGTAGCCTCACCGGGGGCAAAGGACTGATACCCATGATAGGCAACGACGCCGTCCTCCTTGCCGAAGCGCTTCTTGACCGCCAGCATCTCATCCCGTGCCGTTGCGGGCAGGCAGTTGATGCCGCTGACCAGCTGGCGCAGTATGGGGACACTTTCGCTGTCCAGCGCCGCCGTCGTTTTATCCGAGCGAGCGGCGTAGTCAATGACATCCGATAAATTCTGTGCCTGCACATCGGTCATATTCTTTTGCCGGTAGAACTGCGGATTTTCCGTCTTTTCCGGGTTCTCGATGTAGAGCACCACTTTGCCCAGCCATCCCTTCACGGCCCAAATGGAAGTTGTTGCCATAGCGCTACTCCCGTTTTGCCGGAAGGATGACTGCCGCCGTGACCTCCCGGATAAAGGCTTCCCACTGCTTGCTGCCCTCATCGTACCGCTTGGCATCTATAACGTTCAGCACATGGGCCTTCTGTGCGATCTGGTTGAGAAGGTTTCCCACATAATGCAGCTCCCGCATGAAGGCAAAGTATTCCGGCGGCGGGGCCTCACGGGGCACCACTCCGGCAATCAGGTGCCGCAGGTAGGCTTCACGGGACAGGCGGCATTTCTCCACCTGCCGGTTCAGGTGCTCCGCCTCCTTCTCGTTCAGCCGCACCTTGATCTCTATCTCTCGATTGGTCATTACCGTTCCTCCAAAGGTCAAAATTGCCGCATCTGGCGGCGAGGGGTTACAGGGGATGCCCCTGTCAGGCTGCCTTTTGTCCCCAAAAGGCGTTGCTTGCTGGTATAGTACATTCCTGCACGCCCTGCGGGCGTGCGTCCGGGGGTACCTGCTGATAAGAACATCCGTTATGGAAAATCAAGCGTGAATCCCGGCACACAATATACCGCAAGCCCCCTCTGTTTTTCATTTAAGGTTATACCGTGAAGTATTATAATTTCGGGTATAATTTTGAGTGTTACTTTATCGTCCTCGCTCCCTGCCTCGCTCCGGAAGGGTCATCACCCGGTCGTAGTCCTCCCGGAGCATATAGCAGCGCTCTACGCTCCACCCACGTTCTCCGCCGTATTCCGCAGCCATATACTGCTCCAGTCGGACGCAAGGGTCCGTATATTCGCTCATCGTGCCATACTCCTCTCTGTTTTTGATACTGTTCTGGTGATTGGCAGCCCCTTCCGCAGGCAGAGCCAATCGTTATAGTCCTTGCCCTGGCAGGGAAAGCCGTCCCGCACGACATACCTGCCTGCGAGCTGCTGCCGAATCGCATCGGCGGCGCTGCGGCCCGCAAGGTCATTGTCGAGACACAGGTAAATGGTTTGGATTTCCCGGTGGTCCCGAAGATACTGAGACAGAGCCAGCGGCAGACGCCGCTCCGTCAAGTTCTTCTTGGGCTGGTACACACCGGCCAGAGACAACAGGTGCTGCGCCCTCCACGGTAGTTTGTCCTCCTGCGCCATCGTCGCAAAGGAAAGCAGGTCGATGGCCGATTCAAACAGATACAGCACAGGTGACGGCTCCTCGGCGGGGATGGAAAAGGAAAATCGCTTATCGCTGCCCGTCGCTTCCCCTTTGAAGTCCGTTCCAATCCCTCGCAGGCAGGCATAACGGGGCTGGCCGTCTTTATCCTTGCCGACAAATACGACATTGTGGTGGGGATAGCTCTCATAGAGCCGACCGGTTCGGATGCAGAAATCAATCAGTTCATAGTCGATTCCTCGGCTGTGCAAATACTCGACGGCATGGGCGGCGCAGCGGCTGACCTGCGGCAAAAGCAGTGTCTTTGTCTGCTCCGGCTGCTGGCGGGTACAAGAAATGGGCGGCTGCCCAGCCGCCCGTCCCACGATCCGCTCCACCGCCTCGGTAAAGGGAATCTCTTTCACTTTGATCAGATAATCCAGTGCCGTCCTGCCGCCAATCCCACGGGAAAACCAGCACCACTTCCCGTTGGAAATTTTCAGGCTGTCGTGCTCACGGGTGCAGTAGGTGCTGCCGCCAAAATGCACCAGCTCCTGCGGCTCATAGGTCTGGAGATAGGTCAGTAGGTCCATTTCCTTCGCCCGGTCGATCATCTCTCTTGTCACATAGCCCATCGTTTCATCATCTCCTTGATATAAAAATAAGCCGGACGGTTTTCACATGAATGAAAGCCGTCCGGCTATGTAACGTTTTGCACCCCATTTTTCTGACCCACCAATCCTTCGTGGAAGATTGATGGGGAAACCTTCATTGCGAAATGGCGATAAATTTCTGCGTCTCTCCATCGAGACAACTTTTTCAAGGGACTTTTGCTCAGGATTGTCAACTTTTTCAAGGGACTTTTCTCGGCAAGCTGCAACTTTTTCAAACGACTTTTACGACAAGGTGCAACTTTTTGGCACAACGGTGTAGTTTGGATATGCTTTTCAGATGTCCCCATTATGATAAATTAATTTATGATAATCTCGTTTATATTATAAGCGGGGGACGCAGAGCAGTCGAGCCATTATCGGATATTTTCCCTATCAATTTTCCTGCGGCTAAATTATATCTATTGCCGCTTGAAGCAATTTTATTGCCCGAATTTGCGTTATTTCTGCGAAATCGAGATATAAATATTGACGCAGGCGATTTTAACTGCTATAATATGGGCGAAGAATGGAGAGACTATACTGTGAATGGAGGTATCCGCTTATGCTTATTCAATTTTCGATTGAAAACCATCGCTCAATCAAAGATAGTGCAGTCATCAGCTTTGCAGCATCAAAGGATAAGTCCCTGGAGTCTTATCTGCTGCACCCAGATGAAAAAAGGGCGCTTTTACCTGCTATTGCTATTTACGGAGCGAACGCTGCCGGTAAAAGTAATGTGCTGCACGCACTGATGACGATGAAGGATATGGTTGTCGGAGAAGCAGCCAAAATATCCAAAGGACAAAAATTGCCGTGGGAACCGTTTGGAGGCACCACAACGCCTACATCTTTTGAGATCGTATTCATCTATCATGGCATTCGTTACGCTTACGGCTATTCTTTCGATGCTAAGAAGATCTATACGGAGTATTTGTACCACTGGCCCAATGGGCGTGAGGCGCTGATTTTCTCAAGAGAAAACGGCGTATATGAATTCCGAGAGAATATCAATGAGCAAATCACACTCAGCAACCGCACGCCGGATAATAAGCTGTATCTGGTTTCCTCAAACGACTGGAATCTGCCGCAAACGGAAAACGCCTACAAGTGGTTCTTGGAAAAGCTGACATTCTTGATGGAGGAAGCACCGGCTACTTCGGAAACGGTCGCACAGATCGTCAGCGGCGATGAGAAGAAGGCTCGTATCCTGAAGGAATTGCTGCTTGCCGACCTCGGCATTTCTGATGTGACCATCAAGAACGTTTCCGGCAAGGCCCCGGTCATTACGACCACCCACCGTGTCATCGGTGCGGATGGCAGCGTGGAACACTTCCAGCTTCTTATGGATCAGGAGTCCTCCGGAACGCAACGGTTCTTCTCCCGTATCGGCGGACTGCTTGTCGTTGACGAGATCGAGGACAGTCTGCATCCGCTCCTGACAAAGCGGCTGATAGAGATGGTTCAGGATAATACGATCAACACAGAGGGAGCGCAGCTTCTGTTTACGACGCATGATGCGATGCTGCTTGATCTTACCTTCTTCCGCAGAGATCAGATCTGGTTTGCAGAAAAGGACGAGCGGTCCTGTGCAACTGAGCTGTATTCGCTGGCGTCCTTCTCTCCGAGAAAGGGAGAGAACATCCGCAAGGGGTATTTGCAAGGGCGCTTCGGTGCGATCCCGTTTATCGGAGGTGACGGCTTATGGCAGGAATGAGGAAAGAATACGACCCAAATAAAGCAGGCCGTCGCAAACGTAGGCCCATCATTTATATAATCTGTGAGGGAAAAGAAACGGAGATCAAATATTTCAAGCATTTCCGTTCCCGCAACTGCCTGGTAGATATTGTGCCGATTTCTTCCAAGCACAAGGCTGCAGAGCATTTGGTGAAGCACGCAAAAGGGCTGCTTTCTCAATCGGATTATTTTCCAAAGGACGGAGACCAACTGTGGTGCGTTTTCGATTGCGATGATAACAAGAACTCCGAATTGAAAAATGCCGCCGACTACGCTGAGAAACACGGGTATAAAATTGCCTATTCCAATCCTTGCTTTGAGTACTGGTATCTGCTTCATTTTGTAAAGCAGAACAGCTACTTAAACGGGGCCGAAGAAGTGCTGCACCAACTGCAAAGCAAAGGACGGCTTGAAAAATACGAAAAGAATCTGGATGTTTTTGCCGACCTGTTACCTCATCAATCAGAGGCAATGCAGCGTGCCAGGGAACGCTTGGATAGCCTTTACAAGGACAATGTAGTTATTCTCAGCCGAGATAGTAACCCGGTCACAACGGTTTGCGAGCTGGTTGAGTATCTGAACAGCCAGCAATCTTAAAGCAGTGCCCACAACCGCAAAGCGAAAACTTGCGAAAATATGCAACTTTTTGGAGTGTCGGAGAGAACAAGGCAGCAGGCCGAAACAGCCTGCTGCCTTGTTCTCATCCTCGACCGGTAAAAGCGGAAGGATGCAGATCACCGTTCCCGGTCTGCTGTTCTCGGCCAGGTTTTAACGCCCTCGTCCGGCTCCTCCGACATAACGACACGATCCGACTCATTGAGATTCAGCAGCACATTCAGTTCATTCAGCCGCCGTGTCTTTTCGGCCAGTTCTGCCTCCTTCGGAAAAGGAGCGACCATCTCTGTGCGGGCGTTTTCAAGCTGCTCAGTGGCATGAGCAAGCTGTGACCGTGCGCTTTCCAGACGCTCATCGATTTTCTCCAACGCATTGTCGATGCGGGTCACATTGCCGCCTGCGTCTGCCCCCAGCACAGCCGTGTGGGAGAGACTTCCTTTCAACGTCATGTGAAATTCGTTGGCTTTGCTGTCATAGGTGAGCGCCATATCAAATCCACGGTAGCTGCCAACGGGGATAGTCTCCGCTCCGTTCATGTGGGTGCAGGCATGAATGATGGCCTTTCCGGCGTTCTCACGCTCGGTGTAGGTGACGCCGCCCAGCACCATCGGCGCAATGCCCTCGGCTGGCTTCGGATGCTCCGCCAAATGCGTGCTGTCCTGTTCATATCCGGCGATGCGCTCGTTCAGCTCCTTGATCTCTGCCGGGTATTTCCGCAGCACCAGCTCCTCCAGTGCATACCGTTGGCTCAGATGGCTGGCACGGAGCATATTCAGCTTGCTGACCTCCATATCTAAATTGCATTTTTCGATGATCTGCGGGTTTCCTGTGGCCAGTGCCTTGATCTCGGCATAGGACAGTGCCGTCTCGTCCACATCCTCCGCCGCACGGGCCGGTGCTTTGGAGGTCATGATCTGGGCAATAAACCGCTGCTTGGATTCCACCAGCTGATAGAGGTAGGCATCGAATGTGCCCTCGGTAACATAGCGGAAGATCTCCACCTCCTCATTTTCGTTGCCCTGGCGGACGATGCGCCCCAGCCGCTGCTGCAGATCAGAGGGCCGCCAGGGGCAGTCTAAATCGTGCAGGGCAATCAAGCGGTCCTGCACATTGGTGCCTGCGCCCATCTTAGCTGTGGAACCCAGCAGCACCCGCACCTGCCCGGCGCGCACTTTGGAAAACAGCTCCTTCTTTTTGGCTTCGCTGTCCGCCGTGTGGATAAAGGCGATTTCTTCTTCCGGGATACCGGCGTCCATCAGTTTCTTTTTTAGGTCGTCATAAACACTGAACGAGCCGTCGGTGGTAGGGGTGGACAAATCGCAGAATACAAGCTGGGCAGAGCGTTTTTCTTGGGTCTGTTCCCAGATTCTATACACATTCCGGGCGCAGACAGCCACCTTGCCATTGGGATCGTCGGCAGCGAGAGGATTGATGAGCCGCATATCCAGCGCCAATTTCCGCCCGTCATTGGTAATGCGGAGCATATTGTCCACATGGGGGTCAACCCCACCGGCACGGATTTTCTCTGCCCG
>OLOU01002133.1_pt1 | contig 11846 bp, 6 predicted proteins | sample 1672101 | NCBI WGS metagenome assembly OLOU01 (sample SAMEA3136645, study PRJEB25190) | human gut metagenome | biome: human gut; feature: human-associated habitat; material: faeces | place: Austria | collected 2013
CCCGCCATATTCGACGGGCGGTCGTTCTATTCTTAATAGGTTCTTCGCGGCTCGAACCGGTTCATCAGACCAGACCTTTGACCGAGAAGCACACAGGGGTTCAGGGCACCCTCTAGGGCATTTTGAAAAACACTTAGGGAGCCGGCAAACGCAAGCCGGACACGACGGAAAGGACAGCGCATGGCAGGCAGAACCGACAGCGGCAGCTCAATCACCAACGTCGCGGCGACGGCCGGCGTGTCCATCGCCACCGTCTCACGCGTGCTGTCCGGCAAACGCGGCAAGGACGACGATATCGCCCGCCGCGTGCGCGAAGCCGCCAAACAACTCGGCTATTCAGTCAACTATGCAGCGAGCGCGCTGCGCAGCGACGTGACGAAAACCATCGGTCTGGTCATTCCGAGCGCCACGGAACCGTTCGCCGCGCAACTGCTCGACGAGATCGAGCCGACCATCGACACCGAATCGCAGCAACTGCTGCTAAGCATCGGAGCCACGCAGGAAGCGCAGGCGGAACGCATCGAATCGCTGGCCAACCGCCATGTGGACGGGCTGATCGTGGTGCCCGCGGCCGGCGCTGACCTTGCCGGAACGCTGAACCAGTACGCGAACACGCTGCCGATCGTGCAGATCTGCGGACGGCAGACCGCGCCGCGCGTGTCCGTGGTAGGCATCGACGAGAACGCCGCGATGGAGGCGATCGTCAAACATCTGGCCGAGCAGGGCATCGCGTCCGCCGCGTATATGGCCGGTAATGAGCTGTCTTTCGAATCGGCGGAACTGTTCGCCACATTCCACACGCATATGCGCACTTACGGGCTTGCCACCAGCGAAAACTGGAACCAGTTCGGCGAACGTACCGTGCAGCGCGGTTTCGATTGCGCCATGCGGCTGTTCAACGGGCCGCTCGTACAGCCGGAAGCCGTGGTCTGCGCCGACGATGCGATCGCGTTCGGCGTGATGGTGGCGTTCGACGCGTTGGGAATCCGCGTGCCGGAGGACGTGCTGGTGGTCGGCTACCATGATTCCGCCATCGCGCGTACCACCATGCCCCGTCTGACGTCGGTGCGTGCGCCGTTTGAGCGTATTGTGTCGGAATGCTTACAATTGCTGGCTTCCGGTCCTGCCGGAGGCGCGGCGGAGACGGCTGCTGCGCCAGGCGGCAGCGTGCGCGCGCCCCGAGTCATGCTTGCCCCGCAGCTTATTGTGCGGGATTCCTCGGTGTTCCGCCGGTGAATCGCGAATCGAATCGCCGGTAATTACTGGAAATTACGAAAATCACGGAATCAGCGCGCAGAACAGCGCTTCGAACACCAAAACCGGATTGCCGTTGCCATTGAGCCTGCGGCGCGCGGTGGCGATGTTCTCCAGCCGGCGCACGGCCCCCGTACGGTCGAGCCGTACCGACAATTCCGTGATGGCGGAACGGTTTTCGAGGTTGATGAGCCCCACCGCGTCCTCGGCGTTGTTCTGCAGCACCGCCACGTCACGGTAGATGCTGGCGACCGAATTGAGCGCACGGTCGAGCACGTCACGCGTGAGTCTGGTGGCGCGTCGTTTGAGCTCGTCTTTTTTGGCGATCGCATTGTATGCGCCACGCAGTTTCGGGGGTATGCGGTCTTTGGGTCCGAGCCCGTTGATGCGGCGGAAATCGGCTTCCGCTTCGGACGCTTTGACGTTGACTTCCGCTTCGGCCTGCGCCTTCGCGTTGTCGATGAGGTTGCCGGCCAATAGCACGGCATCCGACGCGCGATGCAAGCCGAGCACGCCGACGATGAGCTCGTCGCGGTCCGTCATGACGCGTTCGTCCTTGGCATACAGGCTCGCGATGCCGATGTGCCCCTCCGACAATCGTGCCGCACGCGCCGCGATATTCGGCTCGAAACCTTGCGATTCCAAGAATTTCGCCACCGCCTGGTTGGACGGTACGGCCAAGTTGACGATGCGCGTGCGCGAGCGGATGGTCGGCAGCACGTCTTGGGCGCTGGGCGCGCACAGCAGCCAGATGGTGTGCGGGCTCGGCTCTTCGATTTCCTTCAACAGCACGTTGGTGGTGCGTTCCATCATGCGGTCGACGTCTTCGATGATGATGATGCGCCACGGCGCGGTGCCGGGCATCTGCTCGGATGTGGTGATGATGTCACGCACCTCGTCGATGCCGATGGTCACTTTGTTGGTGGCCAGCACGCTCACGTCGGGGTGGGTGCCGGCAAGCACCTGCTCGGTGGTTTTGGTCGGCTCATCGTTCAGGCCATGATCGGGGCTTTCGAGCGCGGCGGCGAACGCGCGGGCAACGTTGGAACGGCCCGATCCGGGAGGGCCGCAAATCAGCCACGACTGCGCGATGGCCTTCGGGTCGCCGCTAGCGATGGCCTTCAGCTGTTCGACCACCTGCGCTTGGCCTACTATGGAGTTCCACACGCTCATGCGATACCCCCGTCAGCGGTGCTCACGGTGTCGAAATCGGCTTTGATACGCGCCCACACGTCTTCGATGGACTGGCTTGCGTCAATGACGTGGAACCGTTCCGGCTCACGTTCAGCCAAGTCGAGGAACGCGACGCGTGTGCGACGCTGGAAGTCGTTGCCGGCCGCCTCCATGCGGTCTTCGGCATGCTGCAGCCGCGCATGCGATTGCGCCGGATCCATATCCAGCAGATACGTGCGTTCCGGCAGCAGACCGTTCGTGGCCCACATGCTCAGGTTTCGGATTTCCGCGGCCGTCAGCTCGCGGCCGCCCGCCTGGTACGCCAAAGAGGAATCGAGATACCGGTCGGTGATGACCACCGCGCCGCGTTGCAGAGCGGGCAGAATCACTTCCGCGACGTGCTGCGCGCGGTCGGCGGCGAACAACAGCGCCTCCGTACGCGGGGCGATGTCGGCACAATCGTTCTCATCCCCCGTATCCACGCCGTGCAACAGCATTTTGCGAATCGCCACGCCCAATGCGGTGCCGCCCGGCTCGCGCGTGACCACGCATTCGCGGCCCTGAGATTCAACATATGCGCGCAACCGTTCGACCTGCGTGGTCTTGCCCACGCCGTCAACGCCTTCAAACGAGATAAAAGTGCCCTGCATGCCTTTCACTGTACCGTGCGCCCCTGCCGTGCCCGGCCATTCGGCCCACGGCTTGGTGTCGCACGATGCCGATTGTCTTGCGGAACATCAGATCGTGCGACGTTTCGCGCGCCGCATAACGTCAGCGTGCGGGAACGACTTCAGGACGCGCGTAGCCTTCGTTGGCGGTCAGCCAGTCGACGTCAGCCTTCACGGTGGACGCGGTGGAGCCGATCTCCTTCGCTATACGCGTATTCGCCCAACCCTTGTCGGCCAGTTCACGCACCTTGGCACGGCGGTCGGCACGCGCCTGTTCGGTCGCGCTCACCTTCTTCGCGGATTTCGCTCCTTTGGCAGCGCCCTTCTTGGCTCCCTTCGCAGCCGTCTTGCGGCCACGACGCTTCGACGGCCCCTGCGCGCGCTTCTCCGCCAGCAGGCGGAACGCCTCGGCCGGTTCGATCGATTCGGGCGCATACTGCTTCGGCAGTGTACGGTTTGTCTCGCCGTCGGTGATGTACGCGCCGTAGAAGCCGTCCTTGATGGTCACGTGCTTCTGGGTTTCCGGATCGGTGCCCAAGTCGCGCAACGGCGGCTTGGCCGCGCCGCGTCCACGACCACGTCCGTACTTCGGCTGCGCGAACAGTTCCTTGGCCTTCTCCAAGTCGACGGTGAAGATCTCGTCTTCGGAAGCCAGCGAACGCGTGTCGGACTTGCCGTCGGCACCGGTCTTGGTCAGGTACGGGCCGTAACGGCCATTGTTGGCCATGACCGTAACCGTTTGCATTTCGCCGGTTTCGGCGTTCGCCTCATCGTAGGAGCCGACTTCGCGCGGCAGGCTCAGCAGTTTCAGCGCGTCTTCCAACGTCAGCGATTCGGGACTCATCGTCTTGAACAGCGACGCCATCTTCGGACGGTCGGAAGCCGCCTTCTTACCGCCGGAACGCTTCGTCTTGCCCGCCTTGCCTGCGGCGGACTCGGCAGCGGTATCGCCGGCATCTTCCGCGCTCGGCATGACCAACGCCACGTACGGGCCGAACCGGCCATTGCGTACCTCGACGGTGCCGCCGGACACCGGGTCCTTGCCCAGTTCACGCGGCCCACCGGAATGGTTTTCAATCAAATCGTGGCCGACCTCGACGGTCAGCTCATCCGGAGCGAGCGTATCCGGCAGCGAGGCGCGCTTCGGATTGCCTTCCGCATCCAGATGCTTCATGTCCTCAAGATACGGGCCATAACGGCCGACGCGCACGTGCAGGCCATCGCCGATATCGATGGTGTTGATCTCACGCGCATCAATCTCGCCAAGCTGCGCCACCTGCTGCTGCAGGCCCTCATGCGCCTCGTCGGCGGACTGGGCCGCACCATCGCCGGAACCGAAGTAGAAGCGGGTCAGCCACGCCTTGCCGGTCTCATGGCCACCAGCAATCTGGTCGAGGCCGGTTTCCATATCGGCGGTGAACTCGTAATCCACATACTTCGGGAACTTCGTTTCAAGCAGTTTGGTGACGGAGAACGCCAGCCAGGACGGAATCAGCGCACGGCCACGCTCGTACACGTACCCGCGGTCGATGATTGTGGAGATGATGCTCGCATACGTGGACGGACGGCCGATTTCCTTCTGTTCCAACATTTTGACGAGCGACGCTTCGGTGTAGCGCGCCGGCGGCTGGGTCTCGTGGCCGTCCGCGGCAACGTCCACGGCGGCAAGCTCGTCGCCCGGCTGCATCGGCGGCAGGGAAACGTTGTCATCGGTTTTCTTCGAAGCCTTCGCAGACTTTTCGGCCTTATCGCCAATCTTCACGCCCGCCGCCTCGGCGCTCTTCTTCGCGTCGACAACGCTACGGCGGCCCTCGCCGGTGGCCTTCATGAAGCCGGGGAATTCGATGACGGTGCCGGACGCCTGGAACATGGCCTCGCCGTCGGCTTCGGTCGGCGAGGACAGACGCACGGTGGCGGTGGAACCGGTCGCATCGGCCATCTGGCAGGCCAGCGTGCGCTGCCAGATCAGGGTGTACAGCTTGAGCTGGTCGGCCGGCACTTTGGTGGCGATTTCAGCCGGATCGCGGAAATGCGCGCCCGCCGGTCGGATACATTCGTGGGCTTCCTGCGCGCCCGCCGTCTTCGTGGCGTACTGCTTGGGCGCATCGGACAAGTACTTTTCGCCGAAGTGCCGCGACACCGCTTCACGGGCGGCCGCAATCGCCTCCTGCGACAGCGTCACCGAATCGGTACGCATATACGTGATGAAACCGTTTTCGTACAGCCCCTGCGCGGCACGCATGGTCTGGCGCGAGCTCATGCCAAGGCGATTGCCGGCCGTCTGCTGCAGCGTGGACGTGGTGAACGGCGGCACCGGACGGCGACGGTACGGCTTGGTTTCCATCGACGAGACGGTGAACGTCGCATATTCCAGCGATCGCGCGATCGCATTCGCGTGCGTTTCGTCCAGCTGCACGACGTTGTCTTTGACGCCGGCGGCGGTCAGCTGGCCATCATCGCCGAAATCCTTGGAACCGGCCAAACGACGGCCGCCAAGCGACACCATGCGAGAATCGAACGCAACATTGTTGCCGTCGGCGTCGGGCGCTTCCAGCGTGGCGGTGACATCCCAATAGGGGGCACGCACGAACGCCATGCGCTCACGCTCACGTTCCACGATCAGACGGGTGGCCACGGACTGCACGCGGCCCGCGGACAGGCCCGGACCGACCTTGCGCCACAGCACCGGGGACAGCTCATAGCCGTACAGACGGTCCAGAATACGACGGGTTTCCTGGGCGTCCACCATGGCGGCGTCCACATCACGCGTGTTGTTCAGCGACGCCTTGATCGCTTCCGGCGTGATCTCGTGGAACACCATGCGCTTGACGGGCACCTTCGGCTTCAGCGTCTGCACAAGATGCCATGCGATCGCCTCACCTTCGCGATCCTCATCAGTGGCGAGGTAGAGGGTGTCTGCCTTCTTCAGCGCGCTTTTCAGGTCGGCAACGGTTTTCTTCTTGTTGCCGTCCACGATATAATACGGCTTGAATCCGTCTTCGATATCCACGCCGAACTTGCCGTACTTGGCTTTCTCGGCCGCCGGCACCTGGCTGGGCTGGGCAAGGTCGCGGATATGGCCGACCGATGCCATGACCGTGTATCCGGAGCCCAAGTATCCGCCAATCTTCTTCGCCTTGGTAGGAGACTCCACAATAACGAGCTTGCTGCCGGTAGCCATAGCCACTCCTTATTACTAGTGTTTGCAACGCAATAATACTCACTGAATACGGAGAAATGGCAAACCGCCCGTGTGGCGTATGGACGGCAGCATGCCCGGAACCGGCTGTTTTCAGCGCTTCGGCGGTGCGGGCGGCGCTCCCACCAAACCCAGTTTCGTCAACGGCGAGGCGGTCAGCTGACGCATGGCGAGCGTTATGCCAAGCACCAGCGCGGAAACGGCGGCCGTCAGCAGCGCCGTGGAAACGTACGCGCCGGCATTCGTCCATTCGGCGCTCATGGCGAGTCCCGGCTGAATCTGCCAGATGATATACGCGCCGTACAGGATGCCCAATACGCCAATCGTCAGCATCACACTGCCGACGATCTGCACGCTTGCCGACGAGACGCGCGTGCCCGGCTCATCCATGCCGCTGGCGAACGTGGTGGCAAGCGCCAGCAACGCCAGTCCGCCGACGATCAGCAGCGCCATAATCACGTCGGTCGGACGATGCCATTGCGCCGCGATCACCGACAATCCGACCAGCACCGTATACGCCCAACCAATCACCGCCACCAGCGCACGCAGCACGCGCGGTACGGCGCACAGCAGCATCACGCTTGCCGCAGCGGCAAGGATGACATGCCCGGAAGGCGCGGAATTATTAGGATTCGATTCCAAATTAATAAGATACGGGCGTGGCAGCAGCGGCTTCAACAGTTCGGCCGCGGCGAAACACAGGCCTCCGAATACAGCGAGCTGCGCGATCGACAGCCACCGTTTGCGCACGATCAGCACGGCAAACGCGATTGCCCCCATGATGACGCTGACGGTGATGACCACTGCGGAAATGGCGAAGACGTGCACGACCGGCGCCAGCCAACCCGGCAACGCGGCATCGAATTTCGACCAGACGATATCCTCATAGCTTTGGCCGTCCATGGTACGCACGCCAAGCCACCAGACGCCGGCGGAAGCGGCAAGCATCAGCAGACCGAACACCACGCACAGCACGATGCTGGACACGCGCGGATGGCGGGTCAGCGGATCCGCCTGAGCCAAGCCTTTGTTGACATCCTGCGGAGAAAGCACCGCCTCGACTTCGCGCATATCAGGGAACGACAACGATTCCAACGGTTCCGCAGGCGTTGCTGCCGTGGGCTGCTGAAGCATGTTCACAGGCTGCTGTGGATCTCGGACAAGTGGCTTGAATTCGTTGGTCATAGTCACCGAGAATACGGCATCGCCCCTACTGTGGGGAACGAATCGGAGAAGATATAGAAAAACCTCCACGCACCCGGAAGAGGCCACTTACCCTTGCTGCATTCCTGCCCTGGGGGAGTTGGGTGACATACCGCCACGCGGAGGCTCTTGCCATATTACACCATGCCCGGACCTCGCCGCACCGACTAGACGCACGGGTACACTTGAGAAGGAATCGCACGCCGCCCCTGTGCGTTTGCGTGGCTGCGATAAGCATCGATAACGTTTGGAAGGTTGTTTTGTTATGACTGATGCGGTGGAGTATCCCGATCTGGTGGTCGTGGGCGCGGGCCTGTTCGGCCTGACCGTGGCCCAGCAGGCCGTCGAGCACCTGGGCGTGAGGGTCGAGATCATCGACGTGCGCGACCATATCGGCGGCAACGCGTACAGCTACATGGACGAGGAGACCGGCGCGGAGATCCACAAGTACGGCGCGCACCTGTTCCACACGTCCAACAAGAGGGTCTGGGACTATGTGAACCGTTTCACAAGCTTCACGGACTACGTGCACCGCGTGTACGCCACGCACGACGGCGAGGTGTATCCCCTGCCGATCAACCTCGGGACCATCAACCAGTTCTTCCACGCGCACTACACGCCGGCCGAGGCGAAGGCCCTGGTCGAGAGCCAGGCCGGCGAATTGGCGGGCACGGACCCGAAGAACCTCAACGACAAGGGCATTTCGCTGATCGGCCGCCCGCTGTACGAGGCGTTCATCAAGAACTACACGGGCAAGCAGTGGCAGACCGATCCGAAGGACCTGCCCGCGGGCATCATCAACCGCCTGCCGGTGCGCTTCAACTACGACAACCGGTATTTCAGGGACACGTGGGAGGGCCTGCCCACGGACGGGTACACCGCCTGGATGGAGCGCATGATCGACGATCCGCGCATCCACGTGACCCTCAGGACCGACTTCTTCGACGAGTCCCAGCCGTACAACAGGAAGGCGCTGGCCGCGGCGGGCGTGTCGTCGATGGGCCTTTGGACGCAGCTGCGGATCCCGTGTACCTACCCGCTTTTAGAGCGGGTGAAGCTCGAGCTCGCGGCGGCGGAGGGGCTGACGGACGACACGGAATACGGCGCGGACGTCACGATCACGGCGTCGCTCCCGCAGGAGCGGGTGGAGCCGCTCTGCGCGCGATTGACGGAGCTCTCCGCAGGCGGGATCGTCCCCGCCGTGCTCGGTGAGAGCTTCCGCCCCGGCCCGCGCGAGGAGATCTGAGAAAAAATCGGCAAGGAGGATGCAGCATGCGCACACTCGCGAATATCGCCCTGTCCTTCGCGGCGGGGATCCTGCTGTGCTGCTATCTGCCGGAGGGAATGTGGCGGCTCTGGGCGGCGGGCGCGCTGGCGCTCGCGGGACTGGGGCTTGCGGCGTGGAAGAAATGTCTCGCCGCGCGGCCGAAGCTGCGCAGGCGCGTCCTTCTCGCGCTCTTTTCGCTCTGCGCGGCGCTCGTCTATTTCGCGGGGTGGCGGCAGCTGATCGTCCGCCCCGTGACAGAGCGGTTCGGGACGGAGTCCGCCTTTTCGGGGACGGTGCTCGACTATGCGCAGGAGAGCAGCTACGGCGCGCGGGTGGAGCTGTCGCTCGACGGCTATCCCGGCGCGAAGGCGTACTACTACGGCTCGGCGGAGCTGCTCTCGCTCGAGCCGGGGCAGAAGCTCTCCGGCACCGCGCGCTGGCAGGACGCCGGGCGCATCCGCGAGAGCGAGATCACGACGTTCACGTCGAAGGGCGTGTTCGCGCTGCTGTACGATCAGGACGCGCTGGAGATCACGGACGGGGCGAAGGGGAGCCTGCGCTTTCTGCCGCAGCGCGCGTCCCACGCCTTTCGGGAGAAAATCCGCGATATCTGGGGCGAATCGGATGCCACGGGCTTTCTTCTGGCGGAGCTGACGGGCGAGCGCAGCGGCATCAGCGAGACGGACAGCCAGATCGTCTCCGAGGTCGGGCTGAGCCACCTGTTCGCCGTCTCGGGGCTGCACTGCGCGTTTCTCGTGAGCCTGCTGGCGATGCTGATTCCGGCGCACCGGCGGCGGACGGGCGCGGCGATGACGATCCTTGTGCTGCTGTTTTACATGCTGATGGTCGGCATGACACCGTCCGTTGTCCGTGCGTGCATCATGCAGATTTTCCTGCAGCTCGCGCCGCTTTTCCGCCGCGACGGCGACAGCCTGACATCGCTGAGCGCAGCGCTGCTGGCGATTCTGCTGTGCAGTCCCATGGCCGCGCAGAGCATCAGCCTGCAGCTGAGCTTTGCCGCGACGCTCGGGATTCTGCTCCTCTCGGGGCGGATGTACCGGCGGATGGCGGACGCGATTCACCGGAAATTTGAGAAGAACAGCGGCCTGTGCGGCGCGCTCTGCTTCGTCGCGGCGAACGTGACGGTCTCGCTCGGCGCGCTCGTGTTCACGATCCCGCTCTCGGCGGCATATTTCGGCGTGCTGTCCGTGGTGTCGCCGCTGAGCAACCTCCTTGTGGTGCCGGTCGCGGGGTGGAACTTTATGGCCGCGTTCGTGACGGCGCTGGTCGGCTTCGTGTGGCTCCCGGCGGCGAAGCTGCTGGGCCTTGCCGCGCTGGGGCTGACGAAGTACATGCTGCTGGCCGCGCGTCTGCTCGCGCGCCTTCCGGGGCACGCGCTGTATCTGAACAACAAATATCTCATCGCGTGGCTGGTGTTTGTGTATGTGCTCTTCACCGCGGCGGCGCTTCTGCGTGGGCCGGTGAAGCGGCGGTATCTGCTGCCGTCGGTGCTCGCGGTGTGTACGCTGGTGCTCTCCGTGTGGCTGGGGACGCTCGCCTACCGCACGGACACGCTCGCCGCCGTCGCGGTGGACGTGGGACAGGGCGAGTGCGTGCTTTTGACGTCACAGGGCGACACCGCCCTCGTCGACTGCGGCAGCAGCAACAATTACATCAACGCCGGCAGCCGAGCCATCGCGCAGCTCGGCACCATGGGCGCGCACCGGCTGAAGGCCGTCGTGCTGACGCACTACCACGCCGACCACACGAGCGGGCTCGAGCTGCTGCTCGAGCGCGTGGAGGTGGAGCGGCTGTACCTGCCGTCGCTCGAGGACGAGTACGGCGTGAAGGACAAAATCTGCGCCATCGCCGCGCAGAAGGGAATCGAGACGGTCTTTGTCGAGGACGTGGAGAGCCTGACGCTCGGCGGCGCGACGCTGCAGGTCTATCCGCCCGTGGGGAAGAAGAACCAGAACGAGGCGGGGCTGACGGCCCTGTGCTCGGCGGGGAGCTTCGATGTGCTCGTGACGGGCGACATGCCCGCAAATACCGAGAAGAAGCTCATCGCGGATTATGACCTGCCGCGTGTCGAGGTGCTGCTTGTGGGGCACCACGGGTCGAAATACAGCTCCTGCGAGGAGTTTCTGCGCGCCGTGCAGCCGGAATACGCCATCATCAGCGTCGGCAGCAACAGCTACGGCCACCCGACGGCCGAGGCCATCGGGCGGCTCGAGGACGCGGGCGCGGAGGTATACCGGACGGATGAGCAGGGAACGATCCTGATGAAAGCGGAAAAAGCCGGCTGACGGGCCGGAGAACGATAGAGAGGAGTGCCGGATGGCAGCAAAGAAGGGCGCGGTCAGCAAAAGCGCCGGATTGGACGAACTGAAGGCGGACCTGAAAGCGGAAACGCTCAAAAACGCCTATATATTTTACGGAGAGGAGACGTACCTGCGGCAGAGCTATCTCGACCAGGTGCGCGAGGCGCTTGTCCCGGCGGGGTTCGAGGAGTTCAACTACCACCGTCTCGGCGGCAAGGGGCTTTCGATGCAGGCGCTGCAGGAGGCCGTGGAGGCCATGCCCATGATGGCGCAGCACACGCTCGTCACGGTGACGGATCTGGACATCTTCAAGCTCGATATGTCCGCGCGCGGCGCGTTCATCGAGATCATCTCGGATATTCCGGAGTACTGCACGGTGATTTTCATCTATGACCTCGTGGCCTATAAGCGCGACGGCAAGATGAAAAAGCTCGTCGCGGCGCTCGATGAGCATGTGCGCGAGGTGGAGTTCTGCCAGCAGGACCGCGAGCTGCTGCTGCGCTGGATCAAGCGCCGCTTCGCCGCCGACGGCCACGACATCGACGCGGCCACGGCCGACCACCTGCTCTTCACCTGCGGCTCGCTGATGACCGACCTCCTGCCGGAGATCGGGAAGGTTTCGGCCTTTGCGAAGGGGCAGAGCGTCACCATCGCGCCGCACGCGACAGCCATGATCGGCACAGGCCTCGCCCTCGCCATCCCGGCTGGGTATTTCGGCGGCGTGTTCGCGCGCAGCGGCCTCGCGTCCAGGCAGGGGCTGC
>OLOU01002137.1_pt1 | contig 11825 bp, 7 predicted proteins | sample 1672101 | NCBI WGS metagenome assembly OLOU01 (sample SAMEA3136645, study PRJEB25190) | human gut metagenome | biome: human gut; feature: human-associated habitat; material: faeces | place: Austria | collected 2013
AATCGGGGCTTCGGAGCATTTTGAGCTTTTACGTTTTTTTCTGAAAAATTCGGAAAGCGCCGACGCGCATTCGCTCTCAGACACGCCGGAAACGATCTCCGGATGATGGTTGAACGGATATGCGTTGAGATCGACGACGCTGCCGAACGCACCCGCTTTTTTATCGTAAGCGCCGAACACCACCCGCGGGATGCGTGCGTTTATTATCGCACCGGCACACATCGGACAAGGCTCAAGCGTAACGTAAAGCGTACATCCCGGCAACCTCCACCCGCCGAGACTGCGGCAGGCTTTCTCAATTGCGATGATCTCCGCGTGGTCAAGAGCGCACTTCCCGTTTTCCCTTCGGTTTCCCGCGCGTGCGATCACTTTGCCGTCGCGCACTATCACGCACCCGACCGGGACCTCTCCGAGCTCAGCTGCGTTTTCCGCCTCGCGCAGCGCTTCCGACATGTATTCTTCATCTGTTTTTTCAACTCCCGCGGGAACCTCCGCAGTTATGTCATTCGCTGTGACCTCGTTCTGCACGTTTTACGTTTTCCTTTCCGTTCGTATTCCAATGGAGCGTACCCGACGCGCGGGAAAATCCTCGCTTTCTTCCCGATAAAAGCCATTCCCGCTTCCGAAGAAGCGGGAATGATTCAGTCATTAAAATTCTCAGTGCTCTTTGCGCTTTGCAAGAATGATGGTGCCGACGCCTGCTGCTGCCATAACAGCCGCAACTGCGAAGATCACATCACCGGTCTTGGAGCCGCCGTTGCCGTTGTCGGGCTTGGTTGTGTTGGTATCGGCGATATCATCCGTTGTGGTCTCGGTCTTGTCGGGATCCTCGATGCTCTCGGACTCTGTCTTGTCGTCGCTCTCGGATTCGCTGACCGACTCAGACTCGGACTCAGACTCGGACTCAGACACGGATTCGGAAACGCTCTCGCTCTCCGACTCGCTCTCGGATTCAGACTCGGATTCGCTTTCGCTCTCCGACTCGCTCTCCGACTCGCTCTCGCTTTCGCTTTCGGATTCGCTCTCACTCTCCGAAACATCGGGGTCGATGATCGGATTATTATTGAAGAGGTCGTAGTCAACGGTTGCAACTACGAAGTTGTCGAACTCAACGTAAGCGCTCTGGTTCATAAGAAGGATCGGGGATTCTCTGTGAGTTCCGAGGTCAGCGGGAACATCGGTGCAGGTAATAACAAGCTGGTTATTGAAGTAGCACTCGATCTTGCCGGGCTGAATTCTCCAGCCGAGGGAGAACGTAGTCGGATCATCATCGGGACCGATCTTTACGGCATTGCGGGGAAGCTGATATGTCTTCGCAGTCATTCCCTTGTTCGTAAGATAGCTGCTTTCGAGAATTACGGAGTTGGTCACATAATTGTATCTGTAGTTCCAAATCTCGCCGTCTTCGTTTGCTCCGGCATTTTCCTCTTCAAAAGAGGTGTTGTAGTCTCTCCACCAGAGTCCGCTGCCGATAAAGTTCGACTCATCGTAATCAACGATTTTGATATCGACTTTGTTGGTAAAGGTACTCCAACGGCGGATCTGACCGTATTTGGGGTCGTATGCGCTCTGATGGATAACTGCGGTGGGATCTCCCATAAGAACTCCGTCTTTCACATAGAAATTCGAAGAATCCCACAGCCAGTCATTTTCCTTTTTTGTGTCAAACGGATCGTAGAACAGGATTTTTGCATCCGCGCTGACGGTCGCAATTGCAATTCCGGCGATCATCACCAGGCAGATGAAAACAGCAATAAGTTTTTTCATTGTTTTACCTCTCTGTGTTTTTATTTATAATCCTTGCGGATTAGCGAACCGTGAAAAACATGCTCTCCGCCTTAATGAGTTATGCTGCGGAGATTGATTCCTTTCTCGGTGCGGCGAAAGACAGGACGGTATTATGCTTCAAAACAGCCGTATCCGCCTGTGTGCTACCGATTTCGGTATTTATATTATAACAGTTGAAAATACGCTTGTCAATAATAATCCGTCATAAGTGACAAATATTAATAGTAAATTTTTGCCGAAATACCCATGTTGTCAAGCCTTAAAAGGAACTGCTTTACTGTAGGAGAAGCCGCACCGCGGAGGATATGTCTCCGGCTCCCATTATGATTATCATGTCGCCGTCCGTGCATTTCGCAAGCAGGTAATCCGCCATGTCTCCGAAGTCCGGAATGTAGGACGCGCGCGCACCGAGCTTCTTGAGCCTCTCCTCGAGCATGGAAGAGCTTACGCCGAGCGAATCGGTCTCTCTTGCCGAATAGATGTCGGCAAGCACGATCTCCGCACAGCCGCCCTCGGCGAGGGCCTTGCCGAAAGCATCGAAAAGCTCCGCCGTTCTCGAGTATGTATGAGGCTGGAATACGCAGAATACACGGTCGTATCCCATTTCACGCGCGGCGGCGAGAGTTGCGGCGATCTCTGTCGGATGATGGGCGTAATCGCTGAACACGTCGGCTCCCGCGGGGGTCGAGCCGCACTTTTCCATGCGCCGCGCCGCGCCCGTGAAGCTTTCGAGAGCGTTCTTTATGTTGTCGATGTTGACGCCGTTCACATGAGCCGCGGCGAACGCGGCAAGGGAGTCGTCGATGAGGTGCGCTCCCGGAACGGAAAGCGCGATCTCGCAGAGGCGGTGTCCGCGGAGCGACACGGTGAAGTGCGCGCAGCCGCGGCGGAAGGAGACATCCGACGCGCTGTAATCCGCCTCTGTGCAGTCCGATCCGAAGGTGACCGTATGTCCCTCAAATCCTGTGACGGCGCGCATGACGTTCGCATCGGCGGCGTTGACGACCGCCGTTCCGCCCGCGCCGCATCGGCGGACGAATCTGCCGAAGGAGGTCTCGATCTGCGCCATGGACTTGAAGTAATCGACGTGATCCATTTCTATATTCAGAATGATCGCGGTCGTGGGATAGAAATCGAGGAAGGAGTCCATGTACTCGCATGCCTCGAAGATGAAGAATTCGTTTCCGCCGATCCTGTAGGCGTTGCCCTCATCGAGCATGACCGCGCCGCAGCTCACCGTCGGATCGAGATCGGCGGTAGAAAATATGTGGGAGAGCATCGACGTGGTTGTGCTCTTTCCGTGCATTCCGGAGACCCCGATGCGCTTCTCGTATCCGCTCATGAGGTATCCGAGATAGTCCGCGCGAGATACGCAGGGGACGGAATTTTTCCCGGCGTAGGCGTATTCCTCGTTGTCGGCGGGAATCGCCACGGTGTAGACGAGCAGATCGACATCCTTCATGTGATCCGCGTCGCTTTCATAGTATACGGCGATGCCCTCGTCCTCGAGAGCCTTGGTGGATTTGGAGGGCGTGCGGTCGTATCCGCAGACCTCATGACCGCGCAGATGGGTTATATGGGCGAGCGAGCACATGCTCACTCCGCCGATCCCGGCGAAGAAAATCTTCTTCTTTCCGTCGAGAAGGGAGCTTATGTATTCTGCACCGTAGTGCGTATTCGGCAATGACATCGGGAAACTTCTCCTTGCAAAATCCTCAAAAAATATCCTGCGTTTCGTATATACATTTTATATTATACACAAAATTCAAAAAAAATAAATACCCAATTCAAAGAATTCAAAAAAATCTTCCATTTAGATTGTATTTTTTTCATAAAGACGCTGTATAATGAATTTACGGTCCGATAATTGTACACTTTGATGTAAAGAAAGGAAGGACAGACTATGGAAATCACGGATATCAAGATCAGAAAGCTTTTTGACGAAGGTCCCATGAAGGCGATCGTATCGGTTACTTTCGACAGCCAGCTTGCGGTGCATGACATAAAGGTCATAAACGCACGGGACAAATTCTTTATCGTAATGCCGAGCCGTAAAAATCCGGACGGAACGTACAGGGACATCGTTCATCCGATAAATGCTCCCTTCCGGGCTTCGCTTGAGGAAGCCGTTCTGAAGGCGTATGATACGGAGCTTGCGAGAGCCGCGGAGGAAAAGGCAAATCTTGCCGAAGAGGAAGCGGCGGACGGCGGCGAGGCTTGACCGAACCCTAAAAAACGAATATCCGAATGAGGCTGCTGCAGGCGAGAGCTTGCAGCAGCCTTTTTGAGCAGTCGGCAAATCGGCAGATGCGGAAAGGACAGTGCCGCACGGAGTCACGCCGCGATTTACGGAAATTTGTCATACGGCACTGTTTTTTGTGCCGCCGTGCCGCATGATTTGAGCATTTTGCGGCCTTTTGGCGGCAAAAAACGACCTTTTGCCGAAAAACTCTTTACAAGAGGTAAAATTTCGGTTATACTTAAAACGATACCGCGCATCGGAAAACGTGCGGTGTCTCTCCCGCTGTCTGCCGACGGCGGGAAATTATCGGGTTTGCCGTGCGGAAAAGCTCCACCGGGGTCATGGGACGGGGAAACTTTTTCCGCACTTATTTTTTCACGGAAGGAAGTGATACGAAATGGTCGCACTTGACAGCTATCCGGCAGCCCTCACCGATATACTCGGGGAGAACGGCGCGGATTTCGGCGATGCCGAGCTTCTTGCAAAATGCGATATGAACAAGGACGGCGCACACTGCGACTGCTTCCTTATCGCCACTGCGAAGGAGCTTTTTGCCGTGTCGGGGATCACCGTGCTCACCCGGCGCGAGACGCGCCTTCTTACCTCGCCGACGGCGCGGAGGATCGACGCGGAGTTTACCGTGCTTTCGTTTGAGCGGTACGATCTCTGCGATCTCGATGACTTTACGGTCGAGGAGCTTATCTCGTCGGGAAGGCTTACCGCGTTCTCAAAGAAGGCGGAGGGGCAGGTGCTGATTGCCGTCTTTACTAACACTTCGAAGTTTCAGGCGGAGATGTTCGCAAAGTATATCGTCAAGGTGAAAAAGGGCGAGCGGGTCGAGCTTGACGAGGAGGATTCGGCGGAGCGTCTCTTCTGCCCGAAGTGCGGTGCGCGCTATCCCGATCCCGAATTGAAGATCTGCCCGCACTGTACGGACAAGGGAAAGCTGATGCGCCGCCTGTCTGTGTTCCTTTTCAAATACAAGTCGAAGATCGCACTTTCGTTCGCCTGTCTTTTCGTGATAAGCGTGCTCGGCGTTATTTCGCCGTATATCAGCTCCGCATTCTTCTACGACGAGGTGCTCGAGGCAGACGGATCGTTCTACGGTCAGATCGGACTTGTCATAGCCCTCGTGGTGAGCGTGCGCGCGTTTTCGGCGCTGTTTGATGTGGTGAACAGTGTGCTGACGTCGAAGATCGCCGCAATGATGACCTACGACCTCAGACAGACGATATTCGGAGCGATACAGCGCCTGTCCCTCGGATTTTTCACGGGACGCCAGACCGGCGGACTTATGAGTCAGGTAAACGGCGACGCGCAGACGATCTACACGTTCTTCTGCGACGGAGTTCCGTACTTCCTCATGAACGTGGTGCAGATCGCGGTCCTTGCGGTCATCATGTTCATCTTCAATCCGCTGCTCGCTTTCATATCTCTTGTAACGCTTCCGTTTTTCGTCGTGACGGTCAGATTCGTTTTCAAACGTCTCGGCAATCTTCATGCAAAACGTTATTCAAGCTCGCGCTCGATGAACTCGGCGCTCGGCGATATCCTCGGCGGAATGCGCGTGGTCAAGGCGTTCTCGAGGGAGAAAAACGAAATAAAGCGCTTCGGCAGAACGGCGCGCCGCCTCGCCGAGAACGAAAAGAAGCTCGCCGATTTCGAGAATACGGCGTTTCCGTTCGCGGATTTCATCCTCTATCTCGGCAACGTGCTTGTGCTCGGCTTCGGCGGATGGATGGTCATACGCGGAAAGATGACATACGGTATGCTCGTCAGCTTCACCGCCTATATGAACATGATCTACGGTCCGATGTACTTCTTCATCGACATAACGTATTGGTTCAGCGACTGCGTGAACGCCTGCGTTCGCCTGTTCGAGGTCGCGGATGCCGTGCCGGACGTCGTTGAATCCGATCACCCGGTCGTGCCCGGCGAGATACGCGGCAGAGTCACGTTCAGGGACGTTGAGTTTTCCTACGTCAAGAACAGAAAGGTCATCGACGGGATCAGCTTCGACATCGAGGCGGGCAACGTGATCGGCATCGTCGGTCACACCGGCTCGGGAAAATCGACGCTTGCGAACCTGCTGATCCGCCTGTACGATGTCAGCGCCGGGGAGATACTGATCGACGGCGTGAATATAAAGGATCTTCCGTTTTCGGTGCTCCGCGAGAACATATCGATAGTGTCGCAGGAGACGTTCCTCTTTATGGGAACGATACTCGATAACATACGGTACGCGCGCCCCGAAGCGTCGGTCGAAGAGGTGATCGCCGCGTCGAAGATCGCGGGAGCGCACGATTTCATAATGAAGCTTCCGGATGCGTATTCGACGAGGATCGGCTTCGGCTACAAGGATCTTTCGGGAGGCGAGCGCCAGAGGGTCTCGATCGCCCGCGCGATACTGCGCGATCCGAAGATACTGATACTCGACGAGGCGACCGCCGCCATGGATACGGAGACGGAGCGCCGCATACAGACCGCGCTCGAAAAGCTCATCAAGGGGCGCACGGCGATAATGATCGCGCACAGGCTTTCGACCCTGCGCAGCGCGGATAAGCTGATCGTCATCGAGAACGGAAAGATGCCGGAGAGCGGGACGCCCGCCGAGCTGATCGCAAAGAAGGGCATTTACTACAACCTTTACAGGATGCAGGCTCAGGCGCTCAGGAATATCGGCATCGAGGCATAGCGGGGATTTTTCACCCGAAAAACGGGAGAGCGCTTTTTCTCCGCCGCCTGCGCGCGGCGGAGCGGTAAGGAAAGCGCGCCCGATCTCACCGAGAAAGGAAGCTTTCGCAAAACGAAAGCGCGGGTATTTTTATGGATGAACAAAACAGAGACAATGTCGCCCGGACGCAGTCCGTTTTCGGCGATATTGCAAGGATAGTATATCTCGGCGGGGACAACTGCCGGATCACGGAGAAAAACGGATTCATCGGAATCGACGCCGTCGTTGAGATCGCGGACGACGGAACGGAGGAGGAAAAGAGCGCGTCGGACGCGCCGAACGGGGAGCGCGGAGAAAAGAAGGACGAATCGGATGCGGAAGGTGCGGCAAAGGACGGAGAAGAGAAAGACCGCGCGGAAAAAGCGCCCGCCCGCCGCACGGAGAAGCTGCCCGACGGAAGAACGCACATAATCGCGGAAAGAATATTTCTCGCAAGAGCGTTTCCGTTCGACATGAAGAGCGAATACATATCGGTGCTTGACCGCGACCGGAAGGAGATCGGCATGATACGCTCTCTCGGGGATTTCTCCGGAGATCAGAGAGCGCTTCTCGAGCGGGAACTTGAGGTGAAATACTACACCCCCGTAATAAAGCGGATAATGTCGGTGAAGGAGCGCTACGGCTTTTCGTATTGGAAGACCGAGTGCGAGTTCGGCGAGAAGGATTTCACGCTCCGCGACACCTTCCGCAGCATAATCAAGACACCGAACGCAGACGGCGGAGACCGCGTCTGCATAATCGACGTTGACGGAAACCGGTACGAGATCCCCGACGTCGGACATCTTGACGCGCAGAGCTTGCGCAGGATCGAGATGTACCTGTAATGCGCCGCGGCGCAAAGCGGAAAGGAAGTGATAATTACGGAAAACAATAACGGAAACCATACCGCGGAGGAGATTGCCGCACATGCCGCCGCGCGGGACAAATGTCTGCGTGCGCTGAAGGCGGCGGGAGGTGTTCTTCCGGAAGGGGATATACTTACCGCATTTTCGTTCAATCTGCCCGACCGCGCCGCCCCGGGCGGCGTGCTGTCCGAGGTGAACGGCATATGCGTGCTCGGCTCGAAGGAGCTTTCGGTATATATCGACGGCGAAAGAGTAAAGAACATCACCCTTTCGGCTGCCGACAGCTTCCGTGTGACCCCGGGAGTGGGAAGCGTGAGCGCGGAATGTACGCTCGGCGGCTCGGATACGCTCATCTGCCGCGCGGACTCCTCACATACCGAAGAGCTCGGCGCGGCGATGAAGCAGACCGACCTTTACGCGAGAACCGGAGAATTCCGCGCGGAGCTTGCCGCCGATACCGCCAAGACCTGCGAGAAATGCGGGCGTCCGCTCCCTCCGGGATCGACATCGTGCCCGTACTGCGCCGACAAACTCAAGATGATACGCCGTCTTTTCACCGTCGCCGCGCCGTACAAACGGCATATGGCGCTTTCGGTGATTCTTTTCTTCGTTATAACCGCGGTCGATATGCTGATCCCCCAGATCAACCGCATTATCGTTGACGATTTCATAAAAGCACCCGATCCCGGCAGCGTCGTCCTGTGGCAGTTTGCCGCCGTCGTTTCGTCGATCGCCGTTGTAAAGCTCGTGTCGAACGTTCTTTTCGTATTCAGAAACCGCGCGCTCGTCTATACGGGCAGCCGTGTCATAGTCAGTCTGCGCGAAACGGTATTCGCAAAGATACAGGAAATGTCGCTTGCGCGCATTTCGAAACGCACCGCGGGCGAGCTTATGAACCGCGTGAACAACGATACCGTTCAAATGCAGCAGTTTCTTACGAACACGATGCCCGATATCATCGAGCAGGGGCTGATACTAATCGCGGTCGGAGTCATGCTTTTCTTCTGCGATTGGCGGCTCGCGCTGATGATAATCTGCCCCGCGCCGCTCGTAGTGGCGGCATGCGCACTGTTTTGGTCGTCAATCCGGCGCATATGGGACAAATCGTGGCATACATATTCAAAGGCGGATGCGGTGCTTCACGATATCTTTTCGGGTATCCGCGTGGTCAAGGCATACGGTACGGAGGAGAGGGAGGCGGTGCGCTACAGAAGCGCGTCGGTTCAGTACCGCGATATATCCCTGAAAGGGGAGCTTCTCTGGTCGAGAGTGTGGCCATGGCTTCGCTTTCTCATGGGGATCGGTGAATTCTTTCTTCTCTTTTATGTCGGAAACCGCATACTCGGCGGAACGATGACGCTCGGCGAAATGTCGCAGTTCTCCGCGTATGTCAGCATGATCTACGGACCGCTCCGCTGGATTGCGGCGCTTCCGCGGCGTATCGTGCAGTTCATGACCTCTACCGCGAAGGTGTTCGAGATCATCGACGAAAAGATCGACGTTCCCGACCGCACGGACGCGCTGGAGATGAAGATACGCGGAACGGTCGATTTCGAGGACGTGTCCTTCGGATACGACAAAGCGTCCGAGGTTCTCCGCGGGATCGATCTTCACATCGAGCCGGGAGAGATGATCGGCATTGTCGGAAAATCCGGCGTCGGAAAAACGACGCTGATTAATCTTCTCATGCGCATCTACGACGTGACGGGCGGCTCGATCAAGATCGACGGCACGGACATACGCGATATGTCGCAGCAGTCGCTGCGTTCTCAGATCGGCGTCGTTCTTCAGGAGACGTTTCTCTTCGCCGGATCGGTCTACGACAATATCGCGTATGCGAAGCCGGATGCGTCGCGCGACGAGATAATCGCCGCGGCGAAGATATCGGGCGCGCATGAGTTTATAATGAAGCTTCCCGACGCATACAATACGAAGGTCGGGGAGAAGGGGTGCACGCTGTCCGGCGGCGAGCGGCAGAGGGTGTCGATCGCCCGTGCGCTGCTGCGCAATCCGCGGATACTGATACTCGACGAGGCGACGGCGTCCCTTGATACGGAGACGGAGCGTCAGATACAGGATGCCCTGCAGAAGCTGATAAAGGACAGAACGACTCTTGCGATCGCGCACCGCCTTTCGACGCTCCGCAACGCGACGAGGCTGATTGTGCTCGACGACGGAAAGATCGCCGAGACCGGCACGCACGAGGAGCTGCTCCGCAAAAAAGGGATATACTACGGACTTGTCATGTCGCAGCGCAGCATGTCGAAAATGGCATCCGACAAATGACCGACGGCACAGCCGGGGAGGGAAAACGAGATGAAGCACAGTCATGTATTTATGAGATTTCCCGGAGGACTGAGCAAGGCGCTCTCCTTCACCTTCGACGACGGAAGCGAGCAGGATGAGCGTCTTGTCGGTCTGCTTGCGGAAAACGGACTGCTCGCCACGTTCAATCTGAACATGGGACTGCTCCCGCCGGACGACAGCTTCGATTTCTCGACGCTCGACCGCGCGGTTTTTCCCGCGGCGGATTGGTGTCAGAGAAGAATGAGCCGCGCCGCAATCGGGCGCGTGTTCGCGGAGAGCGGCATGGAGCTTGCCTGCCACGGATATCTTCACGCCGATCTTTCGAAGCTTGACGACGAGGGCGTGCTTTGGGAGATCATGCGCGACCGCGCCGCGCTCGAGGAGCTGACGGGGGAGAGCGTGCGCGGCTTTGCGTATCCGCAGGGCGCATACGACGAAAGGATCGCCGGGCTTGTGCGGAGCGCGGGATTCGAATACGCGCGCACCGCGGGCTCCGCACACGGATTCGATCTGCCGCGCGATATGACGGCGTGGAGACCGAGCTGCCACTACGCTGAGGATGAAGTGCCGGAGCTGTGCGAAAGGTTCATCTCGGCGGAGCCGGAGACGGGGATATATTTCCCCGGTGTCGAAGCGAAGCTCTTTACGGTGTTCGCACATTCGTATGAGTTTGAACACAGGGAAGATTGGGGCAGGATGGAGGATATCGCGCGCACACTCGGCGGACGGAACGATATCTGGTACTGCACGTTCATCGGATACTGCAGATACGCGAAAGCGTTCGGATCCCTCGATTTCAACCTCGAACGGACGTGGGTGAGAAATCCCTCCGCGCTCGATGTCTGGATCTTTGCAAACGGAAATACGGTTTGCGTCCCCGCGGGCGGATGTGCGCAGCTTTGACGGCGTAATTAAAAAAGCGTATAAAATCGGTCGGGGAAATCAAGTAAATAATTTATGAAATGAACACGAAAACGCATATTTTACTTGCATTTTACACGGAGACGTGGTAAAATGATCGGGTCGTGCATTCGCACAGTGTATTCGTGTTCATTTTTTGTACAAACTTCGATTGAAATGAACAAAACATCGGCGTGAACGGGGCGGATGTCTTACGTTTTGCGCTCGGGCGATACAAAGAAAGCGGAATGCCGACGGTGAAAGTCGGTTTCTTTTTTAAAAGGAGCGTTTATGAGTATAATATATGAAAATCTGCTTGAATTCACATGGCAGCAGGGCGTGATGATCCTGATAGGCGCGCTTCTCATCTTCCTCGCAATAAAGAAGGAGATGGAGCCTACGCTTCTTCTTCCGCTCGGCTTCGGGACGATACTTGTAAATATCCCGAACGCCGATGCCGCCCTCGAAACCGTGATCGGCGGGATCACCCACCGCGGACCGCTGCTGACGCTGTTCGACGCGGGCATTGCGAACGAGCTGTTTCCGCTGATCCTGTTCATCGGCATCGGTGCGATGATAGATTTCGGACCGCTGCTTTCGAATCCGAAGCTCATGCTTTTCGGCGCGGCGGCACAGTTCGGTATCTTCTTCACCCTCTTCCTTGCAGGCTTCTTCTTCGATTTGAAGGACGCAGCCTCCATCGCCGTCATCGGTGCGGCAGACGGCCCCACGGCCATCTTCGTGGCCAACGTCCTGCACTCCCAGTATCTTGGTGCCATCATGGTGGCGGCCTACAGCTACATGGCGCTGGTGCCCATCGTTCAGCCGCCGGTCATCCGGCTGGTAACCACCCGGAAAGAACGGCTCATCCGGATGCCCTATGAGAAAGGCCATGTCAGCAGGCTGACCCGCATTCTGTTCCCCATTGTAGTCACGGTCATCGCCGGGCTGGTGGCCCCGGCCAGCGTGGCGCTGGTGGGCTTTTTGATGTTCGGCAACCTGCTGCGGG
>OLOU01002145.1_pt1 | contig 11794 bp, 9 predicted proteins | sample 1672101 | NCBI WGS metagenome assembly OLOU01 (sample SAMEA3136645, study PRJEB25190) | human gut metagenome | biome: human gut; feature: human-associated habitat; material: faeces | place: Austria | collected 2013
AACATTACCCGCGCCCTGGATGGCGTGAACTTCTCTGTGGAGGAGGGCGAATTTGTGGCGGTGGTCGGCACTTCCGGCTCCGGTAAGTCCACCCTGCTTCACATGATGGGCGGTTTGGATACCCCCACCTCCGGCAGCGTGATGGTGCGGGATAAGGAGCTGGCGAAGATGAACGACGAGCAGCTTACCATATTCCGCCGTCGCAATATCGGCTTTATTTTCCAGAACTACAATCTGGTGCCGATCCTAAATGTTCATGAGAACATCGTTTTGCCCGTGGAACTGGATGGGGATACGGTGGATCAGAAATTCATGGCGGATGTGGTGTCCATGCTGGGACTGGAGGATAAGCTGAAGAATATGCCAAACAACCTCTCCGGCGGCCAGCAGCAGCGTGTGGCTATCGCCCGCGCTCTGGTGTCAAAGCCCGCTATCGTCCTTGCCGATGAACCCACTGGAAACCTGGACAGCAGGACCAGCGCCGATGTGTTGGGGCTTTTGCAGAGAACGAGTCGTGAATTTAACCAGACGCTGGTGATGATCACACATAATGATGCCATTGCCCAGCTTGCAGACCGTATCGTGCGGATTGAGGATGGCAAAATCGTTGGATAAAGGAGGTGGCAGACATGACATTGCCTTTTGAAAATGATACAGGGCCGGTCATTAAAAAATTGGCGTCACGAAGCATTCAGACAGATAAGCGGCGCAACCTGTTTGTGATCGTAACGATCGCTCTGGCAGCCGCTTTGATGGCAGCGATTTTTTGTGCAGGAGCGGGAAGTGACAGAAAACTGGAGGCGGACATTCGGGGACAGTATCAGGCGGTTGTGGTGAATTGTGACCGTGATACGATTGAAAGACTGAAAGACTGCCCGGAAGTGGAACGCCGGGGCCTTTCCCAGAATTACGGTTCTGCCCGCTATGGTGACAGCGTTCTGACTGTGGAGTATGCGGATGCCAACTGGATGGAATTGGGTAAGAAGCCTTCCTTTACTGGGACACTTCCGCAGGCTGCCAATGAAATTCTGGTAGAACGGGCATTTCTTGATTATTTTGAAATCCCCGCAGAAGTCGGGCAGACCATAGAAGTGAATCTTGGAAACGGAAAGCAGACCTATACCGTCAGCGGTATCATGGATGTGGAGAATGACTCCCGTATGTTCCAGCTTTATGTATCTGAAGCATTTGTGGAGGAGATGGCGCAGGGAGAGCCGCTGTTTGAATTTCGGCTTCGTTATACTGGTGCTGATAGTATGGAGCTGGAGCAGCTCAAGGCGGATATTGCAGCATTCCTTTCTGCCAACGATGTCTCAGAGGATCAGATTTTTTACAGTTCCAACTATTTCGATATGCAGGGCTTTAAGTCCGGTGTGATGAAATATTACATTCCCGTGCCTTCGGCAATGCTTCGCTGGGTCTCGGGCTCTCCCTTTTCGGTCATTCTGACAAGAATGTCAAACTGTTTTTTTGTCAGCATTCTTTATCTCCGTTCTGTTTTTATTTTATCGTTTCGGCTGCATTCTTTTTAAGCGAGAAATCACATCCGTTTTTATATCATGCTTCGGCGTGAGTATTTCACACCGCCCGTATCGACGTTCCGAAAAAATTACGGAAAAATCCGTTTTTTCGATGCAAAAGCCGCGATTTTAATCCGAAGCGGATTCCGTTCCGTTCATTTTTCAGCGCGGGTATTCCAAAGCAGAAACGTTTTGCCGCCAAAAACACGAATCGCCGCAGCTTTTTTGTTCAGCATGAGTTTGATTATATCACCGTTTCGAACAAAAGTCAAGTAAAAAAGAAAATTTATACGTTTTTTTGCCCGTTTGGTGTTTACATGGAATTTACATTATGATATAATTGAGAGTATCGTATGCCGCCGTGCGTCTTTGTGCCCATCGGCATCAAATAAAATGAAATTCCGAGGAAAGCGAAATCGATATGAAGAAAAAACAAAAAAATTCCCGTATCGGAAAGAGTGGAACCGAAGCCTGCGCGACAGTGCGCGGTCCTTCGTTTGCGGATAAGTTCCGTGCGCTTTTGACCGACAAGAGAAAATTCAGAATGCGGCTCATTCCCGCGCTGCTCATGTCGTTTGCATTTGCATTCACATTTTTCGTTTTCGGTCCGTATGAGTTATATATTTCCAACATGAAATACATAACCTTCTCATTCAGGTACCTTGTGATGCCGATGGTGATCTGCGGGCTGTGTGTTTTTATAGTACTCTCATTCATACTTCTTATGCTCAGGGGCAAGCTGTTCAATTATGCGCTGTCGTTTATCGCAGCTCTCACGATCGCGGGTTATGTTCAGGGCAACTTCATAAACATAAAGCACGGTACGCTCGACGGTTCCTCCGTAGATTGGACTGCATATACGATCCCGGCTGTGCTCAATGCTCTCATATGGCTCGGCATTCTCGCTTTCGTGCTTGCGGTCATGTATTTCAGCCGCAAGGCGTGGACTCTCGGCATCGGTATCGTCTCCGTAATGCTCATCGGTGCGCAGACCGTCGCGCTGATATCTCTTCTCACGACCACGAACTTCACGATAATAAGTGGGAACGGGTATCTTTCCGACGATGGGATATACGAGCTTGCTCCGAAGAACAACGTCGTTGTATTTCTGATGGATCGTTTTGACACCGCATATGCCAAAAAGCAGCTTGAGGACCCCGAGGTTGAGAAAAATCTTTCCGGATTCACCTATTATGAGGATTTCACCGGAAGCTATTCGCGCACATATCCTTCCGTAAACTATCTTCTCACCGGAATCAAAACCGACTATTCCGTTCCCACCGACGAATATGTAAAGAAAGCGTGGGAGGAAACGACATTTCTCAAGGACATAAAGAACGCCGGATACGCGTCAAAGATATATACCGAAGCGAATTATGTATATTTTGATATAGACAATCTCCGCGGCTCGGTTGACAACATCGGCGAATCCACGCAAACCGTAAATTACAGGGAAATGGTGCGCTATATGCTCACTCTCTCGGCGTACCGTTACGCGCCCGAAGCGCTGAAGCCGTATTTCTGGTTCTACACCGGCGATCTTGCAAGCATCGCAACCGTATCAAATCCCGAATCGAGCATACACAAGACCGACGATGTGGAATTTTACAAAGGGGTGCGCGAAAAAGGAATCTCCGTTGATGATTCTCTGACCGGCGAGTTCATTTTCTATCACCTTCAGGGCTCGCACGATCCGTTCGTAATGGACGCAAACGGCAACCGCGTAGACGTTTCGTCATGGGATTGGAGTGCGGGGCTCAAAGGTCAGACGCGCGGAAACCTCAACATGATCTTTGAATACATAAGGCAGCTCAAGGCTCTCGGCTTATACGACAGCACGACGATAATCATCACCGCGGATCACGGCTGGACGGGAACCATGGAGAAGCTTGATCACGAGAGGCTTCTCGCAACATTCGTAAAGCTTGCGGGCGCCGATCCCGACGAGCCGCTCAAGAGATCGTCGAAGCAGGTATGCCAGGACAACCTCCGCGCATCGATCATATCGTACCTCGGGCTTGATTCAACGCCTTACGGACGCACGCTCGAGGACATCGGCGAAGACGAAACCGTCACACGTTATTTTTGGATGAGCGGTTCGAACTCGACCAAGTCAAGACGCGACGTGAACCTTGTCACCTACGAAATCAACGGCGACGGACGGAATTTTGAAAATTGGAAGATCATAGACAAAACGCCGATCGAATACCCGTTCTACGACGCGAAATAACGCTCAGGCGAACGGTCTCAAACAATGCGAAAACAAGAAAGGGCGCCCGGACACGCGGCGCGGGTAATTAAAATGAACAAATTAAAGCATCTTCTGTCATTTCTGTTTTTCTTTGTATTTTCGATGATTCTCTTCTCGGTTACCGCATTTGCATACATCGATCCCTCGGCGATGACGTACATCATACAGATAATCGCCGGGGTCGTGATCGCCGCGGGAGCCGCGTTCGGATTCTATTGGAGAAAGATCAAGCGCGCCTTTTCCAAGAGAAAGGGCGAGGACGCATATTCGGCAGACTATGATCTTGACGACGATGACGACGACGGATATGACGATTACGAGATCGATGACGGCGGAGAATATGAAAGCAACGACGCTCCCGCCGCGGCTGCACAGGCGGCGTACAGAACCGCCGTACCCACCCCGGATGCGGGATTTGCCGCACCTTCTTCAAGCGCATATACCGAAAGCACACGTCCCATCGCCGACATTTACGACGATATCAAAATTCCGGAAGCTCCCTCGGACAAGTACGATGAAGTCGGAGGCGAAAGCGCTCTTCTCAGAGAAAACCGAGAGCTTCGCCGTCTGCTTGCCGAAGAGCGCGAGAAGGTCGAGATCCTGAAAAAGTCGCTTCACATCTGCACTCAGCCCACGAAGAAGTAATTCCATGAAGAAGAAAAAGAAGCCGGACGGAGGTGCCGCGCGAAAATGGCTTTTGATCCCGCTTTCCGCTCTGGTCGCCGCGTTTCTTATAAATTTCTTCATTATAGTGAATGCGCGTGTTCCGTCGGGCTCGATGCGCCCGACCGTTCCGGAGAATTCGGCGGTTCTCGGTCTGCGGACGTCATACGCATTTTCGCCGCCCGAACGCGGTGATATCGTATTCTTTAAGCGAAGCGACATAAGCTCCGCTCTTCTGATAAAGCGGATAGTCGCGCTGCCCGGCGAAACCTTCGAAATGCGCGTCGGGCATGTGTTCATAAACGGCGAAGAGCTGCGCGAGGATTACGTTTCCGAATTCTCAAGCGAGGACATTGCCCCGATCACGCTGCCCGACGACGCATACATCATTCTCGGCGACGACAGGCTGAATTCCTCCGATTCGCGCGCGTGGGACGATCCGTTCGTGCGGCGCGGCGACATAAAAGCGAAAGCTCTCTTTGTATATCTTCCCCGTTTCTCTTCACTCGGATAAAAATCACGGCGGCGATGCACTGCCGCGGCGATACCGTTTTTCGGCAATTCGCAAAAATCTCAAAGAAAGTCGGTCTTAACAATGGAAATTATAAATACGATCGTGGGAACGCCGCTCGGGTATGTGATGCGTTTCTGCTATCGCCTCCTGAACAATTACGGTCTTGCGATAATCCTGTTTACGCTGATAACCAAGATCATTATGTTCCCCATATCGCTTCTCGTTCAGAAAAACTCGATCAAGATGGTCAAGATGAAGCCGGAGCTCGACGCGCTGAGATATCAGTATGTGGACGACAAGGACGCATATGTTGACGCTCAGTCCGCGCTTTACAAGAAAGAAAAATACAGCCCGATGGCGGGCGTCTGGCCGCTTCTTCTCCAGCTTCCGATAATCTTCGGACTTCTCGACGTGGTGTACAAGCCGCTCAAGCATCTTCTTCACATTTCAGCCGACACAGCGAGCGCTTTCGTCGCGCGTGCCGCCGAGATTTCGGGCATGACCGTCGCCGATCTCGGATCGACGGCGCAGCTCACCGCCGTAAATCTCGTAAAAGAAAATGCAGCGAAATTTGCGGACATTCCCGGAGCGGATGCGGCGATCGAGGCGATTAAGGGACTGAACACAAACTTCCTCGGAATCGATCTCACACAGACACCGAGCATTTCCCATATAAATCTGATATTCTTTGTTCCGATTATTGCGGGGCTTTCCGCGCTCCTCATGTGCTGGATCCAGAACAGGATCAACGTCCTGCAGATCGAGCAGAACAAGTTCTCGCAGTGGGGCATGACAATATTCATGATCGCGTTCTCTACATTCTTCGCTTTTATCGTTCCCGCAGGAGTAGGTCTCTATTGGGCGTGGGGCAACCTCTTTGCGATCGGAGTAATGTACCTCGTCAACGTCATATACAGTCCGAAGAAGTACATCAATTACGATGCACTCGAGGACATGAAGAAGCAGGCGGCGGAGGAAAAGGCGACCGCGAAAAAGAACAAGGCTCTCGCAAAGAAGTACTACAAGCAGTTCTTCTCTTCCGAGAATGCCGACAACATGAAGCTTGTCTTCTATTCCGAGGGCAGCGGATATTACAAGTACTTCAAGAACCTCATTGAAGCGATCCTCGAAAAATCCGACATAACGATCCATTACGTCACGAGCGATCCCAACGACGCGATATTCAAGAAAAACGAAAAGCAGATCATTCCCTACTATGTCGATGAAAACAGGCTGATATCGCTCATGATGAAGCTTGAATGCAACATTGTGGTAATGACCACACCCGACCTTGAGAAATATCACATAAAGCGCTCCAAGGTAAAGCGCAACATCGAATACATCTACCTTGATCACGGATGCTCCAGCCTGAATCTGACGTACCGCACCGGAGCGCTCGACTATTTCAACACGATCTTCGCGGTCAGCCGCGAGCAGGCGATCGAGGTGCGCGAGATAGAAAAGCTCCGCGGAACCAAGAAAAAAAAGATCGTCGAATACGGCTACGGGCTTATCGACACAATGATAAAGGATTACGAAGCCTCGGGCAAGCCCGTAAACGAAAAGAAAACAATCCTCATCGCTCCGTCGTGGCAGTATGACAACATAATGGATTCGTGTCTCGACGATCTCGTAGAGGGGCTCTACGGACGCGGATACAAGATCGTGATACGTCCGCATCCGCAGTATGTACGCCGCTTCCCGCTGAAGATGAAGGAGATAATCGAGAAGTACAAGGACCGTTTCAGCGACGATTTCATGATTGAGACAGACTTCTCGTCGAACGTCACCGTGTACACCGCGGATCTTCTCATCACCGACTGGTCCGCGATATCGTTTGAATTCAGCTTCACAACGAACAAGCCCACGCTCTTCATCAACACCGAGATGAAGGTCGTAAACAAGGATTTCCGAAAGATCAAACTGAAGCCGTTTGACATAACCGCGAGAAACAAGATCGGACGCGCAATCGAGAAGAGCGAGGTTCCCGAAATCGCTTCCGTGACCGCCGAGCTTCTCGAGCATCAGGACGAATACCGTGACCGCATAGACGAGCTAAAGCACAAGCATTTCTACAATCTCGGTCACAGCGGTGAAGTCGGTGCCGATTACATAATCGGACGCCTCGAGCGCCGCAAAAAGAAAAAGAGCGCCGCGCCTTCCGCAGAGAAGGTTCCGGAGCGCGTATAAAAAACCGACCGAGGCACACTTCCGAATGAAGTGTGCCTCGTTTTTTTGCGGTTCGAGCTTTATAAAAGGCAGAGCATTTTGCTCTGCCTTTTCTTATGAAGTTTCGCTCTTTCGGCGATATGCTCTTCCGGTATATTTCGCGTATGGGGTCAGACCTCGTATCTTCCGTCCATCGCACGTTTCAGCGTGATCTCGTCCGTATATTCGAGATCACCGCCGACGGGAACTCCGTTCGCAATTCTGCTGACCTTTATCCCCATCGGAGATATCATTTTCGAAAGATACATCGCGGTCGTTTCGCCCTCAACGGTCGGATTCGTTGCAAGTATGACCTCGGATATTTCCTCACTGCGCAGTCTCTCGGCAAGCTCCGCTATGCGGAGCTTATCGGGACCGATATGCTTCATCGGCGATATGGCGCCGTGGAGGACATGATACAGCCCTCTGTATGTATGCGCTCTTTCGATCGCAATTACCGCGCGCGAATCCTCAACCACGCACAGCGTGGACTGATCCCGCTCCGGATCGGCGCATATCCTGCAAAGCTCATGATCCGACATATTAAAGCACCGCGAACATTCGCGCACATCGGTCTTGGCGCTGATTATCGCATCCGCGAATTCCTTTGCCGTTTCATCGGAGAATTCAAGAACGGAAAATGCAAGCCGCACCGCCGTTTTGCGTCCGATGCCGGGCAGGCGTCTGAACATTTCCGAAAGATGCTCTATCGGTTCTACAAATTCATTCATCAGAACAGACCGGGAAGCGAAAGCGAGCCCGTCACCTTGGACATTTCGGAGGAATTCGTCTCGTTGACCTTCTTGATAGCCTCATTCACCGCCGCGCAGAGAACGTCGGAAAGCGTTTCGATGTCATCGGGATCGACGATCTCGGGCTTTATATCGATCGACTTGATCTCAAGCTTACCCGTAATTTTCACGGTGATAACTCCGCCGCCTGCGTTGACCTCGTACTCACGCGCGTCGAGATCCTCCTGAAGAGATGCCATCTCCTCCTGCATTTTCTGAGCCTGCTTTATCATTCCGTTCATGTCGGTGGGACCGCCGCCCATTCCCTTGGGAAGTCTTGCTTTCATTTCTTTTACCTCATTTCTGTTATTATACGGTTATTACCCGAAGATATCGTCGTCGGACGATTTTTTCGTGTTTTCGCGGATTATGTTTATTTCGACGGTCGTGAGAGTGTCCGTGACCTTTGCGAGAAGCGCTGCCTTGGAGATCAAGCTTTTCGCCTGCTCGGTACCGAGTATATTCGCGGCAAAGGCGTTATGCGACGATATGCGCAGTATTCCCGAATCGGCGTTCACGGATACCTCCGCCTCGTTGAGAAAGCTTCTGTACATATCGGCTCCCGCGCCGAGCTTATCTATCACAGCCTGAATATCGCGCACCGGCTCAAATCCGCCGTCCGCACGGGCTTCGTTCTTTTCCGGAGCGGATTCCGGCTTTGCGGATTCGGGATGCGCGGCGGTGCTTCCGCCGTTATCCGACTGAGCCGCGATTTCTCTTTTTGCAGAATACGCACCGTTTGACGGCGTATTTTCACCGTTCTTTTGCGCCGCGGTATCACCTGCCGACATTTTTTTCGAAGTATGCGATGCCTCGGCACCAGCCGTGCCGATCCGAACAGCACCGTTCTCAAGGAGTGCGACTCTGTCCTCAAGCTCGGATATGCGTGCGAGCATCGCATCCGTGGTCGAGTCAAGCTCGGGGGCGGTAAGTCTTAGAGAGGCAAACTCCGCGATCACCGTTTTTGTCTGCGGGGAGCGAAGCATATCCTTCATCGCGGAATCAAGCACCGATGATTGATTTGTGAGCATATTTACGCTGAATCGGTCGGCACACGATTTCAGAACAGTGCTTTCGGAATCGGTAATGTCGAGATACTTCTGCGGATCCGACGAGACCTTCATTATCATCATATCGCGCCAGAAGGAGATGACCTCCTGCCAAAACACCGTAATATCCTTCGACGAGGACTGCACTTCCTCGATCATGTCGATAAGTCCGGACACGCTCTTTCCCGCCACAGCATCGGCGAAACGCTTCATCATATCGTATCCCGAAAGTCCGAGAACGTCCGCAACACGGTCTTCATTTACATCCGCCGCGCCTCCTGCGCAAAGCTCAAGCAGGCTTACCGCATCGCGCATACCTCCGGCAGCGGCTTTTGCGATCCGCGACAGGGCATCCGGCTCAAAGCGTATGCCTTCGCAATCCGCTATGTATGAAAGGCGCGAAACTATCGCATCATTCGAAATGCGTCTGAAATCGAAGCGCTGGCATCTTGAAATTATGGTTGCGGGAAGCTTATGAAGCTCCGTTGTGGCGAGGATAAAAACAACGTACTCGGGCGGTTCCTCAAGCGTTTTCAGAAGCGCGTTGAACGCGCTGACCGAAAGCATGTGCACCTCGTCGATTATATAAACGCGCTTTTTCAGCATTGACGGGGTATATGCGATATCGTCCCTCAGCTCGCGTATATTATCAACTCCGTTATTGGACGCGGCATCCATTTCAATAACGTCGGTCGCCGCCCCGGAATCGATGGCGCGGCAGGCAGCGCACTCGCCGCACGGGTCGCCGTCATGCGGATTTTCACAGTTCACCGCTTTGGCAAGTATCTTGGCACAGCTTGTCTTTCCCGTTCCGCGCGATCCGCAGAACAGATATGCATGAGACACACGTCCGTTTGCCGCCTCATATTTAAGAACCGATGTGATATGCTCCTGACCGCACACATCGTCAAACGTCTGCGGTCGGTATTTACGGTACAGAGCCTGATGCATTTTGACCTCCATCCCCCGCTTTCCCGATAAAGCCGAATAAAGATCGTGCGTCCTCGGCTGCGGAATCGGCAATGAACAAGCAAGCCGCAAAGTAAGACCATACACCCGAAATTCGAACTGCTGACATGCACGCTTTTTCCGAACGGTACTCAGAACAGGCGACCCCGCGGCACATCAGCCGCACTGCTTAATGCTGCTTGGTTCCCCATCTGACATGGTTCACAGCCGCCGATCGCGCAAGACCCATTCTTCAACGCAACGTAAAGAAAACCGTATTGCAAGTCAACAGCCCTCGTTTCGGGATACCACCCCTGCTATAGCGGATTTCAGGTACAGGGTTCCGCTGCCTCCCCGGCTGGTATGGCCTTACTTTGCGGCTTGCTTAATTGTATTCAGTATACCACATCTGCCGCCGTTTTGCAATAGCATACGGCTATTTTTTTGTATATCCCGCATAAGAACGGCGCGGCGCACCGTCAGGCACACCGCGCCGAAAAATTTTCGTCTTCGGATTTCAGTAGGCGTATCCGTACACCGCACTTTTTCCGAGCTCTTTTTCGATCATGAGCAGTCGGTTGTATTTTGCGGTGCGTTCGCCGCGGCACGGCGCTCCCGTTTTTAGAACCTTTGCAAGAATCCCCGCCTGCTCATCCAGAAATGCCCTCTCCATCCAGGCAAGCTGTGTCTTTCGCTTTGTACATTCCTCCTGCATGACAAGGTATGCTTTCTGCGCCTCTTTCACACTTTTCTTCTGTCTTTGGTATCTTTTATATTGAATAAGAATGTCTTCTGCCGTTTCTTTTCTTACTGAAACCTCTTTTTGTTCTGCTGTAACTTTCAGAACTTTAATTTCCGCATCCTTCAGCTGTTCCAGTAAATTCCTTTTCTGTTCCAGCTGCGCCTGCATCTGCGCTTTCTTTTTCTGATACTGGCTTTCCCGGCCCTTTAATATCTCAATCTGTTTTTCAAGCTCTTTAATCTGCTTCTGAAGTTTTTTCAATTCGTCATACTCTGCAAGCTTTTCCTGCCTCTTTCCGATCTCTTCTGTTAACTGCTCTCTTTCCGGCACTTTTTCCTGTTCTTTCTTCAGTGCCATTTCCAGTTCTTCCAGCGTTGGTGTCTTCTCTGCTATCGTCTGCTCCGCTTTTTCCAGTTCCTTTTTTGCACGGATCACTGCCTCTGCCTTTCCGATTCTCTGGTTCAGCTCTTCCAGATCTTTCTCGATCTTCGTTAAATTCTTCTTCTTTTCTTTCACCGAATCTGCATCCTGATTTGTCAGAGTTTCCAAAAGTTCCAGAACCTTGTCCGCATGAACCACCGCTTTGCTCTCACGGATCTTTTTCACATCCGCAGCAAGCACGTCATCCTCATCACAGCTGATATCCTTCATGTACTGCAAAATGCTTTTGCTGACATCCTCATACTGTTCCTGCAGTCTGCCGCTTGCATTTTTCATTTTCTCCTGAAATGCAAGATACGGTCTGGTATGAAAAATTTCCCGGAAAATTTTGCTCCGCTCCTCAGTTTTTGAAAACAGAAGCTTCATAAAATCTCCCTGCGCCAGCATTGCAATCTGAGTAAATTGTCCGCGGTCGAGCCCGATCAGTGCTGTCACTGCTTTCGTGACCTCTTTTGCCTTTGTGACCGGAAGCCTGTCATCCGGAAATTCCAGTACCGCATCCGCTCTTTGCAGCGTCATGCCCTCGCCCCTGTCCTTTGGACGCATGTACTCCGGATTTCTCCGGATATGGTAGTTCTGCCCCTGATAGAAGAACTCCAATTCCACAAAAGTCGGCGTCTTCGGATCCGCATATTTACTCCGAAGCATCCCCGGCTCTCTTTCATTT
>OLOU01002164.1_pt1 | contig 11702 bp, 10 predicted proteins | sample 1672101 | NCBI WGS metagenome assembly OLOU01 (sample SAMEA3136645, study PRJEB25190) | human gut metagenome | biome: human gut; feature: human-associated habitat; material: faeces | place: Austria | collected 2013
TGCTGGCCTCGCAGGTATATACATAATGTTCATACTTAGGATTTGCATAGAAGCACAATTGACCTGATTTTCCGTGCTCTATCTTGGCGAATGAAGTCACCTTCACTTCCGGGTCCCCGTCCACGGTTCCCCTCAAAACTTTGGCCAGCTGTTTGGCTGAAAATTCCATATTCTCAAACTATTTTATTCAACGTATTTCACATACCAAATCCGGTACGACGCAACATCTGCTTTGCAAAGTAAACACATTTACATTACTTTAGCAAGAAAATCGCGTTGTTCATATTTTTTAAGGAAATTCGGTTATTATGGAAATTTTGATTACCTTTGCAAAGTGAGATGAGATAGGGGACGGATGCGTCTCCTATCTTTTTTTAAGAAAGCTTAGAATAATATGATAAGTAAAGAGCTGATTTACAAAGAGATGACTAAGACAGTGGAAGCGCGTGGATGTTTCATTACCGATGTTTCCATCAGCAAGGACAATGACATTGTCATAGCCATTGAATCGGAAAACGGCACTGTGGAAATGGATGACTGCATCGCGGTAAATGACAGTTTTCTCTCGATTTTCGACCAGGAAAAGGAAGACTATTCACTTACTGTGACATCTGCAGGGCTTGACCAGCCGTTCAAGATTCTCAAGCAGTACATCAAGGCTGTCGGTTCCAAAGTCGAGACATTGACAAGAGACGGAAAGAAACTTGTCGGAACACTGGAAAGCGCTGACGAGAAAGGCTTTACGCTTGCCTACGAGGTAAAGGAGGCTGTCCCTGGAAAGAAAAAGAAGGAGCTTGTCAGACACGTGGACACTTTCGCTTACGAGGACGTGAACAGCGTCACTCCGCACATTGAATTCGAATAGAAAAAAAATATAAAAAACAATAACAGTTATGGAAGAAGAAAAGCTCGACCTCAAGGCAGCCTTCGCGCTGTTCAAGGACGAAAAACACATTGACCGCCCGGTGATGATGGGTGTGCTGAAGGATGTGTTCATGACCCAGTTGGCAAAGACTTTCGGCTCTGCTGACAATTTCGACGTCATCATCAATGTCGATAAGGGAGACTGTGAAATCTACCAGAACCTCGAAGTGGTGGAGAACGTGGAGAATCCCAACACTCAGATTGCACTTGCTGAAGTGAACAAGAACGGAGACGACTACGAACTCGGCGAGACCTTCACCAGAAAAGTGGAGCTCAAGGATTTCGGAAGACGAGGCATCCTCAATATCAGACAGAACCTTCAGGGAAGGATCATGGATATAGAGAAGGCCAACCTCTATAACAAGTACACTGACAAGATCGGTGAGATTTTCACCGGAGAGATCTACCAGACATGGGCAAAAGAGGTGCTTATCCTCGATGAGGACGGAAATGAGCTCAGACTGCCTAAGTCAGAGCAGATCCCGGGTGAGCATTTCAAGAAGAACGACACTGTACGCGCCATCATCAAGAGCGTGGAGATGAAGAACAACACGACTCCTTACATTGTCCTTTCCAGAACCTCAAACGAATTCCTCAAGAAGCTTTTCGAGCAGGAAGTTCCGGAAATCTATGACGGACTCATCACCATAAAGAAGGTAGTCCGCATACCTGGCGAAAGGGCCAAGGTCGCTGTGGAGTCCTATGATGACAGAATCGATCCTATCGGAGCCTGCATCGGTGTCAAGGGTGCACGTATCATCGGTATCGTAAGGGAATTGAGAAACGAGAACATCGACGTTCTCCAGTGGACCAACAATACCCAGCTCCTCATCCAGAGGGCATTGAACCCGGCGAAGATTTCATCTATCGACATGGGTACGGACGAGAACGACAAGATCAAGGTATTCATGCTTCCTGACGAGGTGAAGAAGGGTATCGGCAAGGGCGGATGCAACATCAAGCTTGCCGGAATGCTTGTTGACCGCGAAATCGAGGTATGGCGTGAGGTGCCTAAGGAAGACGAGGCTGAGGATGATGAGGACGTACTCCTCACTGAGTTCAGCAACGAAATCGACCCATGGGTCATCGAGAGGCTGCAGTCCATCGGATGTGATACGGCCAAGAGCGTACTGGCTCTGGATCCTGAGGACATCGCCAAGCGCGCTGACCTGGAAGACGAGACCGTGGAGGATGTGATGAACATTCTGCGCGCTGAATTTGAAGAAGAATAGTTAAATAAAAGGGGTTTATATGGCAGAAATCAGACTAAACAAACTGACAAGAGAATTCAATGTGGGACTTCAGACATTGGTGGATTTCCTGAAAGCGAAAGGCGCCGATGTCGAGATGAATCCGAATGCCAAGGTGTCGGACGAGTTCATTCCTGAACTTCAGAAGGCCTTCGGCGGGGATGCCAAGGCGAAGGACGAGTCAGAGCGTGTTCAGATTAAGATAAAGGAAATCATTGAAAAGGGTTCCAAGAAGAAAGAGGACGAGGAAGAAGAGGCTGCAGGTGGAAGCACCGTCATCATCAGAGGAACATCAGGAAGTGGTTTCGCGAAGGAGGAACCTGTACAGAAGCCTGTAGAGGAAGCTCCGAAGGAGGTAAAACCGGCGGTGGAAGAGACGGCTGCACCTGAAGTCCAGGAAGCGCCGAAAGTACAGACAGCTCCGGAACCTGTCGTAGAGACCAAGCCTACAGAGGTTCCTCAGCAGACGGAAGAAGTTCATGCCGAGCCGGTTGTGGAGGCCAAGCCAGCCGCTGAAGTGAAACCTTCAGAGGAAGCTGTACCTCAGCACAGCGAGCCTGTGGAAGTAAAACCTAATGAAGAAGTCGAGCTGCCAAAAGCCGCAGAGCCTACCGACCAAACCCCTTCGGAACAGGCTCATGCGAACCAGCTCAAGAAGGCTGACATCAAGAAAGGCGACAAGACTCAGAATCAGAAAGAGTTCAATCCTAAGGTGGACAAGGCCAAACTCAAGGCCGAGCACAAACTCCAGAAGGCTGCTTCCAGCAATGACGAAGATGAGCCTGTTTCTACCGGAGGCCTGAAGATTGTGGGCAAAGTGGACCTGTCCAAATTCGAAGCTCCCAAGAAGAGCAAGAACAAGAGGGAGCGCATTGCCAAAGGCGGAAGCGAGAGAGTCGATGTGAACAAGATTGACGGCAACGACAAAAAGGACGGCAACAAGAAAAACCGTCAGGGCAATGCCGGTGGTCAGAACAACGGTCAGAACAATGGCAAGAAGGATTTCCGTCAGGGCGGCAACAACCAGCCAGGACAGGGAAAACGCCGCAGAGACCGTGGCAATGACAGGTTCAAGCCTGCTATGTCAGAAGCCGAGCAGGAGGAGATGCAGAAGGAAATCCAGAAGCAGGTGAAAGAGACCTACGCAAGGATGAACGACAGCAAGTCCAAGAACAATTTCGGTGCAAAACACAGAAAGGAGAAGAGGGAGCTCGCTTCCCAGAAACTTCAGGAGGAGATGGCTCAGGAGGCTGCTGAGAAGAAGATTCTCAAGGTAACTGAGTTCGTTACTGTCAATGACCTCGCGACCCTCATGAACAACACTCCTGTAAACAAAGTCATCGAGGCCTGCTTCAGTCTCGGTCTCATGGTGTCAATCAACCAGAGACTTGACGCAGAGGCGCTTGTGCTTGTCGCAGAAGAGTTCGGATACAAGGTGGAATTCGTCACTGCAGACATTCAGAATGAGATCAATCAGGAGAATGATGAGCCGGAGAACGAGGCGGACCTCGTGACAAGACCTCCGATCATCACCGTGATGGGACACGTCGACCACGGTAAGACATCTCTCCTCGACTATATCAGGCAGACCAATGTAATCGCAGGCGAGGCCGGAGGTATCACACAGCACATCGGTGCATACAACGTGGTACTCCCCGACGGACGCAGGATCACATTCCTCGACACTCCTGGTCACGAGGCCTTTACGGCCATGCGTGCCCGTGGTGCTCAGCTCACCGACCTGGCGATCATCATTATCGCCGCCGATGACGCGGTCATGCCACAGACAGTCGAGGCCATCAACCACGCACAGGCGGCAGGCGTCCCTATGGTATTCGCCATCAACAAGATAGACAAACCGGGCGCTCAGCCGGAGAGAATCCGCCAGCAGCTCGCTCAGATGAACATTCTCGTAGAAGATTGGGGTGGAAAATACCAGTGCCAGGAGATTTCGGCCAAGAAGGGTCTCAATGTGGATAAACTCCTCGAAAAAGTCCTTCTCGAAACTGACCTCATGGACCTCAAGGCGAACCCTAAGAAACTTGGCGTCGGTACAGTCATCGAGTCGTCTCTGGACAAGGGCCGCGGATACTTGGCGACAATCCTTGTGCAGGACGGAACAGTCCACACCGGCGACATGATGCTCAGCGGATGCTACTACGGACGTGTAAAGGCCATGTTCAATGAGCGTGGACAGAAGGTCGAGACAGCCGGTCCTTCAACTCCTGTTTCCATTCTCGGTCTCAACGGAGCTCCGAGCGCAGGTGACAAGTTCAATATCATGAACGACGAGAAGGAGGCCAAGGCCATCGCCAACAAGCGCGAGCAGCTTATCCGAATCCAGGGCATCAAGACCCAGAAGCATATGACTCTCGAGGAAATCGGTCGCCGTATCGCCATCGGAAACTTCAAGGAACTCAATATCATCGTCAAGGGTGACGTGGACGGTTCAGTGGAGGCACTCTCAGATTCATTGATCAAACTCTCTACAGAAGAGGTTCGTGTCAATGTCATCCACAAGTCAGTGGGTGCAATCTCCGAGTCCGATGTCATGCTGGCCACTGCATCCGATGCGATTATCATCGGTTTCCAGGTACGTCCTTCTGCTGATGCAAGAAACCTCGCAGAGAAAGAGGGTATCGAAATCCGTCTCTACTCCATCATCTACGATGCCATCAATGAGGTTACTGACGGTATCGAGGGTATGCTTGAGCCTGAGAAGAAGGAGGAAGTTACCGCAACTGCAGAGGTTAAGCAGACCTTCCACATTTCCAAGGTCGGAACGATTGCCGGCTGTCTTGTCAAGGACGGCAAGATGACTGCCAAGAGCAAGGTACGTCTTATCCGTGACGGCATCGTGGTCTATACCGGTGAGCTTTCATCTCTCAAGCGCGGCAAGGATGACGCAAAAGAGGTCTTGACCGGAATGGAGTGCGGTATCGGCATCGACAAGTACAATGATATCAAGCCTGGCGATGTCATCGAGGCATTCCAGATTGTCGAGATCAAGAGGACGCTGTAAAGCATTCGCGCATAATATGAAAAACACCTGGTGCAGGAAATTGCATCAGGTGTTTTTTTATCAACTGAGGATTGCCGGAGCCCCCGTCATATTGACGGCATCCCAGTCATCGGTCTGTCCCAGATACCTTTACGACTTTCTTCAACTGGCAGTCGGATGCGTCCTTTGATGCCATGAATACATATTTTCCGGGATCGGTTTCCCATCTGGAAGTTTTCTCGTTATATGAAGCGAGAATGCTTTCTGCAATATGGATCGTCACAGTACAGCTCTCACCAGGAGCGAGTTCTTTGGTTTTGGCAAAGCCTTTCAGTTCTCTCTCAGGCTTGTCAAGTTCACCCTTCGGGGCTCTCACATAAAGCTGTACGACGTCTTTTCCATTGACCTTTCCGGTATTTGTCACTGTCACCTGTACGTCCCAGCCGTCTCCGGCAGACTCGACCTTCATATCCTTGAAATCAAATGTGGTATAGCTAAGTCCGAATCCGAAAGGATAGGCCACAGCTTTAGGTGCAAATGTATTGAAATACCTGTAGCCCACATAGATGCCTTCCTCATACTCGGTAAAGTCAATGTTCCTGACGGCGTGCAACGGAAGTTTCCTGTCGGTCAGCTGACGATAGTATGAATAGTTGAACGGCTTGTCGGCAAAAACCTGAGGGATATTCTTTGCAGTCGGCTCCAGCGCATACTCCGTAGAAATTGTAGCAGGAAGATGTCCGCTCGGATTTACCTCGCCGCTCAGGACGGATGCCACGGTATTGCCGCCTTCCTGTCCAGGCTGCCAGCACAATACGACTGCATCCACATTGTCCTGCCATGACGTCATTTCCACAAGTCCGCCGACATTGAGGATGACCGTCACTTTCTTGCCCTTCGCATGGAACGCTTCGGAGACTTTGGAAATCAATTCCTTCTCCCTGTCAGAAAGGAGATAGCTGTGATAGTAGTCCCTGTCCTTTCCTTCACCGAAGACACGGCCGATCGTAATCACGGCGTCATCGGCATTGGCGGCAGACTTGACAATGAGGTCTTCAGGAACTACCTCGATTGCCCTTTCCCTGTCAACGAACCACTTTTTGCCCTCGTTCATCGTCTTGCATCTCAACGCTTCAGCCTTCATATAATCATGGTAGAAGGCATCCAGTTCAGGCTCAAGGCGGAAACCGGCATTGGACAGTCCGCTCATGAGGTCCACCACATAAGGCCTGTTCACGTCGCCGGAACCGGTACCGCCTGCGATGAAATCATAAGATGTTATGCCGAAGAGCGCTATTTCATTGTCCTTGGACATCGGCAGCGCTGCGGAATTGTTTTTCAAGAGCACAACTCCCTCATCAGCAACCTTTTTGCACACTTTGGCGTGGGCTTTGAGATCTGGCGCCTCTGACGGTTCATAACCCTTGAACTTCGGAGTGTTGATGACCAGTTTGAGGATTCTGGTCACCGTCCTGTCCACGTCTTCCATACTCAGGCTGCCGTCCTTGATGGCGTTCAGGAGATTGATATAGCGCGAGTCACGTCCCGGCTGTATCATCTCGTTTCCGGCACGGACTATGGCAGCGTCATCGTAACCGCCGTTCCAGTCGGTCATCACCGCACCTTCAAAGCCCCATTCACCACGAAGTATATCGGTCAGGAGCCTCTTGCTCTCGGCTGCATGTTCCCCGTTTATGAAGTTGTATGATGTCATGATGGTCCACGGCTGCGACTCGCGGACAGCTATCTCGAAGTTCTTGAGATAGATTTCCCTTAACGCGCGCTCGGAAACTATGGCATTGTTGGCCAGACGGTTAAGTTCCTGATTATTGACAGCAAAATGCTTCAGCGAGGTTCCCACTCCGTTGGACTCGATTCCGTTGATCATTGCCGCCGCCATTTTGCCCGACAGCAGAGGGTCTTCTGAATAGTACTCGAAATTCCTTCCGCAGAGCGGATTCCTATGTATGTTGGCGCCTGGGGCAAGCAGGATGTCCACTCCATATTCGAGGACTTCATTGCCCATATTCCTTCCGGCTTCCTCGACGAGCTCCGGATTCCATGTGGAAGAAAGCATTGTGGCAATCGGATAACCGGTACAATAGAATGTCCGGGTATCGCCTTTTCGTTTTGGTGCAATGCGAAGGCCGGCAGGACCGTCAGCAAGGACTACTGTAGGAATGCCGAGTCGGGGAATGCCGTTGATCACGCCTGCCGCTCCCGGAACGCCGGTGTTGGTAAAGCCGATTCCATTGAAACTGGCAGCTCTTCCGCCGATTATAAGGGTGCACTTCTCTTCCGGCGTCATGGCTGCCACGACCTCCGGAATATTGTCCTCACGAAGTTGCGGCGGCACATCTGCCGATGCTGACAGCGCTGAAATCGCGAAAAGTGCTGTAAGCAATAAACATTTCATCATAATTGAATTTTAAAAAATAACACACGTCCACTTTTATGTGGGACAATATCGGCTAGTCCTCCGGGACATATTCGAGAATGTCGCCGGGCTGGCAGTCGAGGGCGCGGCAGAGGGCCTCCAGAGTAGAGAAACGCACTGCCTTGGCCTTGCCTGTCTTAAGAATGGAAAGATTCGTGGCGGAGATACCGACCTTCTCAGCCAGTTCTCCGCTCGACATCTTCCTGCGAGCCAACATTACATCTATGTTAACTGTAATCGGCATAATCGTTATTCAGTAGCCTCCCCTTCTGCCGGAGACTGTGGCTTCACTTCTGCTCCCTTGAGATAGCTCGGAAGATTCATACCTGCCATCTTGAACAGCTCGTCAAGCGGCGGAACAGACTGCATCATACCGGAGATGAAATTGGCAGTGGACGTCTTGCCGTCACCCTTGCCGTTTCCGTCCCAGACGGTAACCTTGTCGATCTTGATGCCCTTGACAGCCTCGACCTGAGTCTTGACAAGTTCAGGAAGCTTATCAGCGATAAGCATGAGCACAGCCTTCTGTGCATCACCTTCAGCAGCATTGACAAGCCTCTGGAAACCATCAGCCTGCTTTGTAAGAATTTCTTCGATACCCTTCGCCTGGGCAGCCATCTTCGCGTAAATCGCATCAGCCTCACCCTGAGCTGTCCTGCGCAGCTTTTCTGCTTCAGCCTCGGCGTCAATGATGGCCTTTTCCTTCTCAATCTGGGCAGGAACGACAATGTTAGCCTGCTGGGTAGCCTGCTCTCTGGCAGCACGCGCAAGCTCGGCACTCTGCTCTGCCTTATATGCCTCTTCCATTGCCATAGCGGCCTGGACCTTTTCCGCTGCTATCGCAATTCTTGCACTTCAGCCTCCTTTTCGCGTCTGACCGCATCAGAATTGGCGATTGCAATCTTGGAATTGTTCTCACCTTCGACCGCCTTTGCATTGGCATCAGCAGTGGAAATTCTTGTGTCGCGGACGGTCTCGGCAATGCGGATATCCTTGTCCCTGTCAGCCTCTGCCTTACCGATCTCACCGAAACGGTTCTGCTCGGCAACGCTCTTCTTGGCATCATTGATAGCCTTGGCAGCTGCCTCCTTTCCGAGAGCCTCGATGTAGCCGGACTCGTCGCGGATATCGGTGACATTCACATTGATAAGCTTCAGACCGATCTTGCGAAGCTCAGCCTCTACATTGGTACTGACATTGGCGAGGAACTTGTCGCGGTCGGAGTTGATCTCCTCGATGTCCATGGTCGCGATGACGAGTCTGAGCTGTCCGAAGAGGATGTCGGTGGCGATGTTCTGGATATTCTCGATGGTGAGACCGAGCAGACGTTCAGCTGCATTGGTCATATTGTCAGGCTCAGTGGAGATACCGACAGTGAAGCGGCAAGGCACATCCACACGGATATTCTGCTTGCTGAGCGCATTGGTAAGATTGCATTCGATGGAAATCGGAGTAAGATCCAGGAAAGAGTAGCTCTGGAAAACAGGCCAGATGAACGACGCCCCTCCGTGAATACACTTGGCAGATGAAGCACCTCCGTTCTTGTTTCTTCCTGTCTTTCCGTAGATTACGAGAATCTTGTCAGACGGACAACGCTTGTAGCGGTGGAGTATTGCGGACAAAGTGACGATAAGCACGACTACCGCAATCGCAATGATGATAATTATTTCCATATCACAATGAATTAGGTATTATTATAGTGTCAAATTATAAGCGGCTCCAAGGGTTCCACGAGCAATGTACTGGAATCCACTACTTCCACGACCTTTATCTGAGCTCCGGTAGGAATTGAATCACAGTCAGTTACGGCATCATATTCACGCACGGCGCCATTGATGGTAATCTGCACTTTGCCGGTTCCGTGTCTCTCCCCCGGAATAGTCAGATAGACCTTTCCGTGACATCCGGCCGCAGATTTATAGACATTGATATTTCCCGACTGCTGCATCCCGGCCAGCCACTTGAACATCAGCATCACGACAGTGACAATGGCCACACCGACAACGAACGCCAGAAGCAGGACCAATGCTTCAGAACCGAACTTGCCATGCATCAGTATGGCCGTCCAGCTGAACCCGAGGAAGAAATTCACCAAGTTCCTGAATGTGAACAGGTTCATCGAAGGATCCCCGTCAAAGTCCGGATGCATATCCAGGCCACCGCCGAAATCCGGGTCAATGTCGCCGCCCAGGTCGGTGTCCGAGTCAATGCCGACAAATGTAAGTATGCTCTGGATAATAAAAGTCAATGAAGTGGCTATGGCGATGCACCATAGAATCTTCATGAACAAGTCAAGCGAAGTCCACCATTCTGTAATCATAGTTAATAATGTTTCGGGACAATGTCCCAGGTTGTTTCTGCTAATATAAAAATAATTTTACGAATATCGATAAATTTTCTACCAAATTCGTAAAATTTCACCTTTTCAATGTTAATTGAAAGAAATCGGGGAAATATTTAGGTTTTAATGATTTTTTTACAAGCCCGGTGGGTGGTAACACCGCCGGAGGTTCGCATCGCTCATCCCGTCAGGCTGGCGCCTGACACCCGATACACGAGGCCGATGTTGGCGCACCCTGCAAATAGCTGTATATCAAGCATTTAATCAAAATCAGAGTTATGGTTTTCACAACTCTGAAAATGCTTAAGGCGCTGATATTCAGCAGAATACGCGTTGCACGCCTTTGAGGTAACCTTGGAGACGCTTATGAGGGTTGTCACGGGAACAGATACCGTGAGGCAAACGTGAGCAGATATTACCTCAACAGGGAATATGGTGAACAGCCGAGTACGGAAGCGAGATTCAGCACTGCGGCAGCTTCTGCCTTGGAAATGTCCTGCTTGTTCTGTTCGTAGGCACGGATCATCCTCAATGATACACCGGACCGCTCGGCGAGTTCCTGCTGAGTAAATCCGGCGGACTTGCGCTGGCGCTTCAACGGGGAAACATCCGTTTCGGAATTTGACATGATTTTCAATGCTGAATACACGAACTTGCTTATGTCAGCCTCATGAAATGTAGGATACATATCCATAACTCTATGGACATCAATACCTTTTGCATTCAGAGATTCAAATGGGACATTGGTGTACCATTGAAGATAAGCAAGCACCCAGCCTGTCCAGAAAATGGCAGAACGGTCATCAAGCACATAGTTATAGTCCCTGGCACGTCCGCCTGTGCTTTCAATAATCTTTTTTCCCAATTCAATGCCGGACAAACCGGAAACGTATTTCGGATTGCCTTTCTCGAATTGGCGTATCACATTTCCGGCAAGCATCCTGTCATAAAACTCATCGATGCCTCCGGCACATGCAATGGAGCCATAATCCAGAGCCACTGCCAGATTCAGCATTGCATCTTCCAAATAAGTTTTATCGTAAGCGCGGATCATCAGTCTTCCAATTATTTCTTACAATATCAATAACATATGTGCCGTCCAACACTGTTTTCTCTCTTTCGCTTCTGAACGTGTCACGTGCAGTCCTGTCACGTGCAGACTTTTTCGGGTAATAGGTCTGATTGTCTGCAAGGACAGCACGGAAATACACAAGTTGTTCAAAAGCATTCCGGCTCTTAATGACCACTTGCTCTCCCAGTTTCCCCAATTTCATGGCTTTCCCCAGTTGCTCCAGTGAAATCGTATTGTTCAAGAAAGCAGATGCAAATGAGAAGTAGGAATCATCGGCTCTGTAGCCGCGTATCACATCGGCCTTCTTGTAGTCGGGAAGGAATTCCGAAAGGATGTATTCTTTTGCTGCCGACGGGAGTCCTCGTTCTATTACAAATGTCCGGTTTTCCAATAGAATCGCAAGCCAGTTAAGTATATGATACTCAGCTTCCGACAAGTTCAATACGGTCAATCCGTCCATTTCCAATTCATACTCATTGGCAAACCCGTCCCGATTTTCAGCGCAGGCCCATTCCTTGGCCAGTTCAATATGTTCAGTACAATAAAAACCCAAACCGTAATCATTCTTCGCATTTCCAAGTCCGAATTCCGGTTTTTCTATGATATTGGCAGAGCCATGATACAATTTCAGCTTCATAAAACTCACGTTATAACGTGAGTTTTATGAAGCTGAAATT
>OLOU01002174.1_pt1 | contig 11664 bp, 8 predicted proteins | sample 1672101 | NCBI WGS metagenome assembly OLOU01 (sample SAMEA3136645, study PRJEB25190) | human gut metagenome | biome: human gut; feature: human-associated habitat; material: faeces | place: Austria | collected 2013
TGAGTCATTTCTAAATTTTTAGCTATATCTTGAACACATATTTCTCTATATAACATAGTATACATGATTTTTATTCTAGTAGCATCGCCAAATATCTTAAACGTTCTTGCCAAATTTTCTATTGTATCTTTATTTTCCATTTTTTCACCTCTATAATATGTGAATATTTACTCATATATTCATATATTATCACTAATATGTTTATTTGTCAATAATTATTCCATATATTTTTTATTTTAAATACTTAATATTACTTTTTTTAAATTGAAATAATATTTTTAATGATTTTAATATGCATTTTTTTAATATTGTTAGAAAAAAATAAGAGGTAATTTTAACATTACCCCTTCTAAATATATATAACTATTTCTCTTTATTTAAAATACTATCAATATCTACAACTCTGTCATGTTTTATTGGTTCCCATTTACAATCTTTTTTTACCATACAAATTATATTAATTGGAATCCATGATACCATAAATATTGCAAGTGTAAATATTCCTTTAAATGTTTTTGCAAAACCTTTTTTCTCAAGCATTACAACAAGTGCAGCTGTACCTACTGTACATATATATGCAAGAGCCATTGACATCATTTTATTATTATATGCAAATTTTATAACATCTGAAACATTTAATCCTAGTAAATTATACATAAATAACATAAAGATTACAACGAAAGTTACAACTTGGATAATTGGTGCTAAGAAAAATAATCCCATATCAAAAGCTTGTGGTATTCCCTCTTTAAGCCAAGTTTTTATTAACTTTCCAGAATACTTATTCATACATTGTATTGTACCTACAGACCAACGTTTACGTTGTTTCCATGATGCACTAAATGACAAAGGTTGTTCATCATATGTAATAGCTTCTTTAACGTATGCTATTCTTTCATTATTTAAAGCACACTGTGCAGCAAATTCGATATCTTCTGTCATTGTAACTGTGGAGAAGCCTCTTTCTTTTATAACATCCCTAGAAATTACAAAACCTGTTCCATTTATTGATGAAGACCATCCCATTTTCATTCTTGCTTCATTAAAGAAGAAGTTTTGTACAAGATAAAATAATGAATAGCAACTTGATACCCAACTATCTGATGGATTTTTTGTATCTCTGTTACATTGTGCAACTCTAAATCCTGAACATAATGCATCATTCATTCTTCTTAAGAATTTTGGATGAACGATATTATCTGCATCAAATATGCAATAAGCTTCATATTCAGGGTGATTATTTAGCATAAAATTAAATGTAAATTTAAGGACATCACCTTTTGCTTTTACAGGGACTGTACAATTTATTATCTTTGCACCTTTTTCTCTTGCAACTTCTTCAGTATTATCTGTACAATTATTTGGTATAACAAATACATCATAAAGATCCTTTGGATAATCTTGCTTATTTAAACTTTCAAGTAAGTGACCTATGACACTACTTTCATTTCTTGCAGCAATAAGCACTGCCATTTTTTTAGTAGGCTTATATTTTCTAATTTTGTTTTTACCTTTACTTTTTTTAAATACAAAAAGCCCTGTAACAAAATAATATAGAAAATATGCCATTATAATTATATCAATTGAGTAGTATAAAATTTTTAAAATAATTTTTAATACTTCCATAATCTCCACCTTTTTAATAAAACTCTATTTAATATTATACCACTATTTTTATTCCATGTCAAACATTGTAAGCTTTAAAAGGATTTTGTAATAAAAATGAAATATTTGTAGAATATTATACTTCAAAATTTAATATTTGCCTATTTCCAGCATTGTCTTCAACATATATAGTTATATATGAAACATCATTATCTAACTGAATAACATTATCTTTTACTTGTATTCCATTACTATTAAAATAAACATCCGAAATATTACCACCTATTATATTACCTATATCATATTTGATAATTTTTATTCCACTAGTTTTATCATTTGCATCAATTTTATAACTTTTTTTATCTGGATTTGAATTTGATATTTTGGATATACTAACAGTAGGCATATCTTTATCAAAATTATTTATTGTATAACTTGCTGTTTTATTCTCTTTCCCATCATTATATTTTACTTCAATAACTCCATTATTATATATATGGAATTGATGAATTATATATTCTTTGTCTCTAGTTGTTCCTATACCAGTAATTGTACTTCCATTAAATGTTGGTTCTTCACTAGAATAATTATTGGGAATTTTTACACTACATTCTACTTCTCCACTATTTATCCAATCAGTTGTGCTTACTTTAAATACAATTGCATTAGATGTGGAAACTTCATTTGATTTTTGATTATAACTTAACAAATTTTTAAGCTCATCTGTTAATGTATAATATGTAATATTTCCTATTTTTAGTCCTTTAGCGTAATATACAATTCCAGATTTAGTTGATAAAACATAAATATCATCAGAAGTTTGACCTAAACCTCTATTTAAACTATTAAGTTCAAGCTTTGTATAATCAATCTTACTTAAGTATACTTTATTTCCTATTATTTCTTCCCCATTATCAGTAAATTGTTTTTTTACATCGGAAGATGCATTTGTTAAGTCTATTGTAACAAAATCTGAAGTTGGAAACTCTCCATTACTATTTGTTCTATATCCATTAACACTTTCTTGTACCATATTAATTTCTGAAGCAAATGACATTTTTTTAGATGTATTTGCAGTACTTATTCCAGTATATGTTATAACAGAAACTAAAGTTAACATTACAGCAATTGTTACAACTAGTGTAACCATAGCAATTCCCTTTTTCACGCAAATACACCTCCTATTTTATACCAAACCTTACCTTATCTACCATATAATTATGATTTATTTCATCTTGTGTTAAAGCTCTATTATATATTCTTATTGAATATATTTTTCCTTTTAATCGCCATCCATTTGCATTTGCATATCCACTTATCATAAATGGGTATTTAGGAGCTGAAGACCAAGATTCCATGTTAAGACTATTATCTAACTTTTTACTATTTAAATACATAACATCTGGACTATATTGAACAGAAATGGAATTTTTTTTATATAAATTTTCTACTAAATACCTTTTCTTTCCATGTCCTAAAGAAAAACCTTTTTCACTTGGGGTCCAAGCTAAAATTTTATATAGTGATCCAAATGAAGCTATATACTGTGAATCATTAGGTGATTCTTCTAACTCTAACACCATTTCTACTGATACTGCATCAATATTATTTAATGAATACATTATGGAAGAGCCTCCACTAAAATACATATTATTCTCATTTATTGTTATGTTTTTCATTGTAACATCATAATTATTTCCACTTAAATCTTCCCATACATTAGTACTTGTACTATGTCCATTTCTCGTATTTTTAATTCCATCTAGCAAAAGTATCATCCCATTGTTAACATAGTCCATAGTTGTATTATTATTTATAATATACTCTGTATGATAATTTCCTGACTTATCTTCAATATATACTGTTATATTTCCAGCAAGAGAATTATCAATATTTACTATATTATCTTTTACCTCTATTCCATTATTTTTGAAATAATTTTTTGCTTCTTCTTCATTAACATATATATTAGCATATTTCTTTATTTTTATTTTACTATCTTCTTTAGATATATTTTCAATTGTTACATATTTTTCTTCTTTTTGTGTACTACTATTTATACCTTTTTTTACATCACTAAGTGAAAATGTAAGCCCGCTATTATCAACACCTTCAACATTATATTTTAATTCTTTTTTTTCTGAATCACTATTTACTTTATATTTTACAGTAATTGTACTATTTTCTTTAGATTTTGTTTTATAAATATTATATCTTGATTCTTTTTCTAAAGAATATTCAAATGATGCATCAGAAGAAGTAATTTCAATATCTAAATAGCTTTCTGGAATTTTTACATCTATTTCTTTTATACCACTTTCTAAATTTCCATCACAAAATATAATTCCATCATTTATGTTATTACTCTCTGTATATTTTATAGCTTTTTTTAGTTCATCTGTTAAAGTATAATATGTTTTTGAACCTATTTTACAACCTCTTGCATAATATATTCTTCCTGTTTTTTTAGATATACAATATATATCATCACTTTTTTCCTCAGTACCATTTCCATATTGTAGAGTACCTGGATTAATCATTGACATATCTATTTTATTTAAAACAATTGTATTTTCATTTGAGATACCCTCATCTTGAAATTGACTTTGCATTTCATCCGTGCTAATATCTCTAATACTAGTTATTACTTCAGAACTTGAAGGCAAATTTCCATTATTATTTACCATATAACTATTTACTAATTCTTTTATATATGAGATTTCAGAAGCAAATTTTACCTTTTTATTACTATTATATATACTATTTGCAGATATAACAACAGTAGATGTAAGTATTATTATTACAAAAATTGTAACAAGTAAAGTAACTAAACTAAAACCTTTTTTCATTTATCTCTCCTTAATTTATATACCAAACCTTTTTTTGTCAATTTCATAATTATGATTTATTTCATCTTGTGTTAAAGCTCTATTATATATTCTTATTGAATATATTTTTCCTTTTAATCGCCATCCATTTGCATTTGCATATCCACTTATCATAAATGGGTATTTAGGAGCTGAAGACCAAGATTCCATGTTAAGACTATTATCTAACTTTTTACTATTTAAATACATAACATCTGGACTATATTGAACAGAAATGGAATTTTTTTTATATAAATTTTCTACTAAATACCTTTTCTTTCCATGTCCTAAAGAAAAACCTTTTTCACTTGGGGTCCAAGCTAAAATTTTATATAGTGATCCAAATGAAGCTATATACTGTGAATCATTAGGTGATTCTTCTAACTCTAACACCATTTCTACTGATACTGCATCAATATTATTTGAAGAATACATTATGGAAGTATCTCCACTAAAATACATATTATTATCATTTATTGTTATGTTTTTCATTGTAACATCATAATTATTTCCGCTTAAATCTTCCCATACATTAGTATTTGTGCTATGTCCTCCCCTTATATTATGAATTCCATCCAACAAAAGTACTAAACCATCTTGTACATAATCCATACTTGCTGTTTCGGAAATAACTTTACTATTTGATATATTTGATGTATCTTTTCCATATCCAATTTGACCTTTTAATTCATCAGTTAAAGTATAATATACATTTTTTCCAACTTTGTAACCTTTTATATAATATACAATTCCTGTTTTTTCTGAAAAGGCATATACATCTTTTAAATTGTTATCTTTTTTTATCCCTCTAGTAATATTCTCAGCACCAATTTTATTTAAATCTATAGTATATAATTCGACTTTATCGCCTTCTTTTACACCTTCCTTATCAAATTGATCTGTTAAATCATCTGTTATATCAATTGACATAGACTCCTTTGTATTATCATCTAAAATAGTATATGGATACTCTTCTTTTTCGTATTTATATTTATCAACAAGATTTTGTACTTCATATATTTCCCTTGCAAACTGTTTCTTTTTTGTATTATTTATAATTTTATCTGATGATATTGTTATAACTGTTAATAGAATTAAAAAAACAGCAATTGTAATAAGTAAAGCTATCATACTTATTCCTTTTTTTATTTTTACCATAAATTCACCTTTTTTACAAAATAAAACATAATCTATTATTATTATACATATTTTATACTTTATTAAAACTTTTGTCAATGAATTTATAAATATTTAAATTTTGTAAAAATTTTAAAAATTTAATTGCAAATACATAATGTTGTTACTAAAGCTTTAAATTTTAATCTAAATAATAACATTTTTCTTAAATCATTTCCATTTTTTTAATCTTTTTACTGTATATTTTTTGAAAAATAATATTTTCTATATAAAAAAATATCCTCTATAGTAATTTTAATTAATACTATAGAGGATAGTTACATATAAAATATATACTTTTTCAAATATATGAAATGATCTAAGCATATCTACTTAATATCTATCGTCTAATTCATTTGGGTTATCACGGTGATAAATTTCAGGACTGTTTCCTAAATCTTGAGTACAAATATTTTCTGGAGCTTCATTATAACTCTTTAATCCATCATAAAAGCCTGTACCTTTTTCTGCAGTACTATAATTTGGATTCTTACAATCTCCATTTCCAGCAGGAAGCATTTTATTTTCCTTTTTAGAAAATATTCCTTTTACCTTTGAAAATATTTTTCCAAATTTTGTAGTGTTAATGTCTTTATACCACTGATCTAGTTTTTGCCTATAATCATCATAGTTACTTTCTCTTTGGTTATATAACTCATGATAATTTTTATTGATAAATCTAGGATTTTCTTTTATATCTTTAATATCACCATCAACAGTATTTATCTTAGCATATCCTTTTATATAACTTGGATTTAAATACAAACTTGAATCATTCTGTATAATTATATCATCTCTATTGTTATTTAACTCATTTTCTGGTATTGAAACTAGCATAATATCGTTAAAATTTTCTCTGGTGTAATTATTATACTTTCTACCGCTAGTTAAATTCCACAAAAGTTCAAAAGGTTGGTTTTTAAAAAATGTAATATTTTTTTCTAAGGTACCTTTAACGTTATTTTTTGAGTTATTATTAGTTAATGAATCAGTAGCAACAAACTTGTGACCTGTTAATGCTATTCCTTCATCTGAAATTATATCACCAATTTGTGAACCAGTTATATGTGTACCAATTACATTGTTTTCATCACATGCCATATCAAAGATTTGTGATACATTATCTAAATTTGTATAATTACTACTTTTTAAAATTCTATCTAATAAAAACATATTTGATCTTTTTAGGCCTTCACCTTCTTGACTATATATATATTCACAGAATTTATCACCAAGATTACCGTACTTTTGGCATGCATCATCCTTTAACAGCATTAAAGTATAATTATTTAAACTTTCTTCTAATTTATCAGTATTATCTTTATAATGATAAGGGCTATACCAAGTAGCATCTTCTATAAACTTGTCCCTTAAATTATTTTCTATCAAATAATTATTAAATTTATCTAGCTTACCCTTTTTCATATATTTATTAAATAAATCAATAGTACTTTGTTTTTTCATACATAACCTCTCATATATATTATACTAATCATAATATATCAAATTTTAATTTACTCTATAATGAATCTCTTTAATAAATTGTCATTTACTTTGCCAAGACCTTTGTACCTTAAATTTTCATATACCCTTACTATTCCATTTGGTACATCAGTCTTTATAGCTATTCCATTTAAAAATTTATCGTAATCTTTATCCTTTAGATTAATCTTTTTCGAATCTTTATATAATTCTTCAATTGAAACTATTTTATCTAACATATCTAGATATTCTAAATTTAAGAATTCATATAAATCTATACTGTCGTTTATATCAAAATCTCCTGTTTTTAATCTTTTTAGCTCAATCATTGTTGCACCACAACCTAGTTTTATACCAATATCATGTACTAAACTTCGTATATATGTTCCCTTTGTACAAGATACAACAAAACTTACTTGTCTTTTCCTTAAATTTACATCTATATCATCTATATTAAATATTTCAATTTCTCTAGGCTTTAGAGAAACATTTTCTCCATTTCTTGCATATTCATATGCTTTTTTACCTTTAATCTTAATAGCACTATAAATTGGTGGTATTTGAGAACTTTTTCCAATGAACCTTTTTATTCTTTCCTTTATATATATTTCATCTTCATTTAACGTATTTGCAAAAACTATCTTTCCTGTTATATCATAAGTATCAGTTTCAACTCCAAGTAACATTTTTACTTTATATACTTTATTTTCAGATAAAAATTCATCAGAGAGTTTCGTTGCTTTACCAATACATATTGGAAGTACACCTGTTGCAATAGGATCTAACGTCCCAGTATGGCCAACTTTTATACCTGGAAATATTTTTCTAACAATATCTACTACATCATGTGATGTAATTCCTTGTGGTTTATCTATATTTAGTATACCATTTTTAATTTGTGGCACCATCAACTAACATCACCTCTACAGCTTTTAAAACTTTATTTTTTATTCCATCTAAATCTTCATATATTGTAAATCCAGCAGCTCTTGGATGACCTCCGCCTCCATTTGCTATTGCAATTTTTGATATATCCACATTTCCTATAGAACGCATACTCACTTTATATGTTCCATTCTTCTTTCCTCTAATATATATACCAACTTCAGTTCCTTCAACCATTCTAAGATAATTTGTCATTCCTTCTGCATCTTCTTCATCAAGACCAAGTGAATTTATTGTGTCATAATCAACTAAACTATATCTAACTTTTCCTTCATTGTAAACTTCCATATTTTCTATAGTTTTTGCAATTAATTTTAATTTAGCCTCTTTAATAGTGTCATTTAATTTCTTACATACAGTAACATGATCAGCTCCTGCCTTAATAAGTTCTGCTGCTGCTATATGAGTATCGCTTGATGTATTTGAATAATTAAAGCTTCCAGTATCTGTCATTATACCTGTATATATATATGTAGCCATTTCTGGGTCAAATTTAATTCCTAAATATTTAAGAAAATTATATACAACTTCAGATGCTGATGACATATTATCGTTTATATATCTTACATCACCATAAGGATGAGATACTTGATGATGATCAAACATTATTACATTTTTAGCTCTTGAAAATGCTTCATCAGAAAGTGCTAAGCGTGTTTTATCACTTGCATCAAGTGCAATAAGTAAATCATAATTTTCAACATATATATCTTTCTCGCATATTTTTGTTATATCCGGTAAAAATTTAAACACATCTGAATATTCAGGCATTATTACATGAACATCCTTATTTAATTTTTTCATTGCAAAATACATTCCATATGTTGAACCAATGGCATCACCATCTGGATTTACATGTGCTACAATATATATGCTCTTTGATTTATTTATAATTTCCTTTGCTTGTTCAAACTCCATTTAATCACATCCTTAACTATATGTTTTTTTCATTATCTTTCTTTATAACTTCATCAATAACTTTATCCATATATTCACCATATTCCATTGAGTTATCAAGTTTAAATATTAAATCTGGAATATTTCTCATTTTAACCTTTTTAGCAAGTGAATTTTTAATAAATCCTTTAGCCTTTTTAAGGGCATCTAGTACTTTTTCTTTATTCTTTTTTCCATATATGCTAACATATACAGTTGCATATTTTTGATCTGGAGTTACTTTAACATCAGTAACAGAAATCATACCAGATACCTCAGGCTCTTTTACTTCATACGTTATTATTGAAGATAAAGCTACTTTAATATCTTGTTCTAATCTTTCATGTCTTTGCATTAACTATCCTCTCTTTTCTTCAATTAATTGGAAACATTCTAAAATATCTCCTTCTTTAATATCACTATAATTTTCAAGTTTTATACCACATTCATATCCTGCTTGAACTTCTTTTACATCATCCTTTTCACGTTTTAGTGAATCAATTTTTGCTTCATGAAGTACAATTGAATCTCTTACAAGTCTTACCATTGTTCCTCTTACAACTTTACCATCTTTTACATAGCAACCTGCAACAACACCAACATTTGTAAGTTTAAACACACGTCTGATTTCACATTTTCCAAGAACTTCTTCTCTATATTTTGGAGTAAGCATTCCCTTCATAGCTGTTTCAACATCATCAATTGCGTCATAGATTACTCTATATAATCTTAAGTCAACTTCTTCCTTCTTAGCAAGTTGTTCTATCATTGAATCAGGTCTTACATTAAATCCAATAATGATTGCATTTGATACTGATGCAAGAGTTATATCACTTTCTTTTATTGCACCGGTAGATGCATGTAATACTCTTACTCTTACTTCTTCATTTGAAAGTTTTTCAAGAGATTCTTTTAAAGCTTCAACAGATCCTTCAACATCTGCTTTTATTATAACATTAAGCTCTTTAATTTTTCCTTCTTTAATTTGGTTAAATAGATCTCCTAAAGTTACTTTATGTCCTTGTTTAATTAAGTTTCTACGTCTTTCAGCAATTTTTCTATTTACTAGTTGTTTGGCAACTTTTTCATTTTCAACTTCATAGAATATATCACCAGTCATTGGAACGTGAGATAAGCCAAGTACCTCAACTGGTGTAGATGGTCCAGCAGCCTTTACTTTTTTACCCTTATCATCCTTCATTGCACGTATTCTACCAATAACATCACCTACAACAATTGTATCTCCAACATTAAGTGTACCTCTTTGTACTAACATTGAAACAATTGTACCTGAATTCTTATCAAGTCTTGCTTCAAGAACAGTTCCTTTTGATTGTTTATTTGGATTTGCTTTTAAATCCTTTACATCAGCAACTAATAAAATCATTTCAAGCAATGTATCTATACCTTCACCTGTCATAGCAGATATTGGAACACAGATTGTGTCTCCACCCCATTCTTCTGCTACAAGTCCAACTTCTAATAATTCTTGTTTTACACGTTCTACATTTGCATTTGGTTTATCAATTTTATTTATTGCAACAATTATAGATACGCCTGCAGCTTTAGCATGGTCAATAGCTTCTATTGTTTGTGGTTTTATTCCATCATCTGCAGCTACTACAATTATAGCTATATCTGTAACTTGTGCACCTCTTGCTCTCATTGCTGTAAAAGCTTCATGTCCTGGTGTATCTAAGAAACAAATTTCTCTATCTTTACATTTTACCTTATATGCACCGATATGTTGTGTAATTCCACCAGCTTCTTTGTTAACTACATTTGAGCTTCTTATTTTATCTAAAAGTGATGTTTTACCATGATCTACGTGTCCCATTACAACAACAATTGGAGGCCTTACTTCTAGATCTTTTTCATCATCTTCAGATTCATCAAATAATATATCCTCTTCTGTAACCTTAACTTCTTTTTCTGCTGTAATTCCAAATTCTCCAGCTACTAAATATGCTGTATCGAAATCTATCTCTTGATTTACGGTTGCCATTATGCCAAGACTAAATAATTTTTTTATAACCTCAGATGCTTGTTTTTTTATACTTTCAGCAAATTCTTTTACTGTCATTATTTCAGGCAACTTAACTTCAGTCATTGGAATTATTTTAGTTTGATTTAATACAGGTTTTTGTTGTTTTTTCTTTTTATTTCCTTTATTTCTTGATAAGTCACTATCTCTTTCATATAAATCCATTAATGAACCTGAATCAACTTCAAGACCTTTTAATTTAGATGTTGAAATTCTTGTATTTTTTTCTCTTAGTTTATTTTTATCTAATTTATCTTTTTTATTATCGGTAGAATTTTTGTCATTATATTTTCTTTTATCAATTATATTATTTTCATATTCTCTAGTTTCTTTCTGCTCAACTGGTGCAGATTGTTTTATAAACTTATTAACCTGATATGCAGTATTACTTTGTGGATTTCTAAAATTATTATTTCTATTATTATATCCACCATTATTATTTCTAAAAGGTCTATCAGTTTTATTAAAACTAGAATTATTACCATTTCTTCTATCTTGATTATTAAATGGTTTTTTATCCGAATAGTTTTGTCTATTATTTGTACGATAAGAATTATTATTATTTTTAAAATTATCATTTCTTTCTCTACTATTTTGGGTATTAACAAA
>OLOU01002177.1_pt1 | contig 11653 bp, 10 predicted proteins | sample 1672101 | NCBI WGS metagenome assembly OLOU01 (sample SAMEA3136645, study PRJEB25190) | human gut metagenome | biome: human gut; feature: human-associated habitat; material: faeces | place: Austria | collected 2013
GCTGGAAAAAGTAAGGCAACTTATCAACCTCGCAATACTATATTTATAAAGAAAGGATATTGTTATGAGAAAAAAGTTTAAAAAAATGTTAGGCTTATCTCTTTCTGCTTTAATGATGGGAACTGTTGCGCTTCCAAGTGCCACCTATATCGTTCATGCAGAATCTATAAGTACAAAAAATCCAGGCTCTGCTATTTCTAATGGAAATGAAATTTCTACAGATTCATCAACTGATGTTCCATCTAAGGATTCTAATACAAACGTTGGAACAGATAGTGGCTCTGATTCTGGTAATGAAGATGGCTCTGAAGAATGCACAAATCACGTATTAAAAAAGGTCTATGGAACACCTGCTTCATGCACAGAAGAGGGAATAAAGACACATTATGTATGTGATGTATGTGGAAAATTATTTCTGGATGAAAATGGAGAAAATGAGGTGAGTGAAGAGGAGATTAAAATTCCTGAAGCTCATGAATGGAATACTCCAACTTATGACTGGAGCGGAGCAGAAGTAACAGGCGATTCCACAGAATTACCTTCTGAACCAGATGGTCATACTGTAACTGCTAAGACAACATGCAAGTTATGCGGTGAAGAGCTTACAGAAACAGAAGAATTTTCTACAGATACAGTCCATACTGCAGATTGTACAAAAGATCCTGTTGTGAAAAGGTATGCAACGGATTTTGTAAATAGTGCATTTACAAATAATTCTGTGACATATAATACAGGAGAAACAAACGAAGAGCATAATTTCACAGAATTTTCTGATCAAATTGCAACACCTGCAACATGCACAGAAAAAGCCCAGTATTATCTGAAATGTTCGGATTGTGATGTAATCAGTACGAATGAGACAGATGAAAAGGAAGAGGATGAACCACTCGGACATTCCTTTACCGATAAACCATCTAATGTACAGGCAGCTGCCGGTACATGTGGAAGTAACACATATTATGTGCAGTGCGACCGCTGTGATGCAGTAAGCGATACTAAAACAGTAGTCGTTGGTGAAGCTACTAATCATTTAAATACAGTCGTTATTAATCAGAAAGATGCTACTTGTACAAAACCGGGGTACACTGGAGATACTGTATGTGATCAGTGTGGAGCATTAATTAAAAAAGGGGAAGAGATTCCAGCAACTGGGCATAAAACAAGCAATAAAGTATCAGACAAAATTGCAAAAAAAGCAACCTGTACGACACCGGCAAAATATTATCTTCTTTGTGATACGTGTAATGAAGTAACAGAAGATACAAAGGAAGTTGGGAAACCAAATGGACATTCCTTTACAAACAAAGATTCCGGAAAAGTAAAAGACGAAGCAACTTGCACATCTCCTGCAATACATTATGTTCAGTGTGATAATTGTGATGAAATAAGTACAGATAAAACAATCGAGATTGGAAGCACCGATGCTGAGAATCATGGAAATATTGTACTGAAAAATGACAAAAAGGCAACTTGTAAAGACGAAGGTTATACTGGCGATGAGTATTGTGAAGATTGCGGCAAACTTGTGAAAACAGGAACAAAAATTCCTGTAACTAACGAACATACATGGGATGCTGGAAAAATTACCAAGGCTGCTACTTGTACTCAGGCAGGAGAAAAAACCTATACTTGCTCTGTCTGTGGGGCAACAAAGAAAGAAATCATTAAAAAAACAGAGCATAAATGGGCTCCAAGAACAGAAACAAAGGTTTCCGGCAAGGATGTTGTTACTACAACAAAGAAAACATATGACCAGTGCAGTGTATGTAAATCTGTCAGAAATATGAAAACAGTAAATTCTGTTCGTATTAAAACTCCTTCTGTAACTTTAAAAGCTGGTAAAAAATCTTTCACAGCAAAGACAAAAAAACTTTCTGGCATTAATGGCTATCAGATTAGATATTCTGTTAAAAAGAATATGAAAAAATCGAAGACCGTTACAACAAAGAAGACCTCCAAGACAGTAAAGAAACTCATTTCTAAAAAGAAATATTATGTACAGGTTCGTGCATACAAGACTGTAAATGGCAAGAAAGTTTTTTCTTCCTGGTCAAAAGTTAAAAATATTACAACAAAAAAATAATCTTTATAAACAGCACAGGTGGACCGGTCAGATATGGCCGGTCTTTTATTGTGTGGAAAAACAGTGCAGTTCTCGAATCTAACATACTAATAGAAACGGAAAGGAGATTTAGTATGATAGGAATATTAACAGAAAAACCATCCGCAGCAAGAAACTTTGCAAAAGCACTGCTCGCAAAGAAAAACGGACAAAATTTTAAAGGAAATTTTGAAGGAAATGATATTATTATTGTCCATTCATACGGACATCTATATGGTTTGGTATATCCAAGATATCAAGTGCCGAAAGAAAAAGAATTACGATATGCGAGCTGGAACATTCAATACCTTCCATGGGATGATAACGATATTTGTTGGAAAAAAGCCCCGCTCCCAAAAACAAAAGAAGCAATCGAAAACATTAAAACAACATTAGAAAACTGCTCTGAGATTGTTATCGCGACAGATAATGATCCTTCTGGAGAAGGTGATTTATTAGCGGGTGAAATCCTATTAGGAACGCATCTTGATGCAAAAAAACTTTCCAGAATGTATTTTGCTGACGAATCTGTAAAATCCATTCAAAAAGCTTTTTTAAATCGGAAAACAATCCCCAAATTACAAGATAATCCGGAATTTAAAAAGGGATTATACAGAGAACGATTAGATTTTTTATCCATGCAGCATACCCGTATTGCTACTTATTATTCTGGATGCAACGCAGTACTTCGGCAGGGGCGTTTAAAATCAGTTATGAATAATCTCGTTGGAAAGCAATTTGAGGCTATAGACGCATATAAAAAAATTCCTTATTATCAGAATCGTTTTAAAGATGAAAATGGGAATGTGTATATTAATGCGGAAGAGGAAATGTATCCAAATAAAAATGATGTACCAGCAATTTATACTACCTCAAGTGTTATTATTGACGAAAAACAGATTAAACATACCGCTCCGCCGCGTTTATTAGACTTAGCAGGGCTTTCTTCTGCATTATCAAAAAAATTTGGAGCGAATACTGTTCTGCGAACTTATCAGAAAATGTACGAAAAACAAATTGTATCCTATCCAAGAACAGAAGATAAATATATATCTCCAGAACAGTTTAAGGAATTACTACCAGATATTGATAAGATCGCAATTTTAGTAGGTGTGGATTCTTCGTTGTTAACCCATCGGCAACCGAGAAAAACTCATGTAAAAGCAGGAGGCGCACATGGAGCAAACCGTCCAGGAACTAACGTTCCGTCTTCTATGGATAGTTTACAGCAATTTGGTGATGGGGCAGAAGATATTTACCGAATCCTTGCTTTAAATACATTAGCTATGTTTGCAGAAGATTATGAATATATCCAAGAAAAAGGACATCTCAAAAAATATCCAAACTTTCAATGCGTTACCAATATCCCACATAAACAAGGATTTAAAAGAATTTTTTGTGATCAAGACGAACAGGATAAAACAACCGGAAAAGTACTTGGCAGTAATGCTGTACCATTTATACACGAAGGATTTCCCAAGCCACCCGTTCGCCCAACTATGAAATGGCTTATGAAACAATTAGAAAAGTGCGATGTCGGCACTGGTGCTACACGTACAAGTATTTATGCAGAGATCACTCAACAATCAGGAAAATCAGATTATCCATTGCTCCATGATGCCAAAGGGAAAATAACCATGACGGAATACGGAAGACTGAGTTATAAACTTACGGAAGGAACACATATTGCAGATATAAAAATGACTGAAAAAATGCAGCAAACAATGAGAGAAGTTGCTGATAACCGATTAGATTTAACAGAAGAATTGCATCAAATGAGAAATATCGTAGCAGACGATATAAAAACTGTCAAAAAAAACGCTACAAGACTGAATATCACCATTCCTGATAAGCAAGAGGTTATTACCGGTTTGTGGCAGGGAATTTCTGTTGCAATCAAACCTACATGGGGCGGTCATAAGTGGACTAAAGAGGAAATAAACAAGCTTTTTGCAGGGGAAGAAGTTATTATTTATGGGTTACAAGCAAAAGATGGAAAAAAATATGATGTAAAAGGGAAATTAGCAAGACAAAAATATGAAGGAAAAGAATACGTTGGCTTTGCTGTTACAAAGTATATGAGTGAAGACAGAATTTCTGGAATGTGGAATAACGAGATGGTATCTATTAAAAAAGAGTGGAATGGCCATACTTGGACAAAAGAAGAGTTGGCAGATTTATTTGATGGAAAAGAAATTGTTGTTCGTGGCTTATGTGGGAAAGATGGAAATTTATATGATGTGAAAGGAAAATTAGCAAAGCAAACATATAAAGGAAAAAAATATGTCGGGTTGACTATTACGGAATATATGGATGAGGATAGAGTCACTGGAATATGGAATGGCAGGAGAATTTCCATCAAAAAAGAATGGAACGGTCACACTTGGACAAGTGGGGAGTTAAAATCTTTGTTTGCAGGAGAAAAAATTACTGTATATGGATTCAGAGGAAAAAATAAAAAAGAATATGGTGTCGTAGGAAAACTAAGCGAACAAAGTTATAATGGCCGGAAGTTTGTAGGATTTAAGCGACTTGGTTTTGCAGATAATTAATTGTAGAAAGGAATGGATATAAAAATGAGAAAAAAAATTATATCATATACTACACAGTTACTTCTCATTCTCTTTCTGAGCTCTTCCTGCATTTACCTTGCAAAAGAAATATCTCGTACTGCAAAAGAAACTGAATTAACAGAACCTATCGCTACCAAAGATTTTGTCTTCCGTTCTGTTTTAGATAAAAAAAATCCAGGAACATTATCTATCAAGGGAAATGATAATGAAGTTATAAATGTATATTTATTGGAAGGAACACTCTATAAAACTATAGCGGTGAAAAAAGGTGAGATAAAAAAAGTACGACTTCCATCAGGATATTATGAAATATCAAGAGCTGGAGGTCCTTCTTATTGGATGATCGTATGTCCAAAAGGTAAAACCATCTTAGAATAACAGATATCTAACAAAAAAAATGCCGTGCAAAAAAACTTCTACAGAAAAATGCATTCATAAAAAAATCTAACATACTATTAGTGTACAAAAAAATCGCAGGTAATCACAGAAGGAGAAATTATCATGACAAAAAACATCTTAAAGAACAAAATCGATTTTGTAGCATTTATCTCAGTAAGAGGGGCAAACCCGAATGGCGATCCCAATAATGAAAATCTCCCACGTACTGATGATGAAATGTATGGAGAAATGTCCAGTGGATGTATCCACAGAAAAATCCGCAATCGTATGCAGGATATGGGGCATAAAATCTATGTACAGTCTGAAGAACGTACAGATGATGGATATGTTTGTTTAAGTGATCGTGCAAAAGCATTGTTCTCCGAACCAAATAATATCGATAAATGCAGAGAAGAAGCTTGTGAAAAATGGCTTGATGTCAGAGCATTTGGTCAGGTATTTGCACTTCCAAAGGGAAATGTTTCTTTTGGAGTTCGTGGTCCAGTTACGACTCACGAGGCTTATAGTATTGATCCAGTTGTGATTGATACCTATGGCATTACCAAATCTGTTAATGCATTGCCACCGAAAAATGAGGCATCTATGAGTTCAGACCGTATGGGTTCAAAGTCCTGTGTCAAATACGGTTTATATGTGCTGAAAGGTGCTATCAATGTCCAGATGGCAAGAAAAACTGGTTTTACAGAAGATGATGCTGAGATTGTAAAAAAAGCATTAGCTACATTATTTGTAAATGACGCATCTGCTGCAAGACCAGAAGGTTCCATGGAAGTTGTGAAATTATACTGGTTTAAACACAATAACGAAACTGGACAGTATTCATCTGCTCTGGTACATCGTTCTGTTACAGCACATTTAAAAGATGGCTGTATTAATCCAAAAAGTATTGATGATTACGAAATTGTTTACAATGAACTTCCAGGGCTTGCATGTGAAGATGTTGAAGGTACTTGTTAGGGTTCGGATACCGGCTGGGGATTAAAACAATCCCTTTTTGTTAAAAGTTTATCCACAGTCACAATAACTGCTTATCGACTGTGGATAAATATACTACAAAAAAAATATATATCATAAAAATATGTGGATTACAGAATAGATAAACGGAGGAAAAAGATGAACGGGATTGAATTTGAAGTTACCGGAAGAAAAGGGCTATTTACTTGCCCGGAATTTAAAGTAGGTGGAGAAAATGTACTTTACAGATACCAACATATGAAGCACTGAAAGGTATTACCAAATCTATTTACTGGAAACCTACAATTACGTGGGTTATTGACGCAGTTCGTGTTATGAATCCGATACGAATGGAATCTACAGGGATAATCCTGCCTAAGATGAAAAGTAACAAAAATGATATTGCAATTTATACATATTTAAAGAATTGCAGGTACCAGGTAAAAGCCCATTTTATCTTTAATAAAAATCGTCCAGAATATAAAAATGACTGGTGTGAGATTAAACATCAAGAAATTGCTGAAAGAATGATTGCGAAAGGCGGTCGGCAGGACATCTTTTTAGGGACTAGAGAATGTCAAGGCTATGTAAAACCTTGCAAGTTTGGGGAGGGTAAAGGATTCTACGACGATTTTAGCGAATTGCCATTTGGTTTAATGTATCACGGAATGACATATCCTGACGAAGCATACTCCAAAGAAACGAGAAGATGTGTAACGATGCGTATGTGGCAGCCAATTATGCGTAACGGAATTATCGAGTTTGCTAAACCAAAAGACTGTATACTTACAAAAAGAATATGTGATATGCGGCCAAAGAAATTTGAATTAAAGGAGGAGCACTAGAATGAGCTTATTGCAAAAATTGGTTGAATCTTATGACCATATGGCGGATAAATATGCCGGATTATACATAGATACTATGCGTGAGCCATTGGCTCCTATTTCTCATACATTACAAAATGCGCAAATCGAAATAACAATAAACGATGAGGGAGAATTTGTTGAAGCAGCATTAATCTCTAAAAAAGAAGGGAGAACTTTAATTCCAGTCACTTTAAAATCCGCGAACAGAACCATTAAAAAAAGTCCGCATCCTTTCGCGGAACAGTTGGAATTTTTGTCTGGATTTGATACTGATTTACAGGAGTCTTATCTTAGACAGTTAAAAGATTGGGATGAATCAGCTTATGGAAATAAATTTACTCATGCCGTTTATATGTATGTTGCAAAGAACTGTATCATTCATGATCTATATGCCATTAAAATTTTAGAATCGGAAAGTAAAGCGGATATGGATAAGAAAAAGCTGCAATCTACAGTTTACAAGAAATGTTTGGTCCGCTGGAAAATAAAAGATGTTTTAACTAACGAGGTTACCGATACATGGAAATCAAAGGAAATGTTCCAAAGTTTTATCTCTTATTACAATGTGATTATTACAAAAGAATCTAAGATTGGATTATGTATGATTACAGGAAAAAATGTTCCTTTAACAAATTTACATGCAAAAAATATCTATCCCTTGCAATCCGGTGCAAAATTGATTTCCTCGAACGATAAACAAGAATTTACATTTCGTGGCACTTTTGTAAAAGATTCAGAAGATTTTCTTACCGTAGGTTATGAAGCATCACAGAAAGCCCACAATATGCTTCGATGGCTATTAAACAACTTTGGATTAATTATCGGCAATAAAATGTATCTCTACTGGTGCCCGCAAGGAAAATATGTGCCATCGCCATTTGAAGATATTACAAATGATGAAGATATTATAAGCGACAAAGAAGTATTATTCCATTGTATTTTTCAGTCAGATATTAAAGAACTTACAGAGAAAGATGATGTTATCATCGCATCATTTGAATCTTTAACAACTGGAAGAGTAGCCTTAACATATTATACAGAAGTGCCAGCAAATGATTTCGTTAGAAAAATTAAAAACTGGAGGGAATCCTTTGTTCCATCGGGAACTTCATGGAGACCGTCATTATATACAATAACAAGATATGCATATGGGATGGAGCGGAATGGAAAAATAGATATCACAGATGGAAATTACACAAAACACTTAGAAGAACTGTTGCAGTGTGAACTTTTTGACGAACCATTTTCTATCTCTCTAAAAAATATACTTGTTACAAAAGCCTCATACCCCAAAAAGTACAAATCCCTGAAAAACAGAAGATATTTAACATATATCGCTGCATTAGTTACTAGAAAGTATATAAATGACAAGGCTGGAAAGGAAGTATATACAATGATATTGGATGTAGATAACAATGATATCAACTACCTAATGGGAAGATTACTGGCTGTCTACGAAAAAGCAGAATTAGATACCTATACAGCCGAAGAGCTAAAATGCCGCATCCCGAATGCAGTACGGTATCAAACAATGTATGCACAGCGTCCGGCAGCAACATTGATCATATTGCAACAAAAGATTGTACCATACTTAAACAAGTTAAAAAGGAGAAAATATAATTTATATATGAAATACCAGAATCTTTTCCACGAAATTTATGAAAAGATGGATGGAAGGGACACAGGGTTAAATACAAAATTAAACGATGCATATATCTTAGGATATTACCATCAAAAAGAAAGTTTTTATCAAAAAGAAGAAAAACCAGAACAGATTGCTATCTAAAGTATGTAGTGTAGGAGAAACGCAAATCTATCATACTTATAATATAAGAATAGAAAGGAGAAGCACATAGGCTAACCAAGATAACAGATTAAGAACCATGTGCAAAAATAACTATGGAATACAATGAAATCAAAAAAACAAACAAGGTACTTCTTAAAGGAAAGATTATTGATACACTTGAAATTGCTTACGAATGTTTTGGAGAAAATTTCTTAAAAACTAAACTTTCATGTAAACGCAGTTCAGGCACAGAAGACATTCTTCCTGTAATCTTCCCAGAAAGAATTGGAAATATTGAAAGCATTCAGCCAGGCACTTGCATTGAGATTAATGGAGAGATTAGGACTTGCAATAAACATGACTCTGACAAGAATAAACTACTTATTAATGTTTATTGTAACGAATTTAATATCATTCAAGAGGAAGAGTTTTATCCGTCAGATGATATCGAGTTAAATGGTTATATCTGTAAGGAACCGGTCTATAGAAAGACTCCATTAGGCAGAGAAATCGCAGATCTTTTATTGGCTGTAAACAGAAAATTCGGAAAATCTGATTATATCCCATGCATTACCTGGTCAAGAAATGCCCGTTTTGTTAATGAACTTCCGGTAGGAAGCAATATCCAAGTGTCAGGCAGATTACAGAGCCGCAAGTATATTAAAAGAACTGAAGACGGAACAGAAGTAACAAAGACAGCGTATGAGGTATCTATTAATCGCATTCGCCTTATCGAAAAAGCTTCACCAAAAGAAAACTTAGAGACTCCAGATGAGTCATGTGAAGTTCAGTCCACTCCGGCTTAAAAATAAATATAATCAATAGAAAGAAAGGTGTAATTATGACATATGAAGAATTTTGTACCAAAAAGGAAATTGTAACAAATAATTTTAGAAAAAATAAATGGAGAACAGAAAGCGGCTCCTTTACCTATCCTCGTGGAAAGAAAACACTTGATACTTTAAAAGATATTATTGATATTGTATTTGAGGAAGATGAATTAAAAATTGAAAAAGAAATGACTTTAAAAGGAGAAGGCGTTGTTGGAACCGTTCTTTTAGCCTCTATCCACATTACTAAAAACGAAAAAAAACTTCTCCGATACATTACTTTTATCATCACAGACCATTTATTTGCTATAAATTCTATTGAAAAAACAACGGGAGTGTTGCTCGCAAATATCTTATATGGCGGAGTTATGGAAAATACATATATCGATACGGAAGATACTTCTATTATTAATGAACCGGATATTGTTTCTACGGAAGATGATGTCTTTCATGACAGTGAATCAGTAGAATCGGAAGCAGGAATTGATATTGAGGCGAATTCTTCATCGGAATCTGAGATGACAGTTTTACCAGAAGAAGACTCTGCAGATAAGTCATCTGGAAGTAAAATTTCTCATGAAGGAACTGCAGATTTTATGCCAACTGATATAGAGGATTTCGAAGATAATCTTCCATTTATCTAAAAGTTTACAGTAGCTTACCCTCGGTCGTTATTTTTATAGCAACTGGGGGTAGAATAAAGAAAACGAGGAAAAATCATGAATAAGAAAAAAATGACAACCATTATATTAGCGATGTTATCAATGGCTTTATGTAATGGCTGCGGACAAAATACCACATTAACGGAAGCAAAACAATATGTTTCAGTAGGCAATTATAAAGGATTACAAGTTGATAAGGTAGAGGTAGCCACGGTAACAGATTCTGATGTGGAGAATCATATCCAAAATATCTTAGATGGTGAAACCAAGTACGTAAAAATCAAAACAGATCGAGCAGCTAAAAAAGGCGATAAAGTCACAATTGATTATACTGGAACCGTAAAAGGAAAAACTTTTGATGGCGGCACTGCTAAAAATCAAGAGGTAACGATTGGTTCAAATACATATATTCCAGCAAATGGCAAATATAAAGGATTTGAAGAACAACTTATCGGGCATAAAAAAGAGGAAACCTTTAATATCCACGTAAAATTCCCAAATGATTATGGTGTAAAAAATTTAAATGGACAACCTGCTACATTCAAAGTAAAGTTAAAATCTATTGCAGTAAAAAAGGAAGCTAAATTGAATGATTCTTGGGTGAAAAAACATAGTGATTCATCTAAAACAGTAAAAGAGTATAAAAAGGAAATTAGAAAAGAGCTTGAAACAGAAAACAAACAGAATGCAGAAAGCGAACTTGAAACAGAGGTAACAGAGGCTCTTGAAAAGGTAGTCAAAAAGAAAAAGAATTTTAGCAAAGAAAAAGTATCTGCTGCAGAGGAAAATATCAAGACAAATTATGAAAATTATGCTCATTCAGCTGGCGTAAGTTTCGAAGAATTTCTTTCCAATTATATGCATCAATCAGAAAGCGAATATGAAAAAACAGTAAAAAAATATGCTCAAAAGAATGTCTTGCTTTCTTATGCGTATACAATTATTGCCGATAAAGAAGATATTCATCCTTCCGACAAAGAAATTGAACAGGAAGTAAATGATGGAATGAAAAGTGGTGGATATGCCAGTAAAGAAGCATTCCTTAAAGAACATTCCAGAGAAGAAATCAGAGATTATCTTACAGGGAATCAAGTAGTAAAATGGCTTACAAAAAATTGCAAACAGACAACACAAAATAATACAAAATAAGTAGAAAAGTCTCCAGTATATGGGGACTTTTTTGTTTTCTAATCTATCATACTATACATAAGGAGGAAAAAAATAATGATTCATTTCAACTTAAGAAAAGGAATTTTGACTTGCGGATATTTTATTCTATTTATTGCATCAGGAATCCATGTATCTGCTGCTTGTACAAATACAAATAACAACTTAAACGAAGTTGCACAACCTTTTTTAACGGGAACATCTCCTTATGAATCACACACACAAGGGATGTGTATTGCCGAAAACTATATCGTATGGACTAGAACTTCGGATTCTGATTCTAGCGAAACAACATATGTCATTCTTGATCTGAAA
>OLOU01002182.1_pt1 | contig 11627 bp, 8 predicted proteins | sample 1672101 | NCBI WGS metagenome assembly OLOU01 (sample SAMEA3136645, study PRJEB25190) | human gut metagenome | biome: human gut; feature: human-associated habitat; material: faeces | place: Austria | collected 2013
GTACATCGGTTTCTGTCTGTCGCGGTAGAGCTGGTAATTCCAGTAAAACGAGCCTGCTGCGTTGCAGTCGTCCCAGGTTTTTAACTGCATCCGCGCAACCCTCCGGTAGACCTTTTTACGCCATGCTTCGTCTTTTTCATAGGAAGATTTCCCATAGCGATCCGCCACGCGGTTGCACAGGCACCATTCCCCCACCAGCACCGGCGTATAGCGTCCCGCCCGCTGGATCTGGCGTTCGTAAAAGCGTAAAAGAAGCTGATACGGCAGCAGATTATGTAAATGCAGAAAGCTGTCCAGCACCCACAGATAAACGTGAACATCCAACATGACATTTTTCATACCGTTTTTTACAAAAAAATCTTTCCAGCGGCTCAGCCGGAACCCGTCATGAAACACGATCAACTTCTCCGGATCCATGACCGCCCGAAGCGTTTCATAGGCTTCTTTATAGAAGGTTTTCAGGAAACGCATGGGCACATGGCTGCTGCCGATCGCTTCTCCCTGATCGAGCGCCTGCTTCCGACTCGGCGCAAACAGATAGACCCGAAAGCTGATGGGCTCGTTAAGCACTTCGATGCCAAGCAACCCTTTCCGATGCCCGTAACGCTTTCCCAGCCGTTCTAACACATATAATACATAAGCGACCTCTTTCGGATTCCGGTGCCACTTGCAGACGCCGGTGATGCCGCCGTTGTCATAGCTGTTCTGCCCGCCCGGCACGGTATGCAGATCGATCAGCACCTTTAGCCCATACTTTTCCGCATAGTCCATCGCCTGATCGACATATTCGATGCAGCCGGAATATGGTTTTCTGTCCCCGAACACGAAATATGGAACCGGCAGGCGCACCGCGTTAATGCCGTGCGCAGCAATTTTAGCAAAATCCGTTTCTTCGATATAGGTATCCCTGTGTTTTTTCATCAGCGGACGCAGCTTTTTTGCCGGAACCTTGCGGTTTAACCAGACCTCGTCCTCTGCGCAGTTTTCCTCGAACAAAAACGGCTGCATCCATTTTTCCAGAACAAGCCAGTTGCCAAGATTTACGCCAACGATTTTTTTCCGTTCCTCTGACATAGCTCTGCCTCCTGCGTCAGTTCTGACAGAAAATCTGCTCCTCCGTAACCGGCTTGTAGCAGCTCAGTGTCTCGCTGTCCAGATCGGTTCTATGCATGTCTACTGCGCTGATCTGGTGGTTGTCATAGGTTGTATAATAATAAATTCCTTTGGAAGCGTTGCAGCAGGACGTGTAAATCGTGATCTCATACTTTCCCTCCGCCACCTCGCAGCAGCCTCTCTGCTGATCAACCGAACCCAGAATGTGGAAAAACTGGCTGACGCTTTCTTTTTCAGAATTCCCCGAAACGGAATTGCATTTCACAAACGCCACGCGCGCAAATCTCGACTCCGAAGAGAGATCTCCCGGAAGCCCCATCGCACCCATACCCCTGCTGTAGCTTGTAAACGGAATCTGACCGGAAAATCTGTGCTCCGGCTGCTTCGGAGATAATCCTGCATAGTTATTTAACTGGAACATCTGCATCGGAAAGGGCGGGTTATTCGTCAAAACTCCTGCCGGATTGTCATAGACCTGCAGCCCGTCCTTCGTGCATTCCAGCGTTATCGCCCCACTTGCATCCGCAATGATCCAGTGCAGCTGTGCAGCAGGAAAATCTCCAAAGGGCGTTCCGACCAGATTCATCTTTGCAAGCAGTTTTCTGACCTCCTGCAGATTGGCACACTGTCCGAGCACCCATGGAATCAGCTCGTACTGCGCCACATTTTCTCGTCCTTCTTCCACTTTCTGATACACTGCGTTGCCGACAAAATTCAATCCCGCCATGCCGACACCCTTTTCATTGACCGCATCATAGTACAGCGGGTATCCATCCGCCACATGTGCCATACCGATCATCCCATAATGCGCATCGCATTTTCCCATATGGCAAAAATCCAACGGAAATCTGCGCGGTGTTACCACAATCTCGTCTCCATAAGAAAATTCATAATCCAGCGTCCTGCCGAAATAAAAGTCTTTTGTCTGATACGTTGCTGCTGTACACATAATTTCGTCATCCTTTCTTTGTCACAAATCCGTCCCCATCGATCGTTACGTCCGGAGAAATCTTTCTCATATAGGAAAGCACGCGCTCCTTTTCCGTCCCGTGCAGCATCGTTACGCTGCAGTCCTGCTGTCTGCCCGGAATAAACTGCAGGCTCTTAAAGCCATTTGCATCCAGCGTCAGCTTTACCAGACAGGTATCCTGTGCTTTGGAGTTAAACAGAAAGTTTCCAAGGCTGTACATCACCGGTGTATCCTCACAGTAACCGAACTGCTGCAGCACATGCGGATGATCTCCGATGATCAGATCCGCACCTGCATTCGAAATTTTGACCGCCTGATCCTTCTGTGCCCAATCCAGCTGATCCGTAGCTTCCGTTCCCCAATGAATATAAACGATCACATAATCGCTGACCTGTTTGGCGTTTGCAACTACCTCTAACAGTTTGTCCACATTCCAACAGCGAAATACACCCGGACTGTTCTGCGTCGCTTCTTTTGTATCCGGATTCTCTGTCCGCTCGATCTGCGTTGCGGCAACAAATGCGATCTTCTGGTCATTTACAATAAAATAAACCGGCTTGATCGCTTCTTCCAGATTACGCCCCGCGCCGACATAGGGCATTCCGATTCCATTTAAGGTATCCAGCGTATCCAGAAACGCTATCTTGCCGTAGTCATACGCGTGATTGTTCGCCAGAGAAACGATGTCAGCCCCCATGTCAAGCAGATAGGATGCATATTCCGGCTTGGCACGGAACGTGAATTTCTTGTTTTCTGTCGGAGTTCCGCGGTCGCTGTAGGGAAATTCGTTATTTACCATAAAAATGTCTGCGCTGCGCATCACATCCAGCATTTCCTGCGAAATACTGCCCTCAATGCCCCTGCCGCGCTGGTTCATTTTTACCTTGACCGCATAATGGTCGTCGAACAGAATGTCCCCCGCAAACACAATCGTCGTTTCATTCGGGCTTGCCGCCGTTTTTGCATAAATATTCTGCTGCCGACACAACGCCTCATCTACAAGCAACGCGTCGTATTTTCCTACGGGCTTTGCCGACTGTGCACTCGCCAAAACGCTTTCCGCTGCCTGGACATCTTCCACAAGGTTCGCCAGCTGGCTTTCCAGCTTCACCGCTACAAGCTGCGGGCTTCCAACAGCCCAGATCATGCTGCAGCCCAAAACTACGCTTCCGAGCGCAATCGTCAAAATCAGCGTAATCAGAAAAATATGGCTTCCATGTCTTTTTCTTCGTCTTTTTTCGATCATAGCTCCTCACTTTTCCTGTAAACATTTTACTGCAGCAACTGCCAGATCATGATTCCAATCCAGAATGCGCCATACAGTAAGATTCCGGGATTTCCAATCATGACCGCCGCTTTCTTTTTACCTAAGGAAGCAACTTTCTCTTCCGGTGCGCAGCATACAAACTTTTTACGGTTCAGCCACGTCAGAATCAGTCCGGCTCCTGCCATCATCAGAATCAGTGACGCATAAGAGCCGAAAATGAACATTCCGACAATTCCGTTCCCCAGATCCGCCAGAACCGCCAGATTCTTTGTATTTAAAAATTCCGTCAATGTTTCCATCGTATCCATATAGCCCGTCACCCGAAGCATCCATGTGCCGAGGGAAGAGCCGATAAAATTGATCGCCATATGGAGTCCGATGGTATATCGCAGTTTTCCGGTTTTTACATATATAAATCCCAAAAACAGACCGAGCAGGAATGCATAGGAAAACTGATTCAAATTTCCATGGAACAGTCCAAAAAACAGTCCGGAGGCAAGCACCGCCGCGAGCTCTCCATATTTTACAATCCGCTCCGTCAAAAGCTTCCGAAACAGCAGTTCTTCTGCCGTCGGCGCGATCAAAACTGCAATAATAAACGTCACCCACGGATTCAGTTGCATCACCGTCGATACCAGTGGATTATCAACGCCGGTTCCTTTTACCATTCCGATCCCAAAGGTCAGCGCCGTCCCGATCAGGTTTCCTGCGTACATCAGACCGTAGCACATGAGAAATGCTATGATCCACTGTCCTGCGGTCATTTTCCTTTCTTCGATCTTCTGGGCCGGAATTCTGCTGACCAGCCAGCCCATAAACGGCATGGAAATCCCATACATCGTCAGCATCAGTAAGATAAAGGAGCCATTTGCATCCGCCATTACACCCGGCACGAATTTTTTACCGACCATCGCCGCCAGAAACTGTACAGCGTATATTACAATCGATCCTGCCAGATAAGCAAAACCAATTTTAGAAAAGTGTCTTCTGATTTCTTTTTCCATAATTCTCCCTCCGGACATCTCCCGGACTTTTTCCTACAGTTATTCCTTTGTATCTAACATTGTGACCTGTTTTAGGCGGTTTGTCAACCGCAGTGGGCGGAAGCCAAAACCAGGCGGCATGCTCCTGATTCGGACAGCATACCGCCTGGTTTTCTTCTATATTTTAAAAATGTTTCTGGATTTTTTCCTCCCGCGGGAACAAGATTTCTACAGCTTTCGCACGTTGTACTTTTAGAATTTTACACACACTTTCTCACAAATTTTTTCCAGGGCTTGATCCCCATCAGGCACAGAAGCGTACCGCACAGTGCGGCGATTGTCCAGAACAGGATAACTAAGTTCCAACCACTCTTATCCGCAATCCACGCAATCCCATAGCTGGAAATTGCGCTGCCCACATAGGTGCAGGAGTTTACCAGTCCGGAGATAAAACCGACACGGTTGAACTTTTTGAAGAACGGCGGAATCATACTGACCAGAATCATATTGACGCCGTGCATGCATCCCGTAATCAGCGCAGACAGAAAAACGGACAACACTGCATTGCCGTTTGGCATCAGCCATAATAGAAACGCTGCCACAAATCCGGGAGCAAAGATTGCCATCCCACAGCGCAATTCGTTGTGGATCAGCTTCCGATTGATCAGGGATGCGATCTGTGAACACATAATACCAAACAGAGGCAAAGCAATACCGGTCAGGATCGAAATAGAGCTTGCCAAATGAAAGGTTTCGGAAATATAGCTTGGCATCCAGGTCGTAATACCGTCACGCAAAATGCCCTGCATCATAATTGCAAGCATGATAATCGCAAGCATCGGCGCGGTTTTTTCCGGTAAGGGAATTGTTTTTTGCAAAGCAGATGTATTTTCTTCCAGGCTTGTGCCATTTTCCGTGCCCGCATCGCCACGGGAGGCACCTGCAGCTGCCTTCGTAAAGCTCCCTGCAGAACTCTTCTGCATTCTTTTTTCCGCAGAACCGATGGCTTTTATCCACGCAAATGCAAATAGGACCGCACAGCCTGCACAGAGGAAAAACAGGCTTCTCCAGCCTTTCCACACAATGCAGACAGGTGCAAACAGATAAAGGAAGATCGTGCCGGCAGAAGATCCCCAGCCGACCCAGACGCAGCTTTTCTTATAGGTATCCTGGTCAAGATAATCCGACAAAAGCCGGACCATCGGAGGCCACATCAGTGCCTGGGCAAAACCGTTGATACACCAGAAAACAAGCATCGCGGCCGGTCTTGAAAACAGTGGAACACAGACATTCATACCTGCAGAGACCATCAGTCCGATAAACATCAGATAGCGCGGCTTGATCCGGTCTCCGAGCCATCCGCTGATCAATTGTCCGATACCATAGGTCACGAAGCTTCCGGTTACCGCCATGGATGCTGACATTTTCGTGATTCCTTCTGAATTGACAATTTCCAGAAGCACTGTGCCGTAGTTGATCCGTGTAATGTAGCTGACAAAATATGCAGCAACACAAAATCCGATTAATATTCTTTCCGCCTGATGATCCTGTTGTTTCACTGCTTCTGTTCTCCTCTGATCATTTCTATTCCGTTTTCCTGATAGAGCTCCAGGATTTCTTTCCGCAGGCCGCTGTCCGTGACAAATGTTACGGCTTCGTTGACATCCGAAAGCTTTAGCAGCGCGCTCTTTTCAAACTTGTCACTGTCCGCTAGAAAAACACTCCGATCCGCATGCTTCATCATCGCCCGCTGTAAATGGTACAGCTCCTGATCATAGTCCATTATGCCGTTCTGCAGAGAAATAGCGGATGGAAACAAAAATGCTGTCTTTGCATGAAACTGTTCCAGCATTTGCAATGCCCACTGCCCGCAGAATGCATTTTCATCCCGAAGGTATGCCCCTGCACACAGATAAAGGGTAAATCCTTCTTTTTTCTTCAGTATCTCAAACACATGTAAGGAATAGGTAATCACTGTCAGCCGTTCAAACTCTTCTGCAAGCATTTTTGCAAACGCTATCGCAGTGCTTCCGGAATCCACCATCAGCACATCTCCTTCCCGGATCAGGCCTGCAGCATACCCGGAAAGCTCTTCCTTCTTCTGCGGATTTTCTTCTGTCCTTTCTTCCAGCCGGTGATATTGCTTTGCCACAGCTATGCCGACTGCACCGCCGTGTACCCGATGCAGACAATCCTGCCGTTCCAATTCCAGAAGATCTCTGCGGATCGTCTCAACTGACACACCAAACTGCTTTGTGAGTTCGTGAATCCGAACTGCTCCGTCCCTCCTGATCTGGCTTACGATCTGTTCCTGCCGTTCGATTGCAAGCATCCCTTTTCCTCCTGAAATCCCACATGTTTCACTTCTTTTACAAGATCTTTACACAGAATAACATATAAGTCCACATAATACAACATTATTCCTTGTTTTTCCACATCCTCTTTTTTTCTGAAGGCGCAGACATGGACCGAAAAAATCCCAGAAGTCCTTTGCCGTAAAACAGCAATTTCATATGAAAAAAACAGCAAAAACAGGCTAACTGTTTTTACTGTTTTCAGGTATGATGAAGAAAAAAAGAGCACGATTCTTTTTTCATAAAAGTAGAAAAGGAGTAATCACATGATCAGAGTAACTGTATGGAATGAGTTCCGCCATGAAAAAGCCTCCAAAGAGGTTGCAGCCATTTATCCGAACGGCCTGCATGCAACAATTGCCGAGTTTCTTGGCAAAAACGACGACATCGAATGTCGTCTGGCATGTCTGGATGATCCCGAGCACGGTCTGACCGACGACGTTCTGGACAACACTGACGTCCTGATCTGGTGGGGCCATATGGCTCACGATCAGGTATCCGACGCGGTTGTAGATAAGGTACAGGATCACGTCCTGCGCGGCATGGGTCTGATTGTCCTGCATTCCGGACATAATTCCAAGATCTTCAAGAGACTGATGGGAACCAGCTGCAGCCTGAAATGGCGTGACGGTGCCAGAGAACGTCTCTGGTGCGCAAATCCCGGTCATCCCATTGCACAGGGTCTTCCGGAGCATTTTGAACTGGACGTTGAAGAGATGTACGGCGAATTCTTTGATATTCCCGAACCTCTTGAAACCGTATTCATCGGCTGGTTCAACGGCGGCGAAGTATTTAGAAGCGGCGTAACCTTCCGGCGGGGTCTTGGTAATGTATTTTACTTCCAGCCCGGACACGAAGCCAACCCGACCTTCCATAACGAAAACATTCAGAAGGTCATCACCAACGCAGTTCGCTGGGCAGCACCTACTACCAAAAGGCCCGAAATCTTCTGCCCTTGCGTAGAGCCGCTGGAGAATGTGTGAGTGATCTGATGGCTGATAAAATTCATAGGACGCATTTTCCTATGAAACAATAGAATGCACGCTCTGCGAGCATTCTATTGTCATGAATAAAAAAACAGCCACAGGCGCTTCTGAATTTGCGGCGCGCCTGCGGTTGTTCTTATTTTCTTTGAGATAGAACAGCATACGCACTCTTCTAAATATTGGAAGCCTGTTTATTGCTGACTTCCTGTCGTTTTCCCCAGGATTTCTTCTACTTCTTCCTCACTCATCAAGAGATCCTTGGCGATCTTTTCGGGACTGTCTCCAAGCTGATATTTTCTGGTTACCAATTGCACAATACTTTCCTTTTGTCCTTCTTCTCTTCCAAATGCGCAACCTTCCAGATAAATCTCCTTCGACCGATAATTCAGCACTTTTCCGCCCATAACTTCTGTGACCTCCTTTTCTACATTGCTATACTTCGACACCAGTTTTTCCACCACATTATTGGACAATTCACACAGTGCGCCAAAGGTGAACGGCTTCATATGACCGCTTTGGCACTCCTGATCCAGCATTTCCGCAATTTTTTCGTATTCCAGTCTCAGTCCGCTTAACTGTTTCTGATTTCCATCAATTTTTCGAAATTCTTTTTCATATCGAAAAATATAAAATGGGATCAACATCCACAGTTGTTTTTCAAAAAGTTCTTCCAGTGTATAGTCCTTTACCTTCAAAATCGGAATCCCGTACTGCAATTGCTTCTGCCGTACATGGATACAGATTTTCAGTTCGTCCGACGTTGTCTTGCCGCTTCTTAAATAGATGACTGCAGAATCCGGGAATTTTACATGCAGTACTCCATTCCGATATTCTTTCTCCATCAAAGCAATCTGCGCATCATATTCCCACATCCGAATTTCCATCGTCCCATCCGCTGTGCTCTGACATTCCAGATGATATCGTTTGGAAATTCCCTTTAAAGAAATCAATGTCAGGTTGGAATCCGTAACCCGCTTCTCCTTTTTCCCCTCCGGGTTCCTAAAAAAAATCTCGTTCTCATTCGATACCACTACTTCCCGCCCGGTATAATTCGTGCCGAACAGCTCGTTAATCAGCGGAACCACCAGCTCTGGGCAGTCCTGCAGCAGCGTGCGGAAAGTGTCATCATAAGGTGTATTGATTGTCTCCATCTTTTGCCTTTCTGATACATTCATCATATACCAGGAAGACTTCTTTCTGCAAGGTCTTCCCGATATCTCCATCTGTTCCTTATTCAATTTTTGTCTGATAGAAATCTCTGGTCGATCCGACCTTGAAAAAGTAGAAAAGATTTCAGATTCTACGGCATAGGCGACTTTCCCTCTGCAAAAGCCGCCTGCCATAATAGAAATAGAATGTATTTAATATAAACAATATATCAGGAAAAATCAACAGCAACCGCTATTCAATATGCTGCGTTTTGATTGGGAGTCTGCCCACGTTTCACGCATATCCCCGCCTCTGCTTCTCCCACATTTTCCAGTAGCGTCCCTTTTGCGCCAAAAGCTCCTGATGGCTGCCGCACTCTGTAATCCGTCCATGCTCCATGACATAGATTCGATCCGTCAGTGCCGTCACGGAAAGCCGGTGCGAAATCACGAGCACGCCCTGATCGGGATGTCCCTGCAACAACGTTTTGTTAAACGCATCCTCCGCAAACGGATCAAGTGAAGCCGCCGCTTCATCCGCAATCAGAAACTCCGTGTTATAATAGCAGGCGCGCCAGCGCAATCTTCTGTTTCTGTCCCTCTGAAAACAGGAAACCGTCCTCGCAAAATTCCCGCAACACCTGTTTTTCGACCGGAACAGAGGTCCCCTTTCGATACAAACCGCTCTCGCACAACGCGTCCGCAGCCCGGCTCTTATCTGCGTTTTCGGAAAGCGCCACATTCTCCGCCAAAGACGCCGCATACAGCAGATTTCCGGCAAACAGCACCGTGAAATGCTTCCGACATTCCTCCCATTCTGCCTTCGTCGAAATGGCTGCTCCATCCGCCAAAACCGCTCCGCTGTCCGTTTTTCCAAGTCCAAGCAAAACCTTGATGAACGTCGTTTTTCCAGCGCCGCTGTCTCCGACCAGTGCGATCTTTTCGCCCTTTTTCACCCGAAAACAGATATCCTGCAGAACCTTTTTCTCCCCGTATCCGAAATCGACATGCTCCATCGAAATCTCTGAAATCGTCCTACTGTCCGCTGCCATGGATTCCTGGTTTTTGTCATTCGACACTTCTCCGTTTTGTTCGCAAAAAACAAAAAATCCGTCGATGTATTCGGCATACTCCCCGGCTCTTCCCGCCATCTGCTCAAACAGCACGGACAGCGTATACAGGATGATGTGCGTCCCGTTCAAAAACGCCGCAAAATCGTCCAGTCCGATCGTCTTTTTCCAGAAAAAACAATACCCCAGATACGCGATCATCAAACAGTCGATAAACAGAAAATCGCTCCCGATCTCCCGCCCGAACGCAATTGGAAAAATACGTCGATTCCACTGTTTCGTCTGCTCCGCCTTTTGCGAAAAGCTGTCCTGATCCCGTTTTACGAAAAATGGCAGGCAGCCCAGAATCCGCCCCTCTGCTGCATATTCCTTTCGCAGAAAAATCCGTAAATAGTTCTGGTGCAATGCATCTTTTTTGTTCTGTTCATCCCGCTTTGCGTTCGTTTTTTCCACCAGACTTTTGACACAGAAACGGCTTGCCACAAACGCCAGCAAAACGAACACAACGATCATCTGATCCATGCGGATATAAATGACGACCGCTACCGCACCAGCCAGAAAACTGCCGAACAGCTGCCGGTAAAATTCCAGCGTTTCTTCCATCTTCGTCTGCGTAAACTGCAACGCCCTGCGGCATCCATGAAAATACGCTTCGTCGTTATATTTCCTACAGTCGGCGTCCAGCATAATCCGGTACAACCTACGGTTTAATTTGTATTCCAGCCGTTCCTTCCACTGCGGATAAACCCGTTCAAAATACCAGTGCCACAAAAAGCTCACTGACAGCTGGTACACCAGAAATCCTCCCAGCACCCACGCTGCCCGTATCAGATCACGCCCCATCAGCGCGCCGATCATCCATTTCAAAACAAGGACATTCGCCAGCACATCCGCCAGGTCATATGCGCCCGTCAGCTCAATTTCCAGTAAAAACAGCCCCGGTGCATCCAGAAAGCGGAGCTTCTGCAGCCGCAGATGACTTTTCAACCCGTTAAACCGCATCGTTTTCCCCCTCCTGTGCAAAATACTGCCGTCGCTGCGTCGTAAACATCCTGCAGTAGTCTCCGCCCTTTTCCATCAGCTCTTCGTGCGTTCCATGCTCTGCAATCATTCCGTTTTTCAGATATAAAATCTGATCTGCCTGCCGTGCAAAGGATAACCGATGCGTCACGAAAATCAACAGCTTTCCCTTTGTCGCTTCCAGCACTTCCTGCAAAATATCCGCTTCTGTCAGCGGGTCTAAAAATGCTGTCGGTTCATCCAGAATTACCGCATCGAAATCGCCTGCAAACACCCTGCACAGAAAGTGCTTCTCCCCTTGCTGCTGCGGCTCAGGTCCCGCTGGAAGCTCCCAGTGTCCTGCTGCCGGCTTCTGCCTCCGCGCAGCTTCCTGCTGTCCCGGAAGGCAGTACCTCCGATACTGCTTTTACCGAGATTGCCTGCATCCTGCCGTCCTTCTCCGATCAGTTTTCGTTATCCATGGTAAATGGCATACTTTCTGCATTTCCCATAGATTCCTATATCTGTCACCTTTTCCAGAGCTTCAATCCTTCTCTGGAAAACCGGCTGCTGCAAAAATGTATCGACACCGGCATCAGCGGAATCGTTCTGTTTCCTCAGGATCAGCCATTTTTCAGCGAGCAGCTGCTTTATCTGCTGCTGCAGAAATATCCCCTGGTCCTTTGCTTATGTGTGATAAAGAAGTAATAGAAGTGTAAAAAATTTTGCCGTTCCTA
>OLOU01002184.1_pt1 | contig 11620 bp, 11 predicted proteins | sample 1672101 | NCBI WGS metagenome assembly OLOU01 (sample SAMEA3136645, study PRJEB25190) | human gut metagenome | biome: human gut; feature: human-associated habitat; material: faeces | place: Austria | collected 2013
GATGTATTTGGTGTTCACCTTATGTTTGGCCAGCTTGTCGATAACGTCCTGGCCGGAGCCGGTGTCATCCACCAGGCTGACGAAAGTGGGGCGCAGCTCCACATTGGCAATATCCTCGGCCACATTGCGGCAGACGCCGCCGTGGACCTGCTCGACCCGGCCGGCGTTGCGCCCGCCCGGGATGTAGGTGGATAGCGGATAGCCTTTAATATCTACAAACACCGCACCGATGACTACGATACCCATACGAAAAAGTCCTTTCCTATACCAAAAGATTGCCCATATTGTACCATGGTTCGGCAGGATACGCAATTGTGTTACAACTTCTTCAACTTCTCCAGCCGATTCAGCGCTTCATGCAGCGTCTCATCCTTCTTCGCAAAATGGAAGCGGATCAGGTGGTTCACATCCTCGCGGAAGAAGCTGGAGCCGGGCACGGCGCCTACGCCCACATCCCGGGCCAGCATCTCGCAGAATTCCAGGTCGCTCTTGTAGCCGTAGCGGGAAATGTCCATCAGCACGTAGTACGCGCCTTGGGGCGTGGTGTGCTCCAGCCCGATGGCATCCAGGCCCTGCACAAACAAATCCCGCTTGTGGGTGTAGGTTTTCAGCAGTTCATCGTAATACTCCCGGCCAAAGCGCAGGCCGGGGATGACAGCCTCCTGCAGGGGCGCGGCGGCGCCTACGGTCAAGAAGTCGTGGACCTTTTTGATGCGGTCGGTGATCTCGGCCGGGGCGATGGTGTAGCCCAGGCGCCAGCCGGTGATGGAGTAGGTCTTGGACAGCGAGCTGCACGAGAGCGTGCGCTTCCACATGCCGGGCAGGGACGCGAAGTAGGTATGCTTGTTGGGGGCATAGACGATGTGCTCATAGACCTCGTCGGTGATAACATAGACGTCGTACTTCTCCGCAAGGTCGGCGATGATCTTCAGCTCATCATAGGTGAACACCTTGCCGCAGGGGTTCGAGGGGTTGCAGAGGATCATGGCCTTCGGGTGCTGGCGGAAGGCGGCCTCGAGCTCGTCGACGTTGAAGTGGAACTCCGGCGGATACAGCGGCACATAGATCGGCTCCGCGCCGGAGAGGATCGTATCCGCGCCGTAGTTCTCATAGAACGGGGAGAAGATCACGACCTTGTCGCCGGGGTCGGCGACGGTCATCATCGCGGCCATCATGGCCTCGGTACTGCCGCAGGTGACGACGATCTCACTGTTCGGGTCGATCTCGTGGCCCATCAGGCGGGACTGCTTCGCGGCGAGCGCCTCGCGGAAGTTCTGCGCGCCCCAGGTGATGGAGTACTGGTTGAAGTCCTCGTGCGCTACCTGCGAGAGACGGTCGGTGATCTCCTTGGGCGGCTCAAAGTCGGGGAAGCCCTGCGACAGGTTGACCGCGCCGTAGCGCAGGGACACGCGCGTCATCCGGCGGATGACGGAATCGGTGAAGTCTTTTGTTCTGACGGAAAGTTTCTGCATAAAATCTCCTCCTGAGATTTCGGAATCTCTTGAAAAAAATCCCGCCGGACGGATCCGGCGGGATGCTTGCTGTGATTACTTCTTCAGCCGCTTGTCGCTGCGGCGGGAAAGCCAGGTCCCCAGACTCTGGAACAGCTGCACCAGCAGGATCAGGATCACGACCGCCACCAGCATCACTAGATACTTGTAGCGATAGTAGCCATAGTCGATGGCGATCTTGCCGAGGCCGCCGCCACCGATGATACCGCTCATGGCCGAATAGCCGAGGATCGTGGTCAGTGCAATCGTAATGTTCTGGATGAGCGACGGAACGCTCTCGGGGATCATCACCTTGCAGATGATCTGCATCGGCGTCGCGCCCATGCTCTGCGCTGCTTCGATGATGTTGCCGTCCACCTCGCGCAGACTGGTCTCAACCAGACGCGCCACGAACGGGAACGCCGCCACAACCAGCGGCACGATCGTCGCCGTGGTGCCGACGGCCGTACCGATCAGCAGACGCGAGAGCGGGAACACCATGATCATGAGGATCAGGAACGGGATGGAGCGCAGGAGGTTGATGATGACGTTCAGCACATGCAGCAGCCACGTGGGCAGCGGCAGAACGCCGTTCTTCTCGCCCACGACGAGCAGCACGCCCAGCGGCAGGCCCAGCACCAGCGACAGCGCCGTGCTCAGCACGGTGACATAGAACGTCTCCCAGATCGCGTACGGGATGGTCGGCAGAGCCGCCATCAGGTCCTGAATGGACTGCGAGTCAAACAGGTTACTGTACATTCTGGTCCACCTCCTCGATCTGGATGTTGCCGATGCCGGAGATAACCTCCAGCGCACGCTTATACTGGCCGCTGGGGATGCCCAGCAGCATGCTGCCGTAGACCTGCTCGGAGAGCTTCTGCGTCGTCGCGGAGATCACGTTGCAGAGGATTCCCTCCTCCGAGGCCAGCCGTGCGACCATCGGGATGCCCGTGGTCTGGCTGTCCTGGAAGATGATGCGCACCTTGCGCTCGGCCAGCGGGTCGGAGACAAGCTCGTCGATCCCGCCGGGGAACACCAGACGGCGCGCGGCGGCGGACTTCGGCGCGGCGAACACCGCCGACACAAGCCCCGATTCCTCCACCACGCCGTTATCCAGAATGGCGACGTGGCTGCAGATCTCCTTCACCACGCTCATCTGGTGCGTGATGACGACGACTGTGATGCCGAGCTTTTTGTTGATGTCCTTGATGAGCTCGAGAATCTGGTGCGTCGTGTTGGGATCGAGGGCGCTGGTCGCCTCATCGCACAGAAGCACCTTCGGATCGGTCGCCAGCGCGCGGGCGATGGCGACGCGCTGCTGCTGGCCGCCGGAGAGCTGCGCGGGATAGGCGCTTGCCTTGTCCGGCAGGCCGACCAGCTCCAGCAGCTCCATGGCGCGCTTCTCCGCGTCGGCGCGCTTGACGCCGTTGAGCTCCATCGGGAAGCAGATGTTGCGCAGGCAGGTGCGCTGCATGAGCAGGTTGAAGTGCTGGAAGATCATCGTAATTTCACGGCGGGCCGCACGCAGCTGTGCCGGGGTCATGGTGTCAAGGCGTTCGCCGTTGACAATCACCTCGCCGCTGGTGGGGCGCTCAAGCAGGTTGATGCAGCGCACCAGTGTGCTTTTACCGGCGCCGCTCATACCGATGATACCGTAGACGTCGCCATCTTCGATCGTCAGGGAGACGTCCTTGAGCGCGTCCACCCCGCCGGTTCCGGATTCAAATGTCTTACAGACATGCTTTAACTCGATCACGAACGTCCCCCTCCTTTCTTACTTACCGGAAACTGCGTCCAGCGTGGTCTGCTTGCCGCCGTAGAGACCCATGGGCTCGACGTGGATACCGGCCACGGAGACGAGGTGCGTACCCTGCTGGGCGTTGAAGTCCTCGAGGTAGGGCAGGTGCTGGAAGTAGTTGGCGTCGATGCTGCCGTCCTCAACGAAGGTGTTGGGGGTGACGTAGTCGTTGACGACCTGGATCTTCAGTGTGATACCCTTCTCAGCCAGGATGTTCTTGACGATCTCGAGGATCTCGGCGTGGGGCGCGGGGGTCGCGGCGATGCTGACGGTCTCGCCGTTCAGCGCGCTGTAGTCGATGGAGGCGTCATAGCCGTCGGTGGGGTTCTCCACGACAGAGACGACGGAACCGTTATACTTCTCATTGATGTAGTCGACGACCTGCTTGCTCTCGAGAGCGGCCTTCAGGGCGAGGATCTTGGGGGCGTTCTCGTTGCCCTCCTTGACAACCAGCACGTTGACATAGGCGGAAGCGGCGCCCTCGATGGCCAGAGAATCCTTCACGGGGTTCAGGCCGGCGTTGATGGCATAGTTGCTGTTGATAACGGCGTAGTCAAAGTCCTTGAGCATGTTGGGCAGCTGCGCAGCCTCGGCCTCAACGATCTCGACGTTGTAGGGATTCTCGGCGATGTCGTTCTTGGTGGCGGTGATGCCGACGCCGTCCTTGAGCTTGATGATGCCGTTCTCCTGCAGCAGCAGCAGAGCACGGGCCTCGTTGGTGGTGTCGTTGGGCACGCCGATCTTAACGGTCGCGGCGGTGGTCTGCTGATTGCCGCAGGCAACCAGACCCAGAGCCAGCACGAGGGCCAGCGCAAGGGTAATCAGCTTGGTAAAGTGATTGTGTTTCATGTGGATCTTCTCCTTTAAAAATATACAGTGCATTTCCATGCAGGTTGAACATTTTCTCCCGTCCCGGGACCATCTCTTAAAGTGCTGTGTCCGGAGGACACATTCGTTTGCTCAGGCGGATCACTGTCCTCAGCTCCTTCTCTTCAAAATAAAACAGCGGAAGGCCGTTCGACCTTCCGCTGCTCAAACCATCAGGCAACCCGGCGTACCGGGCTTTAACAGGGCTGGGAAAGCAGTTGGCCGAATTGGGCGCAACGAAGCATGCACATGGAGCACATGCGCATCAGCATCAGCATCATCATCATCATCATCATCATCATGATGGCGCTCTGCTTCTTCATCTTGCTTTCCTCCTTGTTCCAGAGTATTTGCTTTGGACGTTTGGGATCGTAACACGTCAGCCCCCGCTTGTCAAGGGTTTTTGCATCATTTCCGCACATTCCCCAAAAATCCGGCACATACAGAGCCGTTCTTTAGGCAATTACTCCCGTCCCTCGTCAGGCTGCTGCACGTCGATCCCCGTGCCCGGCCCCTCCGGGAAGTCCAGCTGGATCACGCTCTGCGCCCGGTTTATGAAGCACGCGACGCCTCTCCCCTTCGCCTGCGCCAGCGCTTGACACCTCGTAAGAATGTCCTCAAGCACCGCACGATTCAGCCCGCCGCCGCGCCAGTGGAACACAAAGTGCGCCTGCTTTTTGCGCAGCGCCTGCTTCGCGCGGTTTTCGACGTCCTCCACCTTCGTCAGCGACACCGGCCGGTAAAAATACCCCTTCTCCTCCGTACACGGCGGCACCGGCAGCACCAGCTCCTCGTGGTCGCGGAAGATGTGTCTGTCGTCGAGGTTGAAGTAGTCGTACCGCTTTACGCCCCGCTGCAGGGAGTTGTCAAACGTCGCGTCGAGGTGATAGCGCCTGCCGCCCACGGTCACGACGTTCCACGTGTGCCGGTACTTGACGCCCGCGTCCGGGTTTGCTTCACTGAGCGCGACGATGCACTCCAGCCCCACCGCGTCGCACAGCGCCTTCACCGTCTTCGCGATCCCCTCGCACACGCCGACGCCCTGCGTCAGCGGCCCGATGATCTCGTGCGAATAGCTCTTTTTGAGCTTGTCATAGCGGACGTTCTCCAGTATGAAGTCGTGAATCGCCTGCTCGCGCTCAAGCTCGCTCTTTCCGCGTAGCGGCCGCGCCAGCCGCTCCAGCCGCGCGTCGATCGCCTGCCGGTGCGTGCGGATCTTCCCCTTGTCGAAGAGATATTCCGGGATCAGCTCGATATGATCCCCGCGCGGGTCGAACCGATACTTGAACCCCGTCACATGAAACAGCAGCGGCTCGTCGAGCTTCAGCCGCAGATAGATCTCCGACAGCCGCTCCCCCTCCAGCCGGGGCAGGCGGATGGCGGGCGCGAGCGCGGCAAAGCCCGCCCGCATCCCGTCATAGACCTCCCGGCCGCTCCGGTCCAGCTGCCGATAGTACCAGCCCGCCATATACGCCGCCCCCTTCCGCGCTTCTCGTTTGATCACTCCCCTATTGTACCGAAAAGCGCGCCGCTGTCAAGCCGTCAGATGCCCGCCTCCGCGTCGTAGCGTGAAAACAGCGCCGCGAAGCGCTTCTTCTGCGCCGGGGTCATGCGGTCGCTGTACTGCGCGAGCAGGCTCTGCGCGCTCGCGCTGTCCCCCGCGCGGAAGTAGTTCCCCATCGCCCGCTCCAGGCTCTCCGCCGCCGCGGAGCTGAGCGACTCGGTGCGCTGCGCGGGCGCGGCGGTCCCGGTATTGTACGTCTTGCCGTCCGCCGCCTTCTGCTCGGCGTTCGCCTTGTCGCGGTAGTACTTCAGCGCGTCCTGCCATGCGTCATAGTCCTGCTGCGCGGCGGTCTGCGTGCGCTTGGCGGCGCTGTCCGCCTCCTTCTGCCAAGCCTCCATCGCCGCCTCCCACGCGCTGCGCTCATCGTCCTCACGCCCCTGCAGGAGCTGATACTGCTGCAGCATGCTTTTGCCCTCCGCGTCATAGCGGCTGCGTGCCGCCTGCTCCAGCTCCGGCAGCACCTCATTGAGCTTCTGCAGATACTCACCGTAGCTCTGCTGTCCTGTCGCCTGTGCATAGGAGCTGCCGTAGCCGCCCGTCAGCGCCGCGGCCTGTCCGAGCGTGTCCTCCATCGCCCGGCGGCCCTGCCGCTGATACATCCCGGCGTACTGCACAAACGCCGCATCCTCTGCCGGGTCATACCGGAACGCCCCGCGCCCGCTGATCTCACTGTAGAGCCGCTCGAGCTGCCCCGCATAGCTCGACCGCCACGCACCGGGGCGCAGCGCCTCGATGCTCCGCTGCTCCTCCTGCGCCGCCGTCACGTCGCCAGACGCCTCGTACCCCTTCTCCAGCTGCGCCAGCCGCGCTGCCGTCTCGTCCGAAACGCCCGAGAGCACCTGACGGCTCTCCGTCGGCCCGCTCGGCGCAGCCGCCGCGCTCATCAGATGGTTCCATGTCTGGCTGCCCGCGATCCCGTCGAGCAGCAACCCGTTCTTCTTCTGATAGTCTCTCACCGCCGCGCGCGTCTTCGCGCCGAAGATGCCGTCCTCCGACAGCTGATAGCCCTTCTGGTTCAGCGCACTCTGCAGCTGCCGCACGGCGCTGCCCGTCGAGCCGTAGCGCACGGTCTGATAGGTCGATGCCATGATTTTCCCTCCTTATTTAAGATGTCCTCCGCCAGACGTAAACCGTCAGGTACGGCGGCATATTGTTGTGTGCCTTGCCCCCGCAGTTGCTGCTTTGCTGCCCCGTGTACTGGTTTGGCTGTCCGTTGCCATCATATAGCCGGATCGTGTCCGTACCTATGACCGTGCTCTGGCCGGTGTACTGATAGCTGTGCGTATGATCCGGGATCTCGTCCACAGTCAGCGTGTGGCTCGCTTCACCGCCGGTCTTTCCCGCGGCGTAGGTGTCGCCCGCAGCGAGCAGAAAGCGGTCCTTGATCCGCGTCCACGTCCCGCCGAAAAGTGTCTTCGGATCCGTCGCCGACGCCGAGATATACACCGCGCCGATCGGATAGATCCAGTCGAGCAGCATCCGTCCGCCCACACGCAGCGACGCTGCCTGCACCTCTCCCTGAAATTCCGCGTTCCACGCACACTCCAGTGCTTCCTTCTCGCTGTATTTGCCGAAGGCCGCGCCCTTGCCGCCGGAGCGCAGATGCAGCGTCACCTCCGCCGTCGAGACGGGCACCAGTACCGTCTTGCTCCCGCCGAGACTGTCCGACGCCGTCAGCTCCACCTCATACCAGCCCGTCGTCTCAAAGCCCGCGAGTACGCTTGCCGTGCCGCTCGTAAGCGACTGATACGCGCCCCAGCTCCCGCCGACGCGCCGGTACCGTGCGCGCAGCGTCAGCGCGTTGTGCCCGCCGCACGGCGCGCACCGCGCCGTGCAAAGAATGCGCACATACGCCCCGTCCGTCTGCAGCGTCCCGTCCGCGCCGCATCGCCCGACCGAGACCGTCTCCAGCACCGGCTGATAGTAGTCCAGCACCTCCACCGCCGCGCTCGTGAGCGTCACAGAGCGTCCGCGAGCGTCCGTCACCACCGCCGTTGCCTTCTGGCTGCCGCTGCGCTCCGCCGGGCCGACCGTTCCGCTCAGTCCGTCCGCCGACGCTCCCGAGAAGCTCACCCGGCACGTCCGCACCGCCGCGCCGTAGGCGCCTGTCACCGCCGCCTGATACGAAAGGCTGCTCCGTCCCCGGATGCAGACACCCCAGTCCGCCGCCGCGCCCTCGTTCACCACCGAGACCGTCAGCGTCCCCGACGGCTTCAAACTCTCCGGCACATAGACCGTGCAGGCATACGACCGGCTTCCGATGAGCGTGCTCCCCTGATACGTCTCCACCGTCAGTGTTCCCGCCCCGGCCGTGCTCTCGGGCAGCTCCGCCGCCCACGCCAGCGGCATCGTCCAGCTGACGCTCCGTGCCGATGTCCTGTCGGCGATCACCGCGCTTTTCGACCCGAGCGCGCAGCGGATCGTGTGGCGGAAGCTCTCGCTCGCCGCCTGCACCGTGATCCCCGCCGCCGCACCGAGCGTGAACGTCCCGAAGCTGAGCGCCGACGCGCGCGGGATCGTGTTGAGCGTCACCGACGCCGCAATTTCCGTCGAGGACAGGCTCGTCCCCGAGATGCCGCCCGCGGCCGAGATCGTCACGCTGCGGCTGCCGTCCGCCTCGTGATACACGCGCACCGTCGCGCGGATGGCCTCCGTGTGCGTCTGATAGCCGATCTCGAGATACCGGCTGCCCGCCGTCGCCGCTCCGTTGATCGTGATCGACCCCGACCAGGTGCCGTAGGTCGTGTACCCGCTGTTCGTGCGGTCATAGGTCAGCACCGCCGTCACATCGGAGTAGTTCCCCTCCTGCGACTGCGCCGCCGACCATGTAATCGTCGGCACGATGGCGCTGTTGGCCGTCGTGCCCGTAAAGCTCCCGGATCCTGCCATCGTTTATCCTCCGATCCACTGAAATGCCAGTCCGTTTTCGCTCGCGAGCTTCCACCCGCCCAGCGTCACGCTGTCGAGCACCGTGATGTCCCGGATATAGAGCCGGTTGTCCGAGACATACGCCACCTCCGTGCTATCCTGCCAGAACGAGAGCCGTTTTGCCGTGAACGTCGCGCGGAAGTCGTTCTGCGCGACCGTCTCCACGCCGTCCACGAGCGTGGTCGTCAGGTTCTGCCCCACCGCCACGCCGTAAACCGGCAGCGCCCCCTCATAGTACACGACACCCGTGCGGATGTACCCCTCCGTCCCGGCCTTATAGCTGCCAAACGCCGCGTCCACCGCGTCCACGTCCCCCTGCAGGTCGGAGCAGAAGCTGTAATACTGCGTCAGCGCGTCCGGATGCGCCTCGATATAGGCCGAGAGCTTCTCAACGTAGCTCCCGAATTCGGACGAAGCCACATACTCGCCCTCCAGCCGCGCCGAAAGCTGATCCATCCGCCGCTGCACCGTGTCCGCCGTCTTGATAATCAGGCTCTTGAGGTTCTGGTATTCCTGCTCCGTCCCCTGCGCCGCCCGACTCTTCCCGGCGGCCTGCACCGCCGCCGTGCGGGAGCTCTCCGCTGCCTCGAGCGCGAGGTTCAGCTGCTGCGCCATCTGGAAGAGATATGAGTACTGCTGCAGCACCTGCTGCTCCACCGTCCCGCTCGGATATGCCGGCATCGAAAGCACGCTCACGGCCCGTCACTCCCCTTCTCATAAACCGCCGATACGCTGTAGAGCACCATGCCGCCCTCTCCCGTGAGCCGCAGCCGCAGCTGCTTGGCGCGCCGTGGCCGCACATGGAGCAGACAGTCCTGCACGCGCCCCGCTGCCTGCATGCTGCCTCGCAGCTCCCAGCTCGCCCCGCCGTCATAGCTCACATAGAGCCGCACGCCGCTCCCGCTCTCGAGCGCCATGCGCAGATCGAGCCGCTGGAGATACCGGTTTTCCGGGCTGCTCAGCCCGAGGTCGCCGCTCTCACCCATCCACGAAACGCACTCCTCCTGCGTCCCGTCGTGCCCCGTGAGATCCCACAGCGTTCCGTCCGCGCTCAGCGCATACAGGCTCTCCCCAGCGCGCGTAAAGCCAACCGCCTGTACACCGCTCTCCGCGTGCCAGAGCCCGCGCCGCGCGTCGTATACCAGCAGCACCCACGCGCCGTCCGCGCCCTTCGCGCTCAGATAGTACCGTCCGTCAAGGCTCCCCGCCGCCGCGTCCGTGTACCGCTCCTCGCCGAGCACCTGCGACACCACTACCGGCAGGCTCCCGTCAAACACGCACACGCCGCCCGCGCTGTGGTAGTAGAGCTTCCCGTCCACCACCTGCACGCTCCGCCAGTCACCCCGGCGCACGCCGCTGCACCGCGTCGTCACGATCTGATGCGCGCCCGACGCGCTCGGATACACCCGCTCCAGACAGTCCTCCTTGAAGAAAATCGGGCTGCCCAGATAGTCCGCCGCTCCGGTAAACGGCCCGTCTGACCCGCGCGCGGCGGCATAGCTGTCGGTTGAGAGCCCCGCGAAGCAGTTCCAGTTCTTGAAGTCCCCGAGCTTGCTCGCGTAGATCTCATTCACCGTCTCCCCGTCCACAAGGCCGTACTTGCAGCCCCACAGCCGGTTCCCGCACTCAATCACATAGTCCATCTCCGGCACGCTGCGGCTGACCGTGAGCGTCTCCGTCTGGCTCACCGTCTGCGTCAGGATCCCCGGCACGACGATCGCGCCGCTCTCCGCGCGCTCAAGCAGAAAGCTCCCGTTCATCCGCTCGTCGGCGCATCCGTCGATCTCCACGCCGATCCCCGCCGCGCGGATCTCCACGCACACGCCGTCCACCGCGCTCCAGCTCTCGCCGTCAAAGCGCCGCAGCACGGGCGTCTGCGCAGCCGTGTCGACCCAGAGCGCCCCGCTCTGCGCGCCCTCCGGCGCGCTGCCGCCCGCCTGCCAGTCGCCGAAGTCCGTCCCGTCCGCGCGGCACAGCCGCAGCGTCACCGTCCCGGTGCTCTCATAGCGCCGCTCGAGGCTCCCGAAGTCCGTCAGATTCTTCGTGTTGATGTACTTCTTGTCCGGCCAGATCACGAGATACGCCCCCATGCTCACCAGCTGCTTCAGCCCTTCGGTCAGCACCAGCCCCGTTTTGATCCCGCCGACATAGAGCGCCGTTCCGTCCACCCAGATCAGTGCATCCTTTGCCGTCAGCCCGCCGGGTTTGACCGCCGTTCCCGCCGCGGACCGCCTGCTGCGCACCGCCAGCGCCGGATAGTGCGCCCCCGTCAGGTTCTCCATCGCCGCGAGCGCCCCCTCGGACGCGCGCTTGCGCCGGTCGAGCCCCAGAAACCGATCCACCGTCACCCGCTTCTGCGGCGGCTCGTTCAGTTTGGGAAAATACATCCCCTCGCCCCCTCTCAGCACAGCCGCAGCGCCGGCACGCGCCGCGGCGGCACCTGCGCGCGGCAGTACGCGTCCCGATACGTCAGAAACGCGTTGTTCCATGCCGTGCTCGCGTTGTTACAGCGCACCGTCTCGCCATTGGCGTAGTGGATCTGCGCCTCGAGATAAAAGCGGTACAGCTCGTCATACGGCGGCGGCACGCGCAGCTCCGTTTCGTCGGAGAACGTCTCCCCCAGCGTCTCGTGCAGGATCTCCTCGCACACGAATCCCTCCGCCTGCTGCAGCCAGCGCCGCTTCTCCTCGAGCGTATACTGGTTCGGCAGCAGCGCGTCCACCTGACTGAGCACCTGTCCGGCCGTCCGGTTTGCCATCCGCGCCACCTCCTCAGTTTGCCATCCGGTCGACATAACTGCGCGCGGTGCTCTCCATCATCCGCGCGTTTTCCAGCACCTCGGCCGCGCACAGCGGCACCTCAACCTCCACGCCGCGCATGATCTTCCAGCTTCTGCCGTTCACCGATACGATCACGAAGTTCTCCTCGTTCTTTCTGCCGCGCGGCAGCAGGATCTTCACCATCTGCTCGTTC
>OLOU01002187.1_pt1 | contig 11610 bp, 8 predicted proteins | sample 1672101 | NCBI WGS metagenome assembly OLOU01 (sample SAMEA3136645, study PRJEB25190) | human gut metagenome | biome: human gut; feature: human-associated habitat; material: faeces | place: Austria | collected 2013
ATTTCACCCCGCCTTCAAGGTTTGTACGCGCGGCCTTCTTCCAGAACACCGCGCCGCAGAAACCTGACGCAGAGGGCTCCGTGTTTACTGCCTTTCATATTCTCGGCTCGATGGAGATTCCGATCGGAGCGCAGTTCCCCGGCACCACATGGTTTTTTATTATTCAAGTTTCGCAAGTTGTCAGACTTGCTGAACGTTAGTGCGAATTTGAGGGTCGTCACTCGTTAGAAGGCTATAAGCCCAATGCGTAATTATCCGAAAATTTCGTAAAGTTCCTTGTTGCTGAGCTTTCCTATCCAGTTTTCGCCGGTGGCTACTGTCATCTCTGCGAGGTGCTTTTTCCGCTGTATCATTTCATTGATCTTTTCCTCGAAAGTATCCTTCGTTATGAAACGATGCACAATAACATTCTTGTCTTGGCCGATACGATATGCTCTATCTGTCGCCTGTGCTTCCACAGCAGGATTCCACCACAGGTCAAAGTGGATTACATGTGAGGCGGCAGTAAGATTTAGTCCGGTTCCGGCAGCTTTGAGCGAAAGGACAAAGACCTTGTGTTCCCTGCTGTTCTGAAACATTGAAACCATATCATTGCGCTGCTTGACAGAGCAACCTCCGTGATAAAACAGCGGAGCAGTACCAAGCCGCTGAGCAGCAAACTTCACTATCATATCTCCCATTTCACGGAACTGGGTGAAAATCAGAACCTTTTCGCCAGCATCAACGATAGCTTCAATCCGGTCCAACAACATCTCCACTTTTCCTGAAAGTTCCGGGCGCAAATCCCCGTTCTTCAGATACTGTGCAGGATGATTGCATATTTGTTTCAATGCCAATATCATCTGCAATATCAGGCCTTGGCGCTCAAAAAGCGCCTTGTTGTCAGAGGTATCCTTATTTTCGATTTCCGCCATTGCAGCTTCGAGAGTCTTGTGATACAGAGCTGCCTGATTTGCTGTAAGCGATGAGTATTCGTCAAGCACAATCTTATCCGGCAAATCATTGATAATGCTTTTATCTGTCTTCATTCTCCGCATCATAAATGGCGCAGTCACCTTTCTGAACCTCGCTGCGCAGTTCTCGTCATTGAACACCTGTATCGGCTTGGCATATTCTTCGCCGAATGACTTGAGACTTCCGAGATAGCCGTTGTTGGCAAAATCCATTATGCTCCAAAACTCGCTCATACGGTTCTCTACCGGTGTTCCGCTCAACGCTATATGTGTATCGGCCTGGATGGACTTGACGGACTTGCATTGGGCCGTAGATGGATTCTTGATATTCTGGGCTTCATCAATGACCATAACCGCCCATTGTTTCTTGGCAAAGATTTTAGTATCAGAACGAAGCACGCCATAGGATGTGAGCAGCACGTCGGGCATATGTTTAGGCATTTCGCGAGCCGTTCCGTGATAGATGAATGAGGTCAAATTCGGCGCGAAACGAGTGATTTCAGACTGCCAATTGGACAGGAGGCCAGTAGGAACTACTATCAAAATACCCTTCTCTTTCAACTGCCCGTCTTCTTTGAGTTTCTGAATCAATGTTATGGTCTGCAAGGTCTTACCCAATCCCATATCGTCTGCCAGAATAGAGCCGAAGCCAATCCGCATATTCCTATAAAGCCATGAATATCCACGCTTCTGATATGGTCTTAACTCTGCATTGATCCCACTTGGAACTTGTATTTCCCGTTCGTCGGTAAAGAATTTGATTAGAGCGCGTGCGTCATCGGTAATCGTGACCGGTGCAGATTTGTAGTTTCCCAGCAATGCCGTTTGCAGCAATTGTCCGGGAGTCACATTCTTTGTTTCTGAAATCGCATTGTTCATTTTCTCCAAGTCGAGACAATCCATATAGACATAAGTGCCTTTGAATTTCAGAAGTTTTCCGGCATTGCCCAACAATTCGCGGAATTCTTCCACTGACACAACATCATCGCCAAGAGCGACTTCCCATTCAAAGTCGAACAGGTCTGAAAGTCTTATAGAAGTGACGGAAGTCTGGTTTTTCTTTTTGATTTTCAATGTCGGTTTCGGCCTGACAAGCGACTCCAATGATTTAGGCATCAAGACCTTGACTCCGAGCAGGCGGACTGCTGGGATTATATTTACAAGCAGTGGTCCCAACTGCTCCATTCCATAGCGCAACGGCATTGACCCTTTATCTGATACATATCTGCTCACATCCGGAATAATCACGGCCAAGTCGGCAAGCATCTTGAGTGTTTCCAATCGTGATGCCGCATATTTTTCATCGGTCAGGACTAGGGACAGGGGAACAGAATCGAAGTTGTTCTCATCTATATTATCCACTGCTATGTTCATTTCGAACAAGTCACCCAGAAGCAAGTCGCTGACTTCATCGATAATAAGGACCGGAGTGTATCGTGAGCGACGGATATTATAGGATGACAACCAGGCACAAATGCTTCCAGGAATTTCTGTTTCACCCGGTTGCGCGAAGCCAATCTGCTGATTGTCGAAGAATAGTCCTGTCAATGTCGTGCGGGAAGTCAGCGAAATCTCCGGTATCATCTTGCCAAACAGGAAGGAAACCAAGAGTTCCGCCTTACTCAATACATATTTGCTTCTTTTCCCGACATTGACACGAATCATTCTGTCAGGAATCAGACTGTCAAGACTTGAGAGCACATTGCCCACTTCAGGGTCAATCTTGCAAGGAAGCCATCGGACAGCAAAAAGTTTGTTCTCCAGTTTTACTATCTGCGGTTCAATATCGCCGTTCGCCAAGAGATGGATTGATGTAAATATTCCTTGATGAAGAGCTGTTGTACTTGGAGAATAATCCGGCAGAAAATCAGGATTGATTCTGGATATCTTGGCCAATAAATCATTGTCGGACAAGTCGTTGTCTGGTGCCAGTAAAGACCAATTCAGACAGAAATCCATATCGAGCGAGAACTCTGCATCCTCTGTTATCCGATGATCTTCTTCATTGATTTCATTGGCATTGAACAGCTTTTCGACAGCTATCTTTCCTTCCAAGAACTTGCGCGCGTACTGCTGCAAACGACGAATGTGATTGGAGTATTTTTCTTTGAAATCACCGGTGACATCGAATGTGGGATTCAGAGGAAGAAGCATCAGCAGGACTTCAAGACGGTCTGAGAGTCTGGAAAAGTTCACTCTGTGATACTGTGGGGGAGTGATTGACAAGTCTTTCGCTGCCCTGTATTCCACGATATCCTTAAGCAATGGCACTTCCGACATTTTGGCTGCGGCATCGACTTCCACGCCGCGCGCTTTCAATTCCGCCAGCAAATCGACATTATGGATCTGGAATACTACAAACGGATTGTTGTCTATCTCGCGGCTCATCATGTATATAACCGCAGCAATATGCTTGCATGGTACAGCCCAGTCAGGACAGTTGCACTGCATCTTGAAGTCCGTCCATTTTTCAGGAAATATCTTCAGGCCATATTCCGACGCAATGTCAAGAACTGCCGGATCAAGCTCGTGTTTAAGCATTTTGGATACTATTTCCGGGCGTGCTATAATTCCATCGATAAGGCGTTCAATGTCTTCAGGAAAGAATGGCGGTATAATAAGTGTCACCGAATACGGTCTGATACGCCTTCCGTGGACCTTCGCCTTTATGATGTTTCCGGTTACTTTTACCTCGCTGACAGCTCCTGACCTGGCATAAGATGCTCCTCTCGGGATTCTGTTTTCATAGTCAATATGTGTCAATGACTGTAACCAGCGGTTTCCCCACCATGTCGTTCCGAAATTCTTTGCCATAATTGTTGATGTATATTTGAAAACGTGGTTTGGAAGCGATTATAGTTTTTCAAACTTGTAGCCGAGACGCGTCAGTTCGACTGCAGCGCCGATACGGTACATCTCCTGGCAGGATGCCACGAAGACCTGGTATGCGGCAATACTCTGTGGCTCAATGTGTTCGTGACGTATCAGCGAGACTGTGGCATCTGCAATATAGTCTCCGCCCAATTTTTGCCAATGCCCGTCAATGTCAGGACTTGACAAGAGCATTGACGGTGCTGTTTGGGACGCAACTTTCTCCTTGGGCGCCGACGTTACAGGAAAGCCGCATTCGCGACAGATCCGCACGAGTTCTCCCTCGAGTTTGTCGATGTAAGTTTCAATGTCGTAAGTGTTTTCCATTTCCAATCCAGTTCAAATCCAATGTTCCGGAATCGGTAACGTGACTGTCACTAATTCCTATACGCCAAATTTAGATAAATCACACGAGTTGGGCAATACTTCGCTCTTACATTACCTTCAGCCTTCACCTCTATTGGCAGTAATTTCCCGTTCCTCTGAATCAGAAAGTCAATTTCAAGTCTTGTTCCGTCATCCGTCAGCACCATAGACAGAAGCGATGCGGGGAGGATATAGTCAAGTTAAAAATCATTATCTTCGCATTCAAATAAAGCAGATATGACAGAATACGAAAAGATGCTCAGCGGTGAGATTTATAACGCAGTGGATCCTTCTCTTCTGAAGGACCTCTATGCTTGTTCGGAACTATGCTGGGAATACAATCAGATAAGGCCTACTGATTTCAAGTCAAGGAATGAGAAACTGAAGCAGATCCTGGGTAAGGCCGATGACGACACATTCATAAACCCTCCATTCCATTGTGACTACGGAAAGCATATCAAGGTCGGCAGGAGTTTCTTTGCAAACTTCAATTTCGTAGTCCTTGACGAGGCGCCCGTTACAATCGGTGACGATGTTTTCATCGGGCCGAACGTCGGTATCTATACGGCCTGCCACAGCACGGACCCGAAGGAGCGCAACACGAGGGAGGAATGGGCCAAGCCTGTGACCATAGGCGGAAACTGCTGGATAGGCGGCAATGTGACAATTCTTCCCGGAGTGACAATCGGTGAAGGCAGCACCATCGGAGCCGGAAGCGTGGTCGTGAAAGACATCCCTTCCCATTGCGTCGCTGTGGGCAATCCGTGTGTCGTCATCAAGGAACTTGAAGATTAACCACCAAAACGGGCCATATTTAGCGATGAAAAGAATAGAGTGGGAGAAGACCACAGTCCGGCACATGATTGAATTGTGGTGCCTTAAAAAGCACGAAAAACAGGAACTCTGTGAGGAATGCCGGGAATTGTTGATATACGCGACCGCGAGACTGGACAGGTGCAAGTTCGGAGACGTGAAGACCAAGTGCCATAAATGCCCCATTCATTGCTACCGTCCGGACATGCGAGAGAAGATACGCGAGGTGATGAGGTTCAGCGGTCCGAGAATGATGTTATATCATCCATTGGAGGCATTGCGTTATATTTTGTCAAGATAAAAGCAACTGATATACTCCTATTTCTGACGAATTTATTAACTTTGGGAGAGAGAACTCATAACAATAACCACAATGAGAACAGTATCTTTGGCTATCTTATCTTCATTTATATCAACGTTTCTAATGGTTCAGAAAAAGAATCTTTCTGAGGCTGGAAGGCGGATAGACTTTAAGGAATATGAACCTTACATTTAACAAGGAAATCAGCCGAAAAATCAGGATCTCAATTCATTACGACCAAGAAAAACTAAAGACCATTAACAATACACATTGACAATTCTAAAAGTTTACGACATGAAAAAGATATTTCTGTTATTGGTAGTGCTATTCGGCACTCAATTATTCGCTCAAGAAACAACCGTATCAAGATTCAAACTGATACCGACTAAGAACATGTGAGATTGCGGGGTTGATAGCGCTTGTCAATGAAACATTCAATGAAAGTAACATTTAATACGAAACAACACATGGTGGATAAGGGTATAGAAACATTTATCGATGAGATAAAACAAATAATTGACGACTCGCGCTCAAAAGCTGTACGAAGCGTTGACTTCTGCAGGGTGCAGATGTACTGGGCTATCGGCAAGCGCATCTCGGAAAAGGAGCAGCAGGGCAAGGAACGCGCGGACTACGGCAAGTACATCATCCGTAATCTGTCGAAAGAGATAGAGCCTTTGTACGGCAGTGGATTTGGAGTGAGACAACTGGAATTGAGCCGTCAGTTTTACCGGACTTATCCGAATGCGAATACACTGTGTTCGCAATTGAACTGGTCGCAGTATAAATTGCTTATAGCCATTCCTGATCCGGAAAAACGAGAATACTATCAGTTGGAGGCAGTAAATGAGTGCTGGTCCAAGCGTCAGCTTGAGCGTCAAATCAACTCTATGCTCTACGAGCGTCTTCTGCTGAGCAACGACAAGGAGGCGGTCCTCGCCGTCGCCCGCAATGAGCGAGTGCCCGAATCCCCGCAAGAGATCATAAAGGATCCTATGGTACTCGAGTTCCTTGGACTGGAACGCAAGGCAGCGTACTACGAGAAGGATCTCGAAAGCGCCGTCATCTCGCATATCGCCGATTTTCTTCTGGAGATGGGGAAAGGATTCTCCTTTGTCGCCAGACAGAAGAGGCTTCTAGTGGAGGATGACGAGTATTTCGCCGACCTTGTGTTCTACAACCGCCTGTTACGTTCGTTCGTGGTGATAGAGATAAAAAATCACAAGCTGACGCATCAGGACCTTGGGCAGCTTCAGCTCTATGTCAACTACTACGACCGCTACGAGAAGCAGCCTGACGAGAATCCTACCATTGGCATACTGCTCTGCACTGAGAAGAACGACACGGCGGTACGGCTCGCCCTGCCGGAGGACAACAAAACCATACTCGCGAGCAAGTATCAGCTGTTTCTTCCGACGGAGGAGCAACTTCGGGCGGAGGTTGAGAAACAGAAACAGATCTTCCTGCAGCAGCATGAGGAACAAAACAGGGAGATGGAATAGAATATGAACACACCAAAGATACGGTTTCAAAGGATTTGATGGGAGTGGGAAGATGATAGGCCTTCATGTCGGCCAATACCTGATAGCATCAGGCGCGAGCGCATTGACATCTACCCCGAAGGCTACAATGAGGAAGAATGGGAACTGCTCTCGGCTCTTCTACGGCAATGTACGCATCTGCGTATCGTGCAGCAATCGTATATTCGCTCATAAGCACCTGCAAGGCTGCAGACGTTGCCCCACGAACCTGGATGGATGACGTGCTGAGAAAGATCCCATACTGCCAGCGCGACCAGCGGAATCTGGCAGAACTCCTGCCTTTCAATTGGAAAAATATAAATGAATAGGGGCTTCTCGTGACCGACACGGCCCAACTCGTATTGAGTCGGGGCTAAAAGTCCGATTTGTGCAATACGGGCGTCACCGGAGGCATACACAACGATTGAAAGATGAAAAACAAGTTCCCGCAGGGCGATGGTCTTGCGGGAACTGTAGTATTTGTGTCTTGCTTGACTACTTGAGCTCGGCGATAGATTATTTACGGAATTCTTTTCCGAGTTTTTCGAGTTCGAGAGTTGCTTTGCGTGCGCGTGCCGCAGCTGCCTTGTTTCCTTCTGCTGCCTTTGCGAGTTCAGCCTGAAGAGAGGCCATAACCTCGTTGATCTTTGCGATTGTCTCTTTCATGTTCTTTCGTGTTTTTGATAAGATTCCATTAGTGTCCGGTAAAAAATCATAAAAGTTCTTTGAAAATATTGGAAGTTAGGTGGTTACAAAGGTTTTTAGTGCGCGCCGATTTGGAATTATCTTTGCCAGACTAACGTAGAATGGCATATGCATAAAGGAAAATACGTGTTCGCGCAGCTCTTAGACTTCATCGACAAGGATGTATTTCTCAGAATAGCAAACAAATACGATGGAAACCGTTACGTCAAACAGTTTACGTGTTGGAATCAACTTGCTGTCCTGATGTTTGGACAACTCTCCAACCGTGAAAGTCTGAGAGACGTCGTCCTTGCAACCCAGGCTCAAGCGTCGAAGGCGTATCACCTTGGATTTGGTAGGCATGTTGCCAAGAGTACTCTTGCAGATGCCAATACGAACGTATTATCGCATTTTCGAGGAGTTTGCCTGCAAAGTCATCTCGGAGGCTCAACGATGCTGAATCTATCAGAAAGGTTCTATACAATTAACCCGTAGATTTTCACCTACGAGCTTCTTTTTGCCATATTGCGGACAACAGGTATATAGTTTATTTCAAACAGGTATATCGTTCCTATTTTTTTTGTTTTTCGCGTGACAAATGAGGCGTTTTTTGGGAACTGGAGGAAGCAAAAAAGTAAAATTCCTGTTTTCTAAAAGCGGAATTGGCTGCTGTTTCGAAGATTGATCGCGTGACGTTCGTGGCAGTTTCTTAGAAACTATTGGAAAATATTGGAAGAAACTCAATGAATAATGCATATTTTGATACAAGAATAGAAAAAGCTTTGTATATTTGAGATGCAAAGCAAAAAATCCAAATAAATCAAAATTATGGCTATCGGCTCTGACGTAAAGGAGAATGATATATTGCATGAGTATCCACAGATTTTGGAGACTCTTTTATTGGATCAGACTACAAAGAAAAATATTTTCTGGGGTACTGATTCGTATTCGGATAAAGGCGAAGGGTTTCGGAATCATGACGCTATCACAGTGGAGAGGATTACCGGCGAGAACGGAATGGTTCTCAGACCAAGGATGCTGAAATCCACTGAGGAGCAGATTGCAAGATCTAAGGATAAGGCCGAGGTGTTTACCCCGTCATGGGTTTGCAACGCCCAGAACAATCTGGTGGACAATCAGTGGTTTGGCTATGAGGGGGCTTTCAATGAGGAAATTATCACCGAGGAAGGCACTCACAGCTGGGTGCCTACTGAAACGGTTGATTTTGAGAGTGCCGGCAAGACATGGAAGGATTATGTAACCGATACCCGTATGGAGATCACCTGCGGTGAAGCTCCTTATCTTGTGAGCAGGTATGACACAACTACGGGTGAATTCATTCCTGTTAAAAACCGTATTGGACTTCTTGATCGCAAACTCAGGGTCATATGCGAAAACGCCAAAGACCGTGATGAGTGGCTGGATTATGCAAAGAAAGCATATCAGAACATCTATGGCTTTGAATGGCAGGGAGACAATCTGCTTCTAGCTCGAGAAGCACTCTTCCTTACATATATCGAATACTACAAGGAATTCTTTGGCGAGGAGGCGAAACCAAATGCGCTTTCGCTGAAGAAAATCGCTGAAATCATATCGTGGAATATCTGGCAGATGGACGGAATAAAGTTCGTTGTGCCGGATTCTTGTCATGAAGAGGTTGAGGAAATCACCAGTCTCTTTGATGAACTAACCGAAGAAAGAAGGCCATGCCCAGGCTGTGCCAATGATGATCATGCCTGCCATAACGGTATCTATTCCGTGATTCGCGACTGGAATGTCTTTGAGGACTACCATACCGACCAGTATGGGAGCAAGGGTCGCGAGCGCAGCGACCAGCCTTTTATCAACTACGTAATACATAAAAACTGCATATAATGGAATATAGAATCACCCAATCAAGGCTTCTGTACGTCATGACCATTGACGACAGGAAGCATGAAGGTCTCCTTAAAATTGGAGAGGTGTTTGTTGACAACTGTGTCGCCGACAGCCCCGACAAGCAATCTTTGGCAAAAGCCGTAAGAGAAGAACTGGACAAGCGTTCATACATGAGTGGAGTCAAATACAACATTGACTTCGTTGAATGCACAACCTACGAGCAAAACACCAAGGCTTATAAAGCAGACGATGTTTATAGGACTCTCACTGCAATGGGGGTATTGTCAAAGTCTCTGAACAAGATAGGCAAAAATGATGCGGATATCTGGTTCTATGCAGGGACTTCCAATCCATTGTCTTCTGTAAAAGAAGCCATCAGCGAAATCAAAGATGGCAAAGGTGCTGGACATGGAGCAATCAAGTTCCGTCCGGAGCAGGAGCAGGCTATTTCAGAGACCGTGAAGCATTTCCAGAAGCCTAAAGGAAAAGCATTTCTTTGGAACGCAAAAATGCGTTTTGGGAAGACTCTCTCCGGTCTTGAGGTTGCCAAGCAGATGGATTACAAGTCGACTCTGATCATCACCCATCGTCCTGTTGTGGACAAAGGATGGCATGACGATTTCAAGAAAATCTTTGAAACAAAACAGGCGCGTGCAGCATCAAAACTGATTCCGGTATATGCGACACGAATGAGCGACGATGATTCTACATGTGGTGATTTCTACCAACACACAAAGGATGTGGACGCAGGCAAGACGCGTCTTGTGTTCTTTGTATCAATGCAGTATCTGAGTCTCTCGCAGTATGTTGGAGGAAAGGAACGAAACGTTGATCCGCTGAAAAAGGCTATCATGGATTATGATTGGGACTTCGTAATGGTTGACGAGGCGCACGAGGGTATTGAATCTCCTGCCGGGGTGCGAGTAATGAAGAAGCTCAAAAAGGAGAAGACACGTATCCTCTCCCTTTCAGGAACTCCATTCAATCTGCTCGACAAATATGACGAGGGTGAAATCTATACCTGGGATTACGTAATGGAGCAGAAGGCAAAGCAGGAATGGGACGACAAGCATTTTGGTGATCCCAATCCGTATGCCGACTTGCCTCGCATGCAGATTCTCACGTTCACGCTCCCTAAAATGGTGCGTGATGAAGCCATTGAAAACAACGAAGTGTTCAAGTTCCACGAATTCTTCCGCGTTTGGACGGAAGCTGACCGCCAGTCTATCCAAAAACTCATGGACAATGAGTCCAGTCCTGTGCGCAAGGCTGAGCTCAAGTCTCAGCTAGATGGCATTCAGATAGATAAATTCATACACGAAGGTGCTGTACGCAGCTTTGTAAAAAAAACTTCGTACTACCTCAACTACCAGTCGATATCCATTTTCTACCGACGAATTCCGCGATAAATTCCGTCATACATTCTGGCTTTTGCCTGGAGTTAAAGAGGCTGCCGCCCTCGAACAAGTCCTTCGAGAGGATAACGTTTTTGGCAAGCCAGGTATGTTTTATATCATCAATGCAGCAGGAGACGGTAATATCGAGGATAAGGATGGCAGCGCATTGGCTGATGTGGTTGACAATATCCGTGGAAATCAGTCAAAGAACATCACCGCAAAGAAGCGTACCATCACCCTCTCCTGCGGTAAACTTACCACAGGTGTAAGCGTTCCAGAGTGGACTGCTGTTCTCTGCATGAAGGGTTCTGAAAACACTCCTGCTGCCAACTACATGCAGACTATCTTTCGCGTGCAGACACACGCCGTGCTCGATGGCCGTCAGAAGTCTGACTGTTATGTTTTCGATTTTGCTCCAGAGCGCGCCCTGACAGCCGTAGCAGAGACTGCGAAGATGGCTATATATGCACAGACAGAGAAAGGAAAAGGCAGACTCAAACTCTCGCAGCAGAAAGAAGAAGAGCACCTTGCTGCATTCATCAAGCTCTGCCCGGTCCTTTCTATGGACGAGGGTGAGATGGGCAAGCATTTCTCTGCAAATCAGATCTTCGAGAAACTCAGCAACGTATATATTGAGCGTGCTGTTCGCAGCGGTTATGCTGATAACTCCCTTTACAATCCGGAGCAGTTGATGAACCTCACTCCAGAACAGGAAAAAGCCTTGGGAGATGTTCACGACCTTCTTGGCTCGATGCCTGCATCATGGAAGCCTGATAAAATCAATATCAATCACACGGGTATCGGTGACAATTTCAACAGTGCGGCGC
>OLOU01002193.1_pt1 | contig 11590 bp, 5 predicted proteins | sample 1672101 | NCBI WGS metagenome assembly OLOU01 (sample SAMEA3136645, study PRJEB25190) | human gut metagenome | biome: human gut; feature: human-associated habitat; material: faeces | place: Austria | collected 2013
TATATTTAAAATAGTTTATTTGGTAAATTTTTTAAAATTATTGAGTTATACTAAAAATAGTGATATAATAAAAGGGATAATGAGGAGGAGATTATATGATAAAAATTGCATTTTTTGATACAAAGGATTATGATAAAAAATTTTTTAATGAGTATAATAAAAACTATGGATATGAAATAAAATATATTGAGGAAAAACTTTGTGAGAAAACAGCATATATGTCAAAAGGATATGATGTGGTATGTGTTTTTGTAAATGACATTGTAGATGAAAAAACAATAAATATTCTTAAAGAATGTGGTGTAAAACTTATTGCACTTCGTTGTGCTGGATTCAACAATGTTGACTTAAAATGTTTAGATGAAAATATAAAGGCTGTAAGGGTCCCTGCATACTCACCATATGCTGTAGCAGAGCATGCATCAGCGTTATTACTAACACTTAATAGAAAAACATATAAAGCATATCAAAGATCAAAAGAATATAATTTTACACTAAATGGACTTCTTGGATTTGATATTCATGGAAAAACAGTCGGGGTTATTGGTACAGGAAGGATTGGTAAATGTTTTATCAATATTATGAAGGGATTTGGAGCAAATGTTATAGCATATGACGTGTATAAAGATGAAGAATTTGCAAAGGAAAAAGAGTTTGAATATGTTTCACTTGATGAATTGTATAAAAATTCAGATATTATATCTATTCATTGTCCATTAACTGATGATAATGTTAAGATGATTAATAAAAAATCTATTGAAAAGATGAAAGATGGAGTTGTAATAATAAATACAAGTAGAGGAAAACTTGTAGATACAAATGACTTAATTGAAGAACTTGCAAATGGTAAAATTGGTGGTGCTGCTTTAGATGTTTATGAAAATGAGGGAGATTTCTTCATGAATGATCTATCAAATTCAACTTTAAGAGATAAAAACTTATCAACACTTTTAACAATGCCTAACGTTGTTGTTACATCACATCAAGCATTCTTTACTAAAGAAGCGTTAAATAAAATTGCGGGAGATACTTGTGAAAATATAAAGGAAATATTTGAAAAAGGTAGTTGTGTAAATGAAGTTAAGTAATAAATTTAGGAAAAGAAATAAATCTTTTCCTATTTTTTTATTAAACTATTTACTATTAAAAAAATATGTGGTATAATAAACACATTGTTGGCCCCTTGGTCAAGCGGTTAAGACGCCACCCTCTCAAGGTGGAATCATGGGTTCGATTCCCGTAGGGGTCACCAATTTTGGCTTTAGAATATTGAAAAATCAATATTTTAGAGCTTTTTTTCTTTTTAAATTAATTAATATATTTTTAGTTAAAATTTGCATTATAGTTTTAAATCTTTAATAGAAAAAACTGAATAATTATAATATATATACACACTATAAATATAGGTGATTATATGAATTATATTAAGGTGTGTCACAAATTTGAAATTATAAATAATAAAAAAGAGTTTGTTGTTTATGCTGACTATCCATTTGAATATGAATTTGGTTTAGATTTTGATAGATATAAGGAAAAGGTAAAAGAAGTTACTTCTGAAATAAAAAAATATGTAAAAGGTCATCTTGAAAGTGTTAAAGATGCAACAGCAATATTAGTTTTAAATGGGGTTATTATAGGTACTTTTGCAATATCACAAATAATTGGACCAAATGTAAGTAATACTAATACAAAAGAAACAAACTTGGTGGCAAAAGTTGCAGATGAAGGTGAAAATATAGTTGAGGATGGTAGTATAAGTGAAGAAAAAATTTTAGACACGGATGCTGATAAAATTGAAGAAGGTAATAAAAAAGTAGATAATCTTTTGGTAAATGTATCTGATTCCAATGTATCTGCTGTAAAAGTTGAAGGTTTAGATAGTAAATCTAATTATCTTGAAAATACCAATACTATTAGTAACGTAAACAATACTTTAAATAGTAATATGCCAATAGAAGAAGTAAGACAAGAAAAAACGGTAAAGGTAAAATTGAATAATGGGGAAATTATAAATATCACTTTAGAAGAATACGTTATAGGTGTAGTTGGCTCTGAGATGCCAGCTTTATTTAATGAAGAGGCTTTAAAAGCTCAGTCAATAGCTGCAAGAACATATGCTTTGAAAAAGGATTCGGTTGGAGCTACTTTGGTTGCCTCAACTTCTGATCAGGTATATAAAACAAATTCAGAATTAAAAAGCATGTGGGGAGAATCTTTTAATACATATTATGAAAAGGTAAAAAAAGCTGTCATGGCTACTAAGGGAGAGGTTATGATGTATAATGGAAAATATATAGATGCGTTATATTTTTCTACTAGTAACGGAAGAACTGAAGATCCAATATATGTATGGAACTATAGTGCCCCATATTTAAAAAGTGTTGATAGTAAATGGGATATAGGAACGAAATTTTTTAATGCAACAAAAACTATACCAATATCAGAATTAAACCAGAAACTAGGTGTAAATATTAATTCAGTAAATGATATACAAATAAAAAGTCAAACAACAGGTGGAAGAGTAAATAGCATTATAATTGGAGGAAAAGAGTTTACAGGAGTTAATGTAAGAATGTTACTTGGCCTTAGATCATCTGACTTTACTGTATCAGAAAATGGTAGTAATATAGTTTTTACAACTAAAGGTTGGGGTCATGGGGTAGGAATGAGCCAATATGGTGCTAATGAAATGGCAAAAGCAGGATATAACTATTCTCAAATATTAAAGCATTATTATACAGGAATAACAATAGTAAAGAAGTAGCAAAGTTGCTACTTCTTTAAATTTAGAATGTAATTTTTATAAAAGTTTTTTTACCTTTTTTTAGAATAAAGAAATTATCCTCAAATTCTGATTTTTTTAAAATATATTTAGTATCTGTTATTTTTTCATCATTTATTGAAATACCACCTTGCTCTATAAGAGTTCTAGCTTGTGATTTAGAGGAAACTGTTTTTGATTCAACTAATATATCAATAAGTGTTATGTTATCATTATTTGTAAATAGAGAACTGGCATCAAAAGTTGGCATATTTGCTGAGTTTTTATCTTTTTCAAATAGAGCTTCAGCACTTTCTTTTGCTTTTAATGCTTCTTCTTCGCCATGAATTAGTTTTGTAATTTCAAATGCTGCTATTTTTTTGGCTTCATTTATTTTCTCTCCCTCAAGTGAAGAAAGCCTTTTTACTTCATCCATAGGAATATATGTAAGCATTCTTAAAACATCATATACTTCGCTATCACGAATGTTTCTCCAATATTGATAAAATTCATATGGGCTTGTTTTTTTACTATCAAGCCATAAAGCACCATTTACTGTTTTTCCCATTTTTACTCCATCAGCATTTAAAAGAAGTGGGCAAGTAAGACAAAAACTTCCTTTCTTGTGTATTTTACGAATTAAATCAACACCTGCAAGCATATTAGACCATTGATCATCTCCACCTATTTCAACTTGACAGTTTTTAGTTTCAAATAAATGTAAAAAGTCGTAACTTTGCATAAGCATATAATTTAATTCAAAAAAAGTAAGTCCTTTTTCCATTCTTTGTTTAAAACATTCTGCTGCAAGCATTCTGTTTATATTAAAGTGAACACCATATGTACGGATAAAATCCATATAATTTAAATCTAAAATCCAATCTGCATTATTAACAATTATTGCTGCATTATCTCCTTCAAAAGAGACAAATTTTTCTATTTGTTTTTTTATACTGTTAACATTGTTTTGTATATCTTCTTTTGTAAGCATTTTTCTCATATCTGTACGTCCTGATGGATCACCAATCATAGCTGTTCCACCGCCAATAAGTGCGATTGGCTTATTTCCTGCCATCTGGAGTCTCTTCATAAGGCAGAGTGCCATAAAGTGTCCTACATGAAGGCTGTCTGCTGTTGGATCAAATCCAATGTAAAATGTAGCCTTTCCATTGTTAATAAGGTCTTTGATAAGTGCTTCATCTGTTACCTGTGCAATAAGACCTCTTGCAACTAATTCGTCATAAAGTGTCATTTTTGTTTCCTCTCTTTTCTTTTTCTCATCGCTACTCGCGCAACTTTGTAAGCCAAGTCTCTCCGCAGCTTTGCTGCTCCCGAGCCTTGATAATTCACAACTTCCGCACTCCGTGCTCCGTTGTTCATTATCTGCATTCGCCATATAAGCCAGAATCTGTGCAAGCACATTCTGGCTTGCATGGCTCATTGCTTACAAAAAAGGCTTCCGCCCTTCTTTAAAAGGACGAAAGCCTGAACTTACGTGTTACCACCTTTATTCATGACAGACTCGCATCTGCCACCTCACTAAGTCCACCAGCATGGACTTATGCACTATAACGTGTGCTACTCCGGCTGCCCCTACTTACAATATGCTTTCAGTTCGCCGCTCCGGAATGTATTCAGTTACCCTTACCCTTGCGCCTCTCATCAACCGGCTGCTTTCTGTAAGTTCAGTAATAACCTACTTGTTTCCATCAACGCTTTGTAATATTAATTGTGTATTACTTATAACATAATAGAATATTAAAATCAAGCCTCATTCCGAAACAAATGTATCAAATTAACACTAGATTGTAACAACTCTCATTGTGTTAGTAAGTCCTCTCTTAGATGAAGGATCAGAAGATGTAGCGATACCAGCAGAAACAATTACTGTATCTCCTTCTTCTACGAAACCAGCATGTTCAGAAACTACTAATGCATGCTCAATAATCTTATCAGTAGAAGCTTCTGTTGCAGTCTTAAGAGGTCTTACACCCCAGTAAATCTGCATCTTTCTAAGAACATTATCGTATGGAGAGCATCCGATAATCTCAGCCTCTGGCTTTAACTTAGATGTAAGTCTTGCTGTAAATCCTGAAATTGTAGGACAGATAATGGCCTTAGCTCCAAGGTTATCTGCTGTCTGAACTGCAGCATTACATACAGCGCTTGAAATGCTTCTCTTGCTGTGAAGATTAGAATATTCTACTGAATGTCCTTTAATCTCCTGCTCAGTTCTTTCTGCAATCTTAACCATCATCTTAACAGCCTCTAATGGGTACTTACCATTAGCTGTCTCACCACTAAGCATAACAACGTCTGTTCCGTCGTAGATAGCGTTGGCAACATCAGTAACCTCAGCTCTTGTAGGTCTTGGATTTCTAATCATAGAATCAAGCATCTGTGTAGCTGTGATAACTGGCTTATACTTAGCATTACACTTCTTGATGATTTCCTTCTGAACGTGTGGAACTTCCTCAGCAGGAATCTCAACACCCATATCTCCACGTGCTACCATGATACCATCAGCAACTCTGATGATATCATCTATATTAGCAATACCTTCGGCATTCTCAATCTTGGCAATAACTGGGATATCTGAACCATGCTCCCAGAGAAGGTGCTTAATTTCCTCGATACATGCTGCATTTCTTACAAATGAAGCTGCGATAAAATCAAATCCCTGCTCAACACCAAAGATGATATCTTCCTTATCTTTCTCTGTGATGCCTGGAAGTCTGATGCTTACGTTAGGAACATTAACACCCTTCTTAGAACCAAGATCACCACCATTAATTACTGTACATTCAATCTCTGTACCTTCAACCTTATCAACCTTAAGCTCGATAAGACCATCATCGATAAGAATAATATTACCTGTAGTAACATCTTCTGGAAGACCTGCATAAGTTACCATATTAATCTTATCATCTGCTGGCACCTGTCTTGTTGTTAATGTATATTTCTGTCCCTCAACAAGTGTAACCTTCTTGTCATCCTTAACAGCACCTGTTCTGATCTCAGGTCCCTTAGTATCAAGAAGAGTTGCAATAGGGATATTAAGTTCTTCTCTTACACTCTTAATTAAGGCAAATCTTCCTGCCTGCTCCTCATGGTCACCATGAGAAAAATTAAATCTTGCAATATCCATTCCTGCTAACGCAAGATCCTTAATAAGGTTTCTGTCGTTAGTATTAGGACCCATTGTGCAAATAATCTTAGTCTTTTTCATTGTTTCCTCCAAAATAATTAAAATCTTTTCAAACACATACCTACAATATAATAACATATTTGCGTGTCAAATCAACTAAGTTTTTTATTTAACAAGCTTTACCTTATTTATCACCAGTTACATGGATGTGGGTATATAAGTGGTCGGAACAGTATTCGTAGTTGCCGGCGCATTTTGAGCAGAATCTGAATGTGAGGTTTTCGTCGTCAAGTTCTGTCCTTCCGCATACTGCACATCTGTGCTTCGGCACGCCGCGCTTCACGTGTTGTGCCTGACTTTGTTGTGTTCTGTTATCTGATGATGCTGTCCCATATGTGCCACCATTGCCCTGAGTGTTGCAACTATTCTGCTGCCAATAGTCTTTTCTGGCATTCTGCTGTGCTTTCTTTGCTGTTCTCATTGCTTTGTCGAAGTTTCTCTGTGTACTGCTCTTTGCCGGGCCTTTCTTGTACAGGAAGAAGAATATTATAAAATTCAGCATTGACACAAGCGCCGCCGTTGCGTTGGCATAACACATAATTGCTGATGGCGCAAGGAAACCTGCTGCATACAGGCTGTACCATACATTTCTTGGAAGAAAAGGCACAAGATATCCGAATACTATAGTAATTCCGAATATTACAGCATCAAGTATTGCCATCCATTTAATCTTGATTGGGATAATGAAGAATAATAAAACCTCCATATCCGGCTGCTCCATAGCGAATGCCATGAACAACGCAAGATTAATATAATTCGTACTTAATTTAAAGCTTAATCCCCATATAAGATAGATAATAAGTGATGCAAGTATATTAAGGATAACTCCTGTAAAGAAGTATACATTAAATCTGAACGAGCCCCATATTCTTTCAAGTACCGAACCAATCAGATAGTAGAAATACAGCACAAATACCACAAATATTATGCTGTTAGAAGGAGGTTGTAATATAAATGTGACGAGTCTCCATACCTGTCCTTTGAAAATCATAGCAAAATCAAGTGAAAAATATGCGTCATATAATCCATTAAAAAATGTATTCATCACAAATCCTATTGCATAAAGGACAATGATATAAAACATAAGATTCTTAATCGCATACTTAGAGAATTTTTTCTCAAATTTAGCAAACCAGTTCATAAAATGTTCCTTTCAGTCTTACACATGTTACAGACTAATAATTCATAATCATATACAAGAAATTATAATAAACAAAACAATATGATGTCAATTAAACTTACTCTTAAGTTCTTAAATTTTAATAAAAATATCCACCATAAATAATTAAAGCTATTTTATTATTTCCTATTAATATTGAAATTTATTCCATTTTACTCTATAATGCATGAGTTGCATAGAAAATGACATATTCTGCGTTTTTTCGCCAAAGTCACTATGCAATGGGTAACTTTTGTATATTTATTTTAAGGAGGACAGCTGCAGCTGTATTAGGTTATGAACAAATTCAAATTAGGTATTGATATTGGATCAACAACTGTAAAAATCGCTGTTTTAGATGATAATAATAATATTTTATTTTCTGATTATGAAAGGCATTTTGCGAATATCCAGGAAACTCTCCAGTCACTTCTTGAAAAGGCAGTGGCTGAGCTTGGCGAGTTTGAAGTATATCCTGTTATCACAGGTTCAGGCGGACTTACTCTTGCCAAACATTTAGAAGTACCATTCACACAGGAGGTAGTAGCCGTGTCTACTGCCCTTCAGGATTATGCTCCACAGTGTGATGTTGCAATCGAGCTTGGTGGTGAGGATGCTAAGATTATCTACTTTACTAACGGTATTGACCAGAGAATGAACGGAATATGTGCCGGCGGTACAGGTTCTTTCATTGACCAGATGGCAACTCTGTTACAGACAGACGCAATGGGACTTAACGAATACGCCAAGAACTATAAGTCAATATACCCTATTGCCGCAAGATGTGGAGTATTTGCCAAAACAGATATCCAGCCTCTTATCAATGAAGGTGCAACTAAGGAAGACCTTTCTGCATCTATATTCCAGGCTGTTGTAAACCAGACAATCAGTGGTCTTGCATGTGGTAAACCAATCCGTGGTAATGTTGCATTCTTAGGCGGACCACTTCATTTCTTATCAGAGTTAAGACAGGCATTTATCCGTACATTAAGCTTAGGTCCGGATGAAATCATTGCTCCTGACCATTCACACTTATTTGCTGCTGTTGGTTCAGCAATGAATTACAGTGAAGATGTATGTGTTCCTGTAGAAGACATCATCGCAAGACTCAAAGGAAAGATTAAGCTTGAGTTCGAGGTTGAACGTATGGAACCTCTTTTTGAGAACCAGTTTGCATATGATGAATTCACAAAGCGTCACAGCTCTCATCATGTTAAGACTGCTGATATCGCATCTTACAAGGGCAACTGCTATCTCGGAATTGATGCAGGTTCAACAACAACCAAGGTTGCTTTAGTTGATGAAGACGGTAATCTTCTTTACTCATTCTACTCAAGCAATAACGGTTCACCACTTGCTACAACAATTAAAGCTATTAAAGAAATATATACACTGCTTCCACCAGAAGCCAAGATTGTACAGTCATGTTCAACAGGTTATGGCGAGGCACTTATCAAGTCAGCTCTTATGTTAGATGAGGGAGAAGTTGAGACAGTGTCACATTTCTACGCTGCTGCTTTCTTTGACCCTGAAGTAGACTGTATCATCGATATCGGTGGACAGGATATGAAATGTATCAAGATTAAGAACCAGACTGTAGATTCAGTCCAGCTTAACGAAGCATGTTCATCAGGATGTGGTTCATTCATAGAAACATTTGCAAAATCCCTCAACTTCACAGTTCAGGACTTTGCCAAGGCTGCTTTATTTGCGAACCACCCTATTGACTTGGGAACACGTTGTACAGTATTCATGAATTCCAAGGTTAAGCAGGCTCAGAAGGAAGGCGCTGAAGTTGCAGATATCTCTGCCGGACTTGCTTATTCTGTTATTAAAAATGCTTTATACAAGGTTATCAAGATTTCTGACCCTGATGATTTAGGTAAGCATATCGTTGTTCAGGGTGGTACATTCTACAACGACGCAGTTCTTAGAAGTTTTGAGAAGATTACAGGCGTTCAGGCAATCAGACCTGATATCGCAGGTATTATGGGTGCTTTTGGCGCTGCCCTTATTGCAAGAGAAAGATATGACGGTATATCAGAGTCATCTATGCTTTCTATAGATAAGATTAACTCTCTTACATATGAAACAAAGCTTACAAGATGTAAGGGATGTACTAACAGCTGTCACCTTACAATCAATAAATTCTCTGGCGGCAGACAGTTTATCACAGGTAACAGATGTGAACGTGGACTTGGTAAAGAGAAGAACAAAGAAAAGCTTCCTAACCTTTTCGATTATAAGTTCCACAGACTCTTTGACTATGAGCCTCTTTCAGAAGAAAAGGCTACAAGAGGTACTGTAGGTATTCCAAGAGTTCTTAATATGTATGAAAACTATCCGTTCTGGTATACATTTTTCACAAAGCTCGGATACAGAGTTGTACTCTCACCTCAGTCAAGCCACAAGCTTTACGAATTAGGTATTGAATCAATTCCATCTGAGTCAGAGTGTTATCCTGCAAAGCTTGCACATGGTCATATCATGTGGCTTATTAAGCAGGGAGTTAAATTTATCTTCTATCCATGTGTACCTTATGAGCATAACGAATATGAAGGCACTAACAACCATTATAACTGCCCTATCGTTACTTCATATGCTGAGAACATCAAGAATAATGTAGAAGAACTTAAGTCAGAAAATATAGATTTCAGAAATCCTTTCATGTCATTTGAAAGTGAGGAGAAGATATCAAAAAGACTCGTTGATGAATTCTCATCATACATTCCTGCCGCAGAGATTAAGTCTGCTGTCAAGGCCGGATGGGATGAAATGATGGCTTGCAGACAGGATGTCAGAAATAAAGGTGAAGAAGTAATTGCTTACCTTAACGAAACCGGAAAGCGCGGTATTGTACTTGCCGGCCGTCCTTACCATGTTGACCCTGAAGTAAACCACGGTATTCCTGAACTTATTAATTCATACGGACTTGCAGTACTTACAGAGGACAGCGTTGCACATTTAGGAACAGTTGAAAGACCTCTTATCATTCTTGACCAGTGGATGTATCATTCAAGACTTTACGCTGCTGCTAACTATGTAAAGACTGTAGATAATCTCGACCTTATCCAGCTCAATTCATTTGGATGCGGTCTTGATGCCGTTACTACTGACGCTGTCAACGATATACTTACTAAGTCTGGAAAGATATATACAGTACTTAAGATTGATGAGGTTAATAACCTTGGTGCTGCAAGAATCAGAGTACGTTCACTAATCGCTGCTTTAAGAGTACGTGAACAGAAGAATTACCAGAGAAAGATTCAGTCATCTGCCTACCACAGAGTACAGTTTACTGAAGATATGAGAAAGAATTACACAATTCTCTGCCCTCAGATGTCACCAATACATTTTGACATATTAGGTCCTGCCCTTAATTCATGTGGCTACAATATTGAAGTCCTTGAGAACGACAACAAGTCATCAGTAGATGTAGGTCTTAAATATGTTAATAACGACGCATGCTACCCTTCACTTATGGTAGTCGGACAGATTATGAACGCCCTTCTTTCAGGCAAATACGACCTTTCAAGAACTGCTGTGATTATGTCACAGACAGGTGGTGGATGCCGTGCTTCCAACTATATCGGATTCATCAGAAGAGCACTCATAAAGGCTGGTATTCCAGATGTTCCTGTAATCTCACTGAGTGCACAGGGACTTGAATCTAATCCGGGCTTCAGCTATGACATACCAATGCTTAAGAAAGCTATGATGGCTGTTGAATATGGTGATATCTTCATGAATGTTGTATACCGTACAAGACCTTACGAGGCCGTTCCTGGTTCAGTTAATGCACTTCATGAAAAATGGAAGAAGGTCTGCATTGAGCAGCTTACTAAAAATAAGGTTCATATGAAAGAGTTCAATAAGAACCTCCGTGCTATTGTTAAGGATTTTGATAATATTCCGCTTAAGGATATCAAGAAGCCTAGAGTTGGTGTTGTTGGAGAAATTCTTGTTAAGTTCATGCCTGCTGCTAACAACCACATTATTGAGTTACTTGAGGCAGAAGGTGCTGAGGCTGTTATGCCTGACCTTATGGGATTCCTTCTCTACTGTATGCAGAATTCAACATATAAGCATGAATTATTAAAGACACCTAAGAAGGGTGCTATTCTTTCAAGTACACTTATAAAGATACTTGAAACCTTCAGAAAGGCTGGAACCAAGGCACTTGCAGAAAGCAAGAGATTCGATGCTCCATCTAAGATTAGTGAGACAGCCAATTACGCTAAAGACTTCGTATCACTTGGCAATCAGACTGGTGAAGGCTGGCTTCTTACCGGTGAAATGATTGAGCTTATCCATCATGGTGTAGGCAATATCGTATGCTGTCAGCCATTTGCATGTCTGCCTAACCACATTGTAGGAAAGGGAGTTATCAAAGAGCTTCGTGCAGCTTATCCTGAAGCTAACATAATTGCTGTAGATTATGATCCTGGTGCTTCCGAGGTTA